>Ga0172378_10002297_pt1 | contig 17860 bp, 20 predicted proteins | sample GrowelOW332metaG_FD_119755 | JGI IMG/M metagenome (GOLD analysis project Ga0172378, IMG submission 119755) | Groundwater microbial communities from an aquifer near a municipal landfill in Southern Ontario, Canada - Pumphouse #3_1 metaG | ecosystem: Environmental > Aquatic > Deep subsurface >... | reverse complement strand
TTTTGACCAAAGAGTTCCAGAAGAGAGCAATAGGAAAATTGTTGACCATATAAGTGATATTAACCTATGTTACAGCTCAATAGCAAGAGAATATCTTTTGCATGAGGGGCTTAGAGCTGATATGGTAATCAAAACTGGTAGCCCTATGTTTGAAGTTCTTAATCAGTATCTCCCAAAGATAAAGGCATCTAAGATTCTTGATACTTTGAAACTTAAAAAGGGTAAGTACTTTGTAGTTTCAGCACATCGTGAAGAAAATATTTCCAATCCGCTACATTTTAAAAATATAGTAACTATCTTAAATTCAGTTGCTAAAGAGTACCATTATCCTATTATTTTCTCTTGCCATCCTCGGACTAGAAATATGATAGAAAAGAAGGGTGTTAAGTTTGAGAAAGAAGTTAAGTTGATGAAACCAATGGGTTTAAGTGATTATAATCAATTGCAAATCAATGCAAATGCTGTCTTGTCAGATTCAGGAACAATCAGCGAAGAGTCATCTATTCTTAACTTTAGAGCTTTGAATATTAGAGAAGCGCATGAGAGACCGGAAGCAATGGAGGAGGCGAGCGTCATGATGGTAGGACTTAATCCTGAGAGAGTTATGCAGGGACTTGCTGAATTGCAAAATCAAAATTTAAAAGAGAGAAACTTTAGGCCTGTATATGATTATTCTATGCCAAATGTTTCTGATAAGGTGGTAAGGATAATTATTTCTTATACGGATTACATTAAGAGGGTTATTTGGGGTGAATTGTGAGAAGGAAGCATTTTTCCCGATGTAATTGTGCTCTTTTGATTTTTCATTTATGTCGCACTTTGTTTTCGCATAGTTGGCGTGTTTTAATAATTGAAAAGTTAACATAATGAAGATTTTATTGCTACATGCTTATTTTTCGCCTGAAAACACTGCTGATTTGCATTTGGATTGTGATAGGTATGAAGCTTTTGCAAAAGCTGGGTTTTCTATGCTTTGCTTCACACCATCACCAGTAAGGGGTGTATCTAATGATGTTAGAAAAAAATATCGAAAAATTAAAAACGAAACATGGTACAATGGGTTGCTTCAAATTCATCGTTTTAAAATGATACAAGAGAGTTCACATCCTTTTATGCGAGCGTTTCGTTATTTTTTATGTTGCGTAAAACATTTTTATTACGGAGTGCATGATAAATCTTGTGATGTGATGTTCGTTATTAGTACACCTCCTATACAAGGATTAATGGCTGCACTAGTTAAAAAAATTCGGAAAATTCCAATTATATACAATCTCCAAGATGTTTTTCCTGATTCACTTGTTGCATCTGGATTAGCTTCCCAAAATGGTTTCTTATGGAAAATTGGCCGGAAAATAGAAAATTTTACATATAAGAATTCAGATGTGATTATTGCTGTGTCTAATGACATAAGGGATAATATAATTAAAAAGGGGGTCCAGGCGTCAAAGATAAAGGTTATTAATAATTGGGTAGATACAATATCAGTACATCCAGTCTTGATAAGTGATAATCCACTTTTTGATAAGTTTCAGCTAAATACCAATAACTTTTATGTTGTATATGCTGGCAATTTAGGATATGCTCAAAATATTGATGTAATACTTGATGCTGCCAGCATTTTGTTATCAAATAAAAAAATAGTTTTTATAATTTTTGGATCAGGAGGGATAGAAGATACTATTAAGGGTAACATAGTAAAAAGGGGCTTATCAAATGTGAAATTATTTCCATTACAATCATACGAATTAGTATCATGTGTTTATAGCATAGGAAATGTTTGCGTTGTTTCTTGTAAAAAGGGTTTTGGAAGAAGTGCAATGCCAAGTAAAACATGGACGATAATGTCTTCAGGGAGGCCCATTATTGCTAGTTTTGATGATGGAGAGTTGAAACAAATTATTGAGGGAAACCGATGTGGTTTATTCTCTCAGGCAGAAGATGTAGATGGTTTTGTAAATTCATTATTGTATATGTTTAATAATCCATCTTTATGCGAGGAATTTGGACGTAATGCTAGACAATATGTTGTTAATAATTTATCAAAAGATAGATGTACCTCTCAATATGTTGATATTGTTAGAGAATTTCAAAAGTAAAGAGTATTTTTTATTGAAAAAATAAACACAATCATGAGAATACCATTTTCACCTCCGTACATTGATGAAGATGTCATTATCGAGGTAACCGATTCGTTAAGATCTGGTTGGATTACCACTGGGCCAAAGGTAAAAGCCCTTGAAGAAGAAATAAAGAAGCTTTCCGGGGCAAAGCAAGTACTATGTGTGAACTCATGGACATCAGGTGCTATAATGATGTTGCGTTGGCTTGGAGTAAATTCTGATGACGAAGTTATTGTTCCTGCATATACATATTGCGCTACTGCAATAGCTGTTATGTGGGCTGGCGCCAAAGTTGTCATGGTTGATTGTGGAGATGACTTTGATATTTCAGTAGAGGCAATTAAAAAGGCTATACCTCCTAAAACAAAAGCAATTATTCCAGTTGATATAGCTGGTTTTCCTTGTAATTACGATGCTATCAATGCTTTAGTACAAGATGTGTCTATTGTTAAAATGTTTCACCCTTCATCTCCAGTGCAAGAAAAACTAGGTCGCATATTAGTGTTAAATGATGCAGCTCACTCATTAGGAGCTGCTTATGCAAGTGGAAAACACACAGGATGCGAAACAGATATTGCTATTTTTTCTCTTCATGCAGTGAAGAATATAACTACCGCAGAGGGTGGAGCAATCTGTTTGAATATGCCTGAACCATTTGATAATGAAAAGCTTTATGCTGAGCTAAGACAGATGTCTTTGAATTGCCAATCGAAAGATGCATTTGCTAAAAGCAAGGCTGGCGGGTGGAAGTATGATATAACAGGTCTTGGAATGAAAGTTAATATGGCAGATGTTAATGCTGCTATTGGGTTAGCGGAGATTAGAGAATATCCAAAGTTATTGAAGGAACGAAAACGTGTTTTTGAAACATACTGTGCAGCATTTAGTAAATACCATTGGGCTATCTTACCACCAGCGATAGTTGGAGACAAAGAGACTTCATACCATGTTTATGCATTGAGAATAAGGGGAATATCAGAGCAGCAAAGAGACGCAATAATAGATGAAATTGCAAAGAGTGATGTTGCTGTTAATGTGCATTTTATTCCAATGCCGATGTTAAGTCTATTCAAGGGTCTTGGATATGATATTAAAAATTATCCTCAGGCTTACGAGAATTATGCACATGAGATTTCCTTGCCGGTATATCCACAATTGGATGACGAAAAAGTCAATTTTGTTATAACAACTTTAGTTGACGCGTACAACAAAGTTGTCGGGAAATAAGTGATAAGATTCTTTGATATACTATTTTCTTTTATAGGATTAATTATCCTATCTCCTTTGTTTGTAGTTGTTTATATTTGTGTGGTTCTGAGTAGCAAAGGTGGTGGATTTTATGTGCAGTCTCGGGTAGGTAAGAATGGCGAGGACTTTAATTTATATAAATTTCGTTCCATGAGGATAGGCGCAGATCGATCTGGTCTTATCACGGTTGGGGGACGTGATTCACGCGTTACTAGAATTGGGTATTTTATTAGGAAATTTAAATTGGATGAATTGCCTCAGTTACTTAATGTTTTGAAAGGAGATATGAGTTTTGTTGGGCCGAGACCGGAAGTGCGAAAATATGTTAATATGTACACTCCTGAACAGAGAAAAGTGCTTTCTGTAAGACCGGGTATAACCGATTATGCTTCAATTGAATATATTGATGAGAATGCAATACTTGGTTCTGCTTCTGATCCTGATAAGGCGTATATTGAACAAATAATGCCGGACAAGATAAAGTATAACATGAAATATATAAACCATCAAACCATTGGTGAGTATTTCAAGGTGATTTTTTTGACGTTGGGGAAAATATTAAAATAGAAGAAAGTGGATTGTGGCAAAGTTTTTTGCAGGTATGAATTTGCTAAAAATAATGCCCGTCGGGATACAAAATATTATGTTTTAAATTTGCGCAGTGTGATATTCTGCTAGTATAATAAGTAAATTTGAGTAAAGTTTTGAGGTTCGTTAATATTTAGTGGAGCTGTGCAGCTAATTGATAATCATCTTATAGACAAAGTCTCTGCGGCCGCAGCCGCATCGCCGCGCCTTAGAATGAATTATAATTTCCATGAATCACCCGACTCAAAGTCTCAACGACTCTTGAATGCGTTGGAGCCGGGGACTGTAATGCCGATACACAGACACCAGCATACATCTGAAACATACGTACTTCTGCGCGGCAAACTAAAAGTGATGTTCTATAATTCTTCTAAAGAGCTGACGGAAAGTGCTGTGCTTGAGCCTACTGCTGGAGTTTATGGAGTAAATATCCCTGCCGGTCAATGGCACTCCTTGGAAGTTCTGGAGCCCAGAACGGTGATTTTGTGCTGCCGGGAGTTTTTTGATTGTGCTGTTCCTCAGAGCTCAGAGCTAGTGCTGAGGCCCTTTAACGAGTCCCTATCATGGGTATGGGCACATGCATGTTACGTTGTGGCACAACTTGATTATAATCTCTCCATGCAAGCGAACATGCAAGCACATGCACAAAGCCGCTGGGTGAGGCTAGTTGGGAGTAAAAAATGGATTGGCTGTCGGGATACAAAATATATGCTCTAAATTAGCACAATTCTAAATCTCAGGAAGTTGTGACAATGTGTTGGAATTTTTGTTAAATTTGAAATACAATCCGAATTGTTGGGGACTCTGGCGACCACGGCCAACAGGGAAGGTGCAGAAAATTAATGATTGTTTAATGCCTTTGGGGTTGGGAGGCAAAAAAATTAGACTATGTATGAAGATGAATTTTTAAAAACAGCAGAACAAATTTCAAATAAAATAGGTCTTGATCCATTAAAGTTTTTATCTGTTTTGAATGCCTTCTCTGGGACAGAAATAAATACTTTGATGATAGGTTTTGACGATCAAGCACAAGCAATAAAAGATCCTGTTGTAAAACGGAATGTTCTAAATTTAACAAGACAAGATAAAGTTCAACTATTTTTTGCTGTGGATTATTTGGTAAATAAAACTCGTAATTTTTCTTTCTCTGAAGAAATGGGGAAATTTTTAAAGAAGAATTCTGCAAAGTAGATTACCTTTGACTTATTGTGATTAACTAATCTGATTATTTTATTAGTTTATTGCTTATGTTTATGTACATTTAAAATTTAACAACGGTTTGTAATTGCCTTTCTTATGGTCGTTGTATATGTGTTTATTATAAACGAAATATAAAAAATTAATTCATGGAAGATTTTGATAACATTACAAATAGTCATATAGAATCGTTGGAAGATGAAAAAAATGATGATTTTTCTAATGATGATTTATTTAATATCACATCTTGGGGTACAGATCCATCCGTTAGAGAACTGATTACTATGTATGATGAGAAAGATATTATAAAGCCAGAATTACAGAGAAAATATGTTTGGGAAAAGAAAGAGTCTAGCCGCTTTGTAGAGTCAATATTGTTAGGGTTGCCGGTTCCAAGCCTTTTTTTTGCTAATACAAAGGATGATACTAGGCTAATTATTGATGGATACCAAAGAATTAAAACAGTTGTAGATTACAGTAAAGGCATATGGAGTGGGGACGGTAGTGTATTTAAATTGACCAACTCAAAACTAATTAATGAGAGATGGCGAAATAAATCTTTTAATGAATTATCAGAAGACGATAGGAGACGGTTTAGAAATTATACCATACATGCTATTATTTTTGAGCAAAGAGAGCCCAAGAATGATAGTGGATTATTTCAAGTTTTTGAGCGTATTAATACTAGTGGAGAGACTTTAAATCCTCAGGAAATCAGGAACTGTGTCTATCAAGGAAGACTAAATTCCCTGTTATTTAAACTTAACAAATATGAAAAGTGGAGGACATTATTTGGAGATAAAAATGAAGATAAGAGGATGTTGGACTTAGAGTTCATACTTCGTTTTTTTGCCCTTAAAGAAGTCAATCTCGTCGATAATCAAAATGGTTATATCAGTTTGAAAAAATTGCTAAATGATTATATGAAAGATCATATACAAAGCGAATCTTCATTCTTTGATTCACTCGAAAGTCTGTTTATTGGCACAATCGATTTTATTTATTCTAATTTCGGTACTGAAGCTTTTTATAATTTGCAAAATGATCTACAAATTATTAGAAGACGTTTTTATCCAACAGTATATGACTCAATTATGATTGCGACCTCTATAGCTATGGAAAAAGGTTATAGAGTGACCGATTGCCAATTGGAAAGTAAGAGAATTACATTGCTTAAAGATGCTGAATATAGAAATAGTATAACTCAGGGAACTATGCAATGTCAAAATATTAGAACTAGGATAGAAAAAGCTCTTATTATTCTTTATAATATGAATTTGTGATGAATTTACACAATGCTAACGCTATTGATGCAATAAATATTTGTAATGAGGAAAGGAGAAAGATAGATGGCATTATAACTAAAACAGGGAGCTTAAATCCTGTTGTTGAATATCTTTCAAGATATTTTCTGATTAAGGCATGTGGAACTATTGAAATTTGTTTTAAGAGTATAATTGCTGATTATAATCTTGATTATAGCCCTCAAATTGATAGATTTATCAGCGTTACTGTAAAGCGCAGTTCCAAAAATCCAAGTTATAAGAATATTTGTTCTGTGCTCAAAGAATTTGATGAAAATTGGGAAAAGAGTTTCAAGAACATAATGAACAATCCTTCGCACAAAAAGCTACTGGAGTCATTGGGGTCTTTGAATAATTTAAGAAATCAATTCGCGCATGGTGCTTCATGCGCTCCGTCATTTAAAGATACTGCATCTTTTTATGAAGATGCTATTAAGGTAATTGAGGTTCTTGATGAGGTAGTGAAGAAATAATAAACTCTTTGTGTTTTTCCTGGTTAATCCAGGTATGTACGTACTTAATATATTATACATTGAGAATGTAGGGTTGTCCTTTTCAGGCAAGGAGAGTTCATTGGTCAAGGACAGGGAGGAGCAGATAGTCCGTCTAGAAAGGAAGGTGGGTAATTTGATGATGGAACGAGATTTCCTCTGCGAGGCCTACAAGAAAGCCGTCCTAAAAAGGGGACACGTGCATGTCCTACATTTATCTGTTTCTTGAAGTATACTGATCTAGATTTTTGTGCTTATTCTTTTCAAAACACTGATTATTAACATTGGGCTATTAGTGAAATATTAAATAATTTAATAATTTCGCATCAGATGGATAAGATGATGTTAAATATCACAAATAATGAAAGACTGAGAAGTTATGCTTCCCTTTTTTCAGCGTCTTTTTTTTCAAGATTATTAGAGTCAAATGATCCTTCTTTGATCAATTGTGAAATAATTACATATGATAAAAGCCTAATTAATAAAGCCTTTAAAACATACATGGATTATCTAATCTATGTTTATAATATTTTGGTTTTTAATTATCGTAATGAGTATATAGTGAAAAACACGCTGATCAACGAGCTGTTATTAAAAAAATATTCTACTAAAAATACTGTTGCTTTTTCTGAATTTAAAGTTGGTAGTTCAATTGCTGATTTTGTCCTATTCAATGGCGTTAGTAAAGTTTTTGAAATTAAAACCGAGCTTGATTCTGAGAGAAGATTGGAAAGCCAATTGAAAAATTACATGAAACTTTTTCAGGAGTGTTATGTGGTTATTCCGGCTAAGTCGATACCTAAATACCTGGTTTCTCTTGCACAAGGTGTAGGGGTAATATCTGTTGTCAAGTCTAGTAAAAAAATGATCTTAAAAGAAATATTGAAGCCTACTCCTGTTGAAACTATTGATTGTGATGTCCTTATGGAAAGTGTTAAAACGGCAGAGTATAAGAATATTGTTAGCAATTACTGTGGCCATTTGCCAGAAATGAATAGTTTCAATATGTACAATGTTTGCAAAGAAATTATACGTTGCATGCCTGCTAGAGAACTTAGAATATTGTTCAACAATGAGATGAAAAAGCGTCAAACCAATACAGCTCTTCTTTACAGATTCAAGAAGGAATTGAGACAATTGTGTTTGAGCATGAATGTTGGGATACAACAATATAATGAATTGATTTTAAGACTGAAAGAACACATAAATTTATAATTAATCATGTATTTTCCATATTTAAGAGGAAGGCAATTTGAATTAATTGCGTTGAGAGACTTTGCTGGACTTTATGGTGGTAATAGTAATGTCTATCCGATTATTGAGCCAGTTAGAAAGTCATTTGTTAGTCTCCAGCTTGCGGTAAGTCAAATGTGTGAGAAAAAACTTCCATTTGCAGTTATAGTAAATCCCATGGTAGGTGAGATTGTTAACTATTATCCCCTTATTGAAAAAACAGTGTCAGATATTTGTGACAAAAAAGGTGTTTGGATGCCTGCATATATAGTTTCAGACAATATTGATTTTATTGAAAAAGATGTAATAAAAAATAAGTATAAACAAGTGATGATAATAGTTAGAAAGGATTCAGGTGAGGGAGTAGGTGATAAGTTACTATCTTTAATTTCTAAAAGCTTCATTTCAAAAGTGGTTATAGATCCATCATTAAAAACCCTTCAACGCAAATTGAACAATTTAAGTAAAGATGTTATTAGACTTGATAATAACTTTAAAGCAAAAGCGAAAAATTCTGATTATGCGGCCAAAGAAGATGAACTTTTTTCTGAGGAATATAAGTTTTATAGAGAGGATCATTTTTATGGATTTTCTGATTTTACGGTTCTGCCAGGAGACTATATAGAGGGGGGATGGATCCCTGTAGCTGTAGCTATTCACCTTACATATGAAAGTGGGGATAATGGCATACATGTTCGGCATTTTGTGTCAGACCCTAACGATACGACTACAGCGAATGTCCAAGGAAAATTTGGTAAAGCGTCAAGTAATGCTATTAAATTTTTTAATAAAATAAATCAAACAAATAGCGCTATTGAATCACTAAGAACATATGTAAACAACAAACAATATCCTGGTTTGGGAATCGTTAAAAAGATTTCTATTCTCAATCATTTAGAATTAATGCAAAAAATATTAAGCAGATAAGTGTAGTTGGTATGAGGATATGTGCTAATTGCTTTTCAGATGAAGAGGTGAAGTCTTATATTTCTTTTTGTGCGAGCGAGGAAGGTATTTGTGATTATTGTGGCAAGCGCTCTAAGTTGCTAGATATAAGTGAATTATATGATTTCTTCAGTGGTTTCATTGGGGTTTTCGAGCCCTCTTGCAACGGGGGATCTCTTATTGATACCATCCAAAAGGACTGGCACCTATTTTCTAGTAATCAAGTTGGAAAAAGGATACTTTGGGGTGTGCTGAACTCAGTGCACTCTGCAATTAATTCTCCTACTGAAAAAGTTTCATATTTAAATAGTATCCTTGATTGTGTTACCGTTTGGGATGAAATTAAATTGAAATTTTCTAAAAGGTTTATGACAGATACCGATAAACTTTTTGAAAATGAATGGGATTCTTTATTAAATAAACCTAACTTTTTCAGTAGCGATGCGGTTTTTTACAGGGCTAGGATTAATACAGATGGAAGTGGCGTTCCATATAGATGTGAAGATATGCTGTGTCCTAAACCATTAGATACTAAAGGAGGGCGGGTAAATCCTCTTGGTATTCCATATCTATATCTTAGTGATAGTCTTAAAACGACGCTGTATGAAATTAAGCCAAATTATCTAGATGTAGTAAGCGTTGGTAATATTTGCTTAAAGAAAGAGTATAATAATATAAGCTTTAAAGATTTTACTGCATTGGAGAGCCCTTTCCTGCAGGAAAATATGGAAAAAGTGGCCAGGTCTAGATTGCTAAATGTGGCAATAAGTCATGACCTCTCAAAACCGATACATAGTTTTGATACGGAGTTGGAATATATTCCCACACAGTTTGTTTGTGAATTTTTAAAATTTTCCACAGATGTGGATGGTATTATCTTTCAAAGTTCTTTGTATTCAAAAGGGAAAAATTTTGTTTGCTTCACTCCAAGTAAATTTAGGTGCACTCGGGTTTCATGTTATGAAATAAATAAGCATGAATTGGATGCTTCAATATTATCACAATAATTCCTATCGCGACTAAAAAAACAATTAATTATATGGCTCACAAACGTATTATTCTCTGCTTGGCTCACATGAGTGGCAATGAACAGAAATACATCCAAGAAGCATTTTATACCAACTGGGTAGTGCCATTGGCACCAAACGTAAACGGATTTGAAGAAGACCTAAAGCAATTTGTCGGGGGACAAAAAGAGATAGTGGCGTTAAGTTCCGGAACTGCGGCCGTGCATCTTGCATTGATAGCTTGCGGGGTTGGACCTGGAGATGAGGTAATTGTGCAAAGTTTTACATTCTGCGCTTCTAGAGGAGGCTATTAAAGACAGAATGTAGAAGACGGGGAAGAAACCAAAGGCAATTGTGCCGGTTTATTTGTACGGAATGCCAGGGAGAATTGACAAGATTATGGAGATTGCGGCGCGTTACGATATCCCTGTTATTGAGGATGCTGCGGAAGGTTTTGGGTCTCGTTTTGACGGGCGGGTTTGCGGCACTTTTGGAAAATACGGAGTGTTGTCATTTAATGGGAACAAGATGATTACAACATCGGGAGGTGGTGCTCTTATTTGTCCCGACAGTGCTTCCAAACAGGAGATTATGTTTTATGCAACTCAGGCGCGTGAAGCTTATCCATATTATCAGCATGAAAAGATTGGTTACAATTACAGAATGAGTAATATATGTGCGGGAATCGGACGAGGACAAATGACTGTTGCTAAGGAACATATAGAGCATCATCAACACGTTCAGAAAATGTATGAAGAGTTGTTTGCCGGTGTACCCGGCATTACCGTTCATAAGCAGCCGTCTCCACGTTATGATAGCAACTACTGGTTATGTACGATTTTGCTTGATTCTTCTTTACGCGTGGTAGGCGAGGAAAATGCTTATGCTGAGGCGATTGTAGGCGCAGTTGGCGGAGCTGCAGGAGTAACTCATGGAGGTGGCTCTGTACATACTGATTGTGAGCCGAATACAAATGTGGAGGGAATGAGATTGTTTTTGGACGCTGCAGGAATTGAGAGCAGACCGTTATGGAAACCGATGCATCTGCAGCCTGTTTATTCCGGTGCCGTCCGTTTTGTAAACGGCGTTTCTGAGCGATTGTTCCGGCAGGGCTTGTGTTTGCCGGCCGGCCCGTATGTGAGTGATGAGGATGTGGAGTATATTGCGGAACAGATAAGGGGAACTGTCGGGAAATAAAAGTAAAGTTTATATTATGCTATTGATTGATAAGGTGCTAATTGATAAGGTCTCTAAGGCTGCTTCTGAATCTTTGCGTCTTAGGATGAACTATAATTTTCATGAGTCTCCGGAGTCCAAATCTCAGCGTCTTTTGAATGCTTTGGAACCTGGGACAGTTATGCCGGTTCACAGGCATAAGGATACGTCTGAGACATACGTTCTTTTGCGCGGCAAATTAAAAGTAATGTTCTATAATTCTTCTAAAGAGCTGATAGAAAGTGCTGTGCTAGAACCGGCTGCCGGAGTTTATGGAGTAAATATTCCTGCCGGTCAATGGCACTCCTTGGAAGTTCTGGAGCCCGGAACGGTTATTTTTGAGGCCAAGGACGGGCCGTATGTTCCGCTGGGGGGTGAGGATATAATGGGATAATAGTTATAATATTATGAATATGGATGCAATAGAAAAGATTATTGCTTTGGAAAAGACGGCGATGGAGGCTTGGCTTAACGGGAATCCTTCTCCTTTTCTTGAACTTTACTCTGAGGATTTTACCTATTTTGATCCGTCCATGGAAAATCGGCTTGACGGTCTGGATAAGATTAGGGAGTTGTATGAAGGGATGCGCGGGAAGTTGAAAACGGACAGGTTTGAAATGGTGAATCCTGTTGTGCAGTTGAACGGTTCCATGGCGGTCTTGAGTTATAATCTGGATATATATTCCGGAGGGACCGTTTGGAAGGAGAATTGTACGGAGGTTTACAGTTTGGGAGAAGATGGGGAGTGGAGGATTGTACACAGCCATTTTTCACCGACAAAGGTTGGGGAGTAGGGTGTTGAGTATTTAAAAATTAAAAGGGATATGCCACCGAAAGCCGTTAAAACAATTAAAGAAGAGATCTATTATCAGTATGCCAAAATTATCTCTGAATCAGCCGGATATGGAAAGCAAGATTACAGAATGATAATGGGTACGTGGAAGAAATTATGTTCCGGGGAAATGTGTTGGTCTAATTCAATACATGAGTGGATTAAGGAGATGGAGATACCCGGCAGGTGTATTTATTGCGGGGAAGAGAAAAACCTGACGGTTGAACATTTGTTGCCGAGGTGTTGCGGGGGAGAAGATGCACCGGAGAATGTGATCATGGTTTGCAAATCGTGCAATTCTTCCAAGGGCGGGAAGCGTCTGTATGAATGGCGCGGTCTTGATGCTAAGGATAAGTTTAATCATATTGCCGAGGGTAAGTATCTTAAGTATCTGTACTCTTTGCACCAGAAGAACGGAACGCTGGATTGTTCTGCAGAGGACATGTGCGGCAGGTGCGATATGGAACCCATGTGCAAGGCGGCGAATACTGTTGGTAAGTTGTCTGTGTTTTGCATAGAGGGGTGTTTTCATAGGTAGGAAGATTGTACGAAGATTCATGATAATTAATAACGCTATATAATCATGCATTTAAAAAGTATTAATATTGAAAATTTCAGAGGTTATAAAAATAAAACCTCAATGGATTTTAATGATCTGACGGCTATTGTTGGCAAAAATGATATTGGTAAATCAACTATTCTTGAGGCATTAGATATTTTTTTTAATGACGGCAAGGGATTAATTAGGATAGATAAGGATGATGTAAATATTGAATGTCAGAATAATGGCAATTTTGATATAAGTATATCATTAATCTTTGACGAATTACCTGGTACTATCGTGATTGATACAGCAAACGAAACAACTTTAAAAAAGGAATATTTGTTGAATGACACTGAGGATCTGGAAATAGTTAAAATTTTCAACCGCAGTACAGTAAAAACATATGTTAAAGCCATTCATCCTAAAAATGATAAATGTTCTGAACTTTTAACAAAGAAGAATGGAGATTTAAAAAAGATTGTAGAGGAACTTGGTTTAAGTTGTGATAAAACTAAAAATGCCGAAATGCGTGCAGCGATATGGAATCATTATAATGGTGATTTACAACTTGGCGTTTCAGACCTTGATGTTGGATCAAAGGATGGAGACATGAAATCCATTTGGACCAAATTAAAAACATTTTTGCCATACTATTCTCTTTTCCAATCAGATAGAAAAAATAGCGATGGTGATGATGAAGTCCAGGATCCTTTGAAAGAGGCGGTTAAACAAATTATGCTTGAAGAGGGTATCAAGTCAAAATTGAATGAGGTAGCAAATAGCGTGAAAACTAAATTGCAAGAAGTTTCTAATTCAACGCTAAGAAAGTTACAAGAATTAAACCCTCAAATAGCTGATAGTCTTCATCCCAATATCCCCGATACAGAATCTCTTAAATGGTCAGATGTTTTTAAAGGACTTTCTATATATGGAGATGGAGGTATACCAATTAACAAGAGAGGGAGTGGAGTAAGAAGGTTAGTCCTTATAAGTTTTTTTAGAGCTGAAGCGGAGAAGAGAATGACGGAGGAGAATAATCCGAGTATTATTTATGCCATTGAAGAACCAGAGACATCACAACATAAGGAACATCAAAGGCTATTGATAACGGCTTTAAAATCAATAGCCAAACGACCAAATGCTCAAATAATAATTACAACTCATAGTTCGGACATTGTGAAACAACTTACCTTCGAAGATATTCGCTTACTTCTCAAAGAAAATGATGGGGTTACTGTTAAACGTGTACAGCAAGGATGTTTGCCATATCCATCTTTGAATGAGGTTAATTATAAAGCTTTCAATGACATATCAGAGGAATATCATAATGAACTGTATGGGTATTTGCAATCATGTGCAGTTGAGGAAAACTCAAATAATGAGAAGCAAAAAGATTTTGATAATTGGCTTGTTGGTAAAAATAACGCGATCAGTAAAAATAAAAGATGGTCTCGTGTTCGCGGGAACATTTGTGATTGCACTGGTCAAACGTATATAAGAAATTTCATTCATCATCCAGAAAATAGCAATAATATTCTATATTCTATTGATGAATTAAAAATTTCAATTGAAAAAATGGTAAAAATAGCTATGGATATGCAAGTTTGAAAAATGATAGTATTTGCAATTTATATTGGTATCAAAGAGGATTTATTACGAAGTGTTTCCCGTATTTTATTATTAAAAATTATATATTCGCGCAGACTGATAGTTGAGTTTAATCTTTATGATGTATTATCGCAGGAAATATTTGTTATCTATTTTTGAGTTGTTCGGGAATGAACTTACAGCTAGGAGATTGCAAAAGCTATTGTTTCTTACTACCCGTAAAAGTGAGTCTGTGGTTTTATATGATTTTATCCCCAATAAATATGGCTCCTTCTCATTTCAGGCCGAACAGGATATGCACGCTCTTGTTACCTTAGGATATCTTGCGGGGGAACAAATAGATGGACATGATGGCTACAAACGTATTAGAAAAGAGGGAATGTTAAATGAGTTGGGAATGTTTGATAAGCAAAGCATCGTTAATGTTTGGAGTGAGTTTAAGGATTATAGTGATGATGAGTTGATAAGGTATGTTTATCAACAATATCCCTTTTATGCAATTCATAGTGTAATAGCTCTGAACTTATTAAGCGATATGGAGATGCAGTGTGTTGAAGACATGAAAATAAAAATGCAAAATCCTGAAAGAGAACTTTTTACGATAGGCTATGAGGGGTTGAGCCTGGAAGCGTATTTGGATAAACTTATTGAGAATGACATACATGTTTTATTTGATGTCCGCAAAAATGCTTATAGTCAAAAGTTTGGTTTTTCTCAAAGTTTACTTAAAAGAGGTTGTGATTCCGTAGGAATAGATTATGTTCATATTCCGGAGTTGGGTATTGATTCCGAGAAGAGACAGAGACTTAATTCTCAAAAAGATTACGATGCGCTTTTTGAGGAGTATGAGCATACCACGCTATTAAGGAATGCTGCCTATTTAAATATTATATTGAATTCCATAAAAATTAAGAGAAGGGTGGCGTTAACCTGTTTTGAAAAAAATCCTCTTCAATGTCACAGGACTAGAGTTGCCAGTGCCATTTTAAAAAAAATTAACGGTTTAATTTCCTTTTGTGAATTGTAGCTGAGATGACAAGGGTTTTTATTACGGTAAAAACATATCCGTCCCTTTCAAAAAGTTATACGGAGTTAGTTTGTACTGCCGGTTTCTTGGAGGATGGCAGTATGGTTAGGGTTTACCCTGTCCCATATAGGTTTCTTTCTGATTATCAGAAATATAAAAAATATCAATGGATAGATATTGATTTAAAAAAGAGAAAACAAGATTTTAGACCGGAATCATTTTCTCCCGTTGATATTTCAAAAGGTTTTAAACTTGGTGAAATAGTAGGACCTGATAATTGGGCGGAACGGAGGAGAATTGTTTTAAGGAATGTTTATACTGATTTGTCTACCTTAATTGAGGATGCTAAAGATTCGGTTAAACACACTTCTTTGGCGGTCCTTAAGCCAAGGGAAATAATAGATTTTCATTGGGAGCCGGTTGAGAGAGTGTGGGATAAGAACATATTGGATATAATAAATGCTAGAGCCCAGCAGGATACCCTTTTTGGTAAGAATATTTATGCGGATTTTAAGGTTGTAAAAAAACTACCATACAGGTTTAAGTATAAATTTACTACTGATGATGGAATAATAAGGGATTTAATGATTGAAGATTGGGAGGTTGGAACATTATATTGGAATTGTTTAAGTAAATACAGTTCCGAGGAAGAAGCTTGTAAAAAAGTTAAAATGAAATATTTTGATGATTTTAAAAACAGGGATTTGTATTTTTATTTAGGAACTACGCTTGAACGTCACAATACTTCAAAAAATCCGTTTATGATAATTGGGGCTTTTTATCCTCCAAAATTGGAAAATATTAGTTCCGAGCCTACGTTGTTTTAATTTTTTTTTGCATTTGCTGCCTGATGTTGATTTCCATGAGTTCTGAAGTACTATCACTTTTCAGACCGATATAAGTGAAAGTCTTGCAATAAGAAAACAAACAGTGGATTCGGCACCTTGATTCAGATTAATGTTATTCTCTTCCAATCCGTCATAGCAACCACCTGTAACGGGGTTATATATAATTTGATGAAGATGATTATTCCCCATAAACCAACTGAAAGCGTCTTTTTGTTTTTGAATATATTCATTATCGTGGAATACATCATAGAAAGTTGATAGTGCGATTACCGTACCGGCCACGTCAACAGGTTGTTCTCCGTATTTTGTATTGGATTCACCTTTGTTAAGCCATTTATTGTTGGAAATAACTTTAATTTGTCCATCTACAAATATTTTCTTCAACAAAAAATCAAACGACTCCTTAGCTATATTTTTATACTGTTCATTTTTTGTTACGTTATATGCGCATAATAAACTTTCCGGCAAAACCGCATTATCGTATGTTAAGTAAGTTTCAAACCATTTCCAACATTCGTCTGTCGCGGATAAATATAATCCGACCAATTTGTCCGCCAACATCCGGATACCGTCATATAATTCGCGTGATGGTTTTTTTGTGAAACAACAGCACAATCCCTTTATTGCAAATGCAATGCTTCTGGGAGATTGTATCTTACTAAGAATAGGGAAAGTAAGTCTTATGGCTTTTCTTGCCGCATTGATCGATAATTTATAAAAAACATTACCGTGGCAAATGAAATATCCAAGAGCCCATATTGCCCGACCATTACTATCTTCCAATGAGACATCATTATTCTGTGAAGTAAACTTACCGTATTTGTCCACATAATTTTTTAGTGTTCCGTCACTTTGTAAACAGAATAAGATAAAATTTAAATACAACTTAATATATTTCCCATATTTAGGATACCCGGCATTCTCATCCACCATACAAAGAGCTATAAGCGCACGGGCGTTATCATCAAGGGTATAACCCGAATTTAAATCTGGTTGATTCCCTTTAGAAAATTGTATAATTCCAAAATTTTGGCTCATATCTAAAATATGATCCGTATTGACTGAAGACAGTGATGAATATGTCAGAATACCCTTGGATCCCATTATCCTTTCAAAAAGTAAGGTATAGGCAATGGCCGTATTTTCCCAAGCCGTAAAGGCCGTCTTCTGCAAACCAGATATTCCCATTTGAATACGTAGTTTTTCATCTTTCAACAAACTGTTTGTTGATTTGGCTAATTGCGAGGAATCATGAAAATTAAAAATAATACCCGTATTATCGCTCAACAATTCAAATGCATGAGGTATCGGTGTTGCAATTATGGGGCATCCGCAACTAAGTGCATAAACGAAGGTACCGCTCACGGCCTGGTCGGGATCGGAAGAGGTAAATAAATAAACATCCGTCATCTGAAGATATTCCAGCAAAGTGTCTATATCCAGATACTCATTTATGAACTTGACGTTATCTGTCAAGTTGAGGTCTTTCACTTTGACCTCAAGGCTTTCACGATAGATTTCTCCATATTTTTTTACTATCGCAGGATGTGTTTCTCCGATAATTAAAAATAGTACCGAAGGATTTTCCTTAATGACGGCAGGCAAGGCATCAAGAGTGGTTTCAATACTTTTTCCCGGACTTAGTAACCCGAA
>Ga0172378_10002296_pt1 | contig 17866 bp, 16 predicted proteins | sample GrowelOW332metaG_FD_119755 | JGI IMG/M metagenome (GOLD analysis project Ga0172378, IMG submission 119755) | Groundwater microbial communities from an aquifer near a municipal landfill in Southern Ontario, Canada - Pumphouse #3_1 metaG | ecosystem: Environmental > Aquatic > Deep subsurface >... | reverse complement strand
TGAAACAGTAGGCAATGCTCCTGAATATTCTCCAGAAAGGAAAACTAATAACAAAAGGAGAAAATCGGCAAACAAAAGTCGAAACAAATCTTACAATAGAAAAAAAGGTAAAAGAAGAGATTAAAAATTAGTCTATTACTACTAGACTATATATTTAATAACTAATAGGTTGTAATGTTAGTTCCTTATCGAAACTAATTGTTATTTTGATTAGATTGCAAACCACACTTTCAGGAATACATACCGAAGCTAAATAATGATATCCTTTACTATCTACACCTAAAAAATCCATATCAGACAAAATAGATTGATTATAAAAATCCTCTTCCATTAAATCTTTGAATAACTCTTTAGTTATATCTTGAGCATATAACGATTTAGCTCCATCGTACACACAGATATGGATTACATTATCAAAATAGACTAGTTCTTGACTGAGTCCTTCTTCGGTATACATAGTTTTAGATACTTTTATTTGAGAGGGGTTAATATAAACGTAACCTCTATAACGAGTATCCTTATAATACACAACACTGTCTTTTTGAACAACAGATGTATAAGTTGGAATTGGATCAGCTACCTTAGTAGTAAAAAACACACTATCTAGGTCATTTTCTGAACGATATAACTTTACTAATTCATCAGATAGAGAGTGAAACCAAAATCGAAACTTTGTTAAATGATCAATTCCATACGATAACTTCTCATGTCCATACATATAAAGACTATCTTTTAGAATCTTAAAATATAAAGGTAGGCTTTGAGAATCAGAAAAATAGAGAGAGTCACCTTCAATCATAAATAATGGCATATCAGTATCATCATCAACCCAGATACCTTGAAGCATTTCTTTCGCTTCAAAATCCTCAGATAATGTAGTTGCTTTACTTTCAGAAGCTCTTTTATTTTCACAACCTCCACAGGCAACAAACAAAAATAATATTATAATTATAATTAGTGATTCTCTCATAATTCGATTTTAAGTAAATACAATCAACCTTTACCAACAAAAAGTACAAAGTCTATTTATTAACTCTAATTATTTTCCAATACAATGATAAACAAACCCTAGTTCTGTAAGTTCTTTCTTATCATAAATATTTCTGCCATCAAAAACAACAGGATTAGTCATTGATTTTTCTAAAACACCCCAAGATGGTAATCTAAACTCTTTCCATTCAGTTAATAGAAATAGAGCATCTGCATCAAGAGCCGCATCGTATGGATCACGAGCATAATACACTTTATCTCCAATTCTTCTCTTGCATTCTTCCATCGCAGCAGGATCAAAAACTCTTAACTTACAATTAGATTCTAATAATAAATCAATTAGGGTTAATGAAGGTGCTTCACGCATATCATCCGTTTCAGGTTTAAATGATAAGCCCCAAATAGCTACTACTTTATTTTCTATAGCTCCTTTAAAATGCTCCTTAAACTTATCAAATAATATTCTTTTCTGATCCTCATTCACATCATCTACTGCTTTTAGCACACGCATTTCATAATTATTTTCTTCAGCTGTACGAATTAAAGCCTTAATATCTTTAGGAAAACAAGAACCACCATAACCAATACCAGGATATAGAAACTTACGGCCAATGCGCGTATCAGAACCTATTCCCTCACGCACCATATTTACATTTGCTCCTACAATTTCGCACAAATTAGCTACATCGTTCATGAAACTAATACGAGTAGCTAACATAGAATTTGCAGCATACTTTGTCATCTCTGCCGAAGGTATATCCATGAAAATAACACGGAATTTATTCAATAATATCGGCTTATATAAGCGAGTCATTATCGCTTTAGCTTTTTCGGACTCCACCCCTACTACAACTCGATCAGGACTCATAAAGTCGGGAATTGCATTTCCTTCTTTAAGAAACTCAGGATTAGAAGCTACATCAAAATCGACTTCAATTTGCCTCTTATTTAATTCTCCTTCAATGGTACTACGAACTTTAAAGGAAGTTCCTACAGGAACTGTGCTTTTGGTCACTACAAGATGATACTTATCAATATGTTGACCTATAGTCCGTGCAACTTGAATAACACTCCTTAAGTCGGCACTACCATCTTCATCAGGAGGAGTCCCCACAGCTATAAACACAACGGTTACATCATTCAAACTATCAGCTAAAGATGTTGAAAAATGCAATCTTCCAGCATTTACATTTCTTTTAACTAATTCCTCTAACCCATTTTCATAGATTGGAATAATACCCTTACCTAGTTGATCAATACGTTCTTCATTGATATCAATGCAAGTAACATCTAGTCCCAGCTCAGCAAAACATGTTCCTGTTACTAAACCTACATATCCTGTTCCTACAATAGCTATTTTCATAATACTTTATTTGTCTTTTTTCAAGAAAAATACTCAGCCTCTTTAAACGAGGGTGCTACTTTATCTTTCTCTGATAACACTAAATTAAAATCAGCAATTGGCCAATCAATTTTCAGATCATGATCCGAAAATAAAATTGAAGCCTCAGATTCTGGAGCATATAGATTATCTACTTTATAACTAAAGATTGCCTCTTCACTTAATACTAAATATCCATGTGCAAATCCTCTAGGTATAAATAGTTGACGCTTATTCGCTTCACTTAACTCCATACTTATATGTTTTCCAAATGTTGGGGAGTTAAGTCGTAAATCTACAGCTACATCTAACACGCTTCCAGTAATTACACGGACTAACTTAGCCTGACTATGTATCCCCCTCTGATAATGGAGACCTCGTAAAACACCAAATGATGACTTGGCTTCATTTTCTTGTACAAAATCCACAGCACCTATATTTTCTGCAAATTGCTCTTTTCTATACGATTCAAAAAAATAACCCCTACTATCTTTGTGAATCTTCGGTTCTATCAACCAAACTCCATCAATCTCAGTCTGTATATAATGCATGTTGTATTATGTATTTCGATTCTTCTTTCACAAAATTAAAACTTAATTTAGACTTTTAGATTAAAAACTGCATAATCTTACAAAACAAAGCTACTGCTTTTAGCTTTAAAAAACTCTTCCAATCATAAAAAACCTTTAAATATATTTCATTAAATAGTGGTAAATAATCATTTATTCTACTATTTTTGCAGTAATGAATGAATTATCTAGACATATAGAAGTATTATTATTTGAGAATGATTGTGTAATAATCCCAAACTTTGGTGGATTTGTTACACATTATACTCCCTCTAAACGAGATGTTAAGGAAAATCTATTTATTCCTCCTACTCGAGTTATAGGTTTTAACGACCAACTAAAATTGAATGACGGATTATTAGTACAATCTTTCATGTCTGTTTATAACACTAGTTTTTCTGATGCTTCAAAAATGATTGATAAAGAAGTTGAGAAGATTAAAGAAAAGCTGTTTGAAGAAGGTAAAGTAGAATTTCCAAACATAGGAGAATTATATTATACTATAAATGGTTCTTATGAATTTCAATCTCATAACAATAAACTGATCACACCATCTCTTTATGGCTTAGATACATTTGAAATTCTTGAATTATCTGATTTACCTAAACAAACTACACTCAGCGTAAAACGCATTGAGGATAAGAAAAACTACAATATTAGTATTAATCGAACCGCAATAAAAATGGTTGCTTCTATAGCAGCTGTAATTTTCTTGTTTTTCTTTTTTACTACCCCAATAGAAAACACAGATATAGTAGAAGGCAATTATGCCCAACTTTCATTTACTGACTTATTAAATAGTGCTGGAGAAAAACCTCTTACACTAGCACTAATAAATGTTAATCAAGACAATAAGAAAAAAACAGAGGCTAAAAGAAATCAACCTATAAAAACGAGAGAAATAAAAGTCCCTCAATTTGATAAAGTAAACGCTCCCACTAATGAAAAAGCAGAAAGTGTTTCTGAAACCATAGTTGCAGCAGAAGTAAAGGCTACCTCTACAGCTAACAACCAAGAGGTTAAAGAAGTCCAAAAGGAAGAAACAACAACAGCAACACAACCTAGTTACCACGTTATTGTGGCCAGTTGTATTCCTCTAGAAGATGCCCAAAAAGAAGTTTCTAAATTAAAAGAAATGGGATATAGTGAGGCTCAGATCATCCATAAAGGAGAAAAAATAAGGATAAGTATTCTAAATAACACTATTAAAGAAGAGGCTTATAAAGAGTTGAATAAAATTCGATCGAATGAAAAATTTTATGATGCTTGGATATTCACTTACTAATAAAAGTTTTTTTCTCCTTCATTTTAATATTAATAAATAACTCACTAAACATTTAGCGCATTATAAACCTAATGTCCCCGTTATTTATATTTATATCAGATATACTTTAGTTTCTATTAGACATCTGCAACCCCACCAAAGGACTAACTCTCTATTTTAGAAAACAAATTTGGTCAGTTGAATAAAATAAAAAACCAAGATTATTCTTTTAGAGACAAATCCTCTAGGAGCTTATATATTTGAGGTATTAAGGGTGTAACCCCATCATTGACAATAATAAAATCCGCATGCTCTTTTTTCTTTTCATCATCTAGCTGACGAGAAAATCGACTTTCAACGGTCTCTTTTGAAACTCTATCGCGCTTCATTGTTCGCTCAATGCGAAGTTCTTTAGGTGCATATACCAATACTACATAATCTACATCTACAACAAACCCCGCTTCTATTAAAATAGCCGATTCTATAGCAACATATTTTGTAGGCTGTAACTCTGCCCAACTCTTAAAATCTTTCTTTACGCAAGGATGGATAATACTATTAATACGCTGAGCATTGGCAGCAGAAGCAAATAAATAAGTAGCTAATTTTTTTTTATCAATAGAATCATTGAAAAACAAATCCTTTCCTAAAAGATTGGTTAACTCTTTCCTTATTAATACGTCTTCTATTGTCAACCTCTTAGCTTCAGTATCTGAATCATAAATAGGAATGCCAATAGTAGATAAAATATTAGCAACTAAACTTTTGCCACTACCCATTCCACCTGTCAAACCAATTTTAATCTTCTTCATTCTCTTTTTTCTCTATTGCTATTTTCTCAATTAAAAAGTCAATACGATCTGGAGAAATTCTAACATTCTGTACACCATCAGGAATAACTGATAACTTTAACCCATATTTTTCATTACTCCCTAATTCAAGTAACTCACCATAAGGAACAGCAATACTAAAATCCGTCTCATTAATGGATTGGAATTGTTTTAGCCCCAACTGAAAAGTCACATCGACTTTTGCAGGAAAAGTGCGCAAGATTTTATCCTCAGGAAAACCCACACCCATTAATGGAACAACTACTGTTTTTTCAGTATATAAATCAACTAAAAATGAGGCTTCTGTTTGATCTGGAATAAACTTAGCTCCTTGCACATTTAATAATGATATTTTATAATTAAGGGTATCCTTAATATTCGTAATGTCTAGAACTTCCGAGTAAGCTGCTGTTATAGTATCTAATATATCCTTTGGAGCATAAACTAAAGCCGAATCAGGTGTTAATAAAGTATCGGTTATGTAATATTGTGGATTGGATTTAATATTTCCTTGCAAAGTGATAGGAACTTTCTTGCGCTCTCCATGTGAATAGACATAGCTTAATGTGTCTGGAGATATAGATAAAAGCTTAGACGATGCACTTAATTGATTTAAGATAGATTGTTGAAATTCTGTACTAGGAATTCTAACACTATTACTAATGTTATTAGCTGCAAAAGAAGTAAAATCAACAGAAATTGGATAGAAATTTTTACCTACTTTATAATTTAATAAAGCCGTTCCTTTGTCTTTTACTTTAATTTTAAGACTATTAACAGGTTCAACAGTCAAGACCACATCATTAGGGATGTTTTTTAAGCGAACAGGAATATTAATAATGGTTTCATAATCCTCATAAAGAGTACGCAATAACCAAAAACCACTGGCCATAAAAAAGAAAAATAAAAAGATAAAGAACTGCTTACTCTGATCACTGGTAAAAAAGTTCCTTATCTTTCTTAATGTTCGTAAATAAATAGATTTTATGTTTCTTTTGTTAAACATAATCCTATAATTACTTATTTCTTTTGTTGCTCTGCTATCTCACTAGCATCGGGATAAACAGAGTTTTTATCTATAAGTATTTTCACATTAGAGTCAATCTCTAATACGATTTTATTATCTTCAATAGACTTTATTCTTCCATAAATTCCTCCAGCAGTAATAACCTTTTGATTTACTTCTAGTGTTTTACGGAAATTAGCTATTTCTTTTTGTTTTTTGTTTTGTGGACGTATCATGAAGAAGTACATAATAGCAAACATTGCAATTAACATAATCCACATCATACTACCACCACCTCCTGCAGGAGCTTGTAACAATACGGTCATTAAATTCATAGTTGATTAATTTAATATTATAATTCGTTATTCAATTTTAAAATAAAAACATCTTCTTAAAGATAAGACTTATTTTTTGTTTTTATTCTTTTCAATCTTATTTTCTCTTATTAATTGTTTAACGATACCATCTAATGCACCATTAATAAAAGAGCTACTTTTACTTGTGCTATACGTTTTAGATATTTCCACATACTCATTTAGTGAAACACTCACTGGAATATCAGGAAATTTTAAGATCTCAGCTAAAGCACATTGCATTATTACGACATCCATAAGTGCTATACGATCAAAATCCCAGTTTTTGGTATTTTCCGTAATAAGTTCTTTATAATAATCGTCATCAAGTACAGCTTCTTTAAGTAGATTACAAGCAAATTGCTCATCTTCAACATCATTATATTGAGGAAGTAATGGCTGATCTTCACCATATCTTTCTCTAAATCGCTTAATTGTTTTCAAAACAAACGTATCTACTATCTCCTTATCATCATTCCAATAGAGACTTTGATCTTCTAGTAGCTCATCTAAAGATTCATTATAGCAAACAAAGTCCTTATATAACTTACGCCATACTTCGCGATCCTCCTCATAAGAGTCTTCTTCAGATTTCATATACTCTTTATAGGTATCCGACTCTATAATTTGGTTATATAATTCTTTAATGAAATCTTGATCGTTTGCCCAACTTCTTTTCTGAGTTTCACTGTATTTTTTCAACTCTTTATTTTCAGCTAATTGAGCTACAAAACGATTCTGAACAAACTTCATATTAGGATTCAACTCTTCTTTAGTAGGAAGATACTTATTCTTCGCCAGATCTTGGCGAACATCAGCATATTTTGTAACCTCTACCATTAATAAAAGAAGATAGTTATACAAATCATAAGCTTTAGACAGACTGAATACTAATTCTTGTTCTGCTTTTTGCAAAAGATACTCTTTGTATTTTTTATTTTTAAGCTGTTCAGTTAATAACTTGGCTTTAGCCTCTTTACCTAACCCTCTAGGTAAAGTTTGCTCTAACTCTTCAATTAACAACTCCTTTGTTTTGTTATCAAAATCTAAATCTGAAATTCTATTTTGATAATAAGCATAAAGAATTTGTAATACTTTAAGACGGATAAGAACTCTATTTATCATATATACTCTAATATACTTTTTTGTAATCTAATACAGATTTGTAATATGGTTACATTAGTCTGCAAAACTACCTATTTTTAGTCAATACTCATAAATTTTTTGAATTTATTTGTCTTCTTGTTCCTTTTCACAGCTTTTCTTTTGTGAGTTGAAAAAAAATATCGATTTTTGATTCCGTTTATAAAAACCGATAAAAATGGAAGAAACGAAAATGAATAGTGGATTAGGTAAAGGAGTGAATAACAGAGATATTTTATTTTCTAAAGCTGTTAAGGCGGGTAAACGTATTTATTATTTAGATGTTAAAGAAAATCGAAAAGGTGATCTTTTTCTAGCGATTACAGAAAGCAAAAAGATAATCACTGGCGAAGGAGATAATACAAAAGTACGTTTTGAAAAACATAAAATCTTTTTATATAAAGAAGATTTTGAAAAGTTCATGAAAGGAATGAACGAAACAATTAATTATATTTATGAAAAAGAAGGCCCCTATGTGCCTCAACATGAAATAACAGACGATCTTTCAGATAGCCCATTAGGGGGTGAAATAGAGATTAACCTTGATTTTTAATGGGTTATACCTTGAATAATCAAAAAAGAAGCTGTATTTTTGCATCCGCTTTAAGACAACATTATTGATGTGTTTGTTTGTACATTACATCGTGTGATGGTGAATTAAGCAGAGAAACTTAATTGTAGAGTAACACAAAATTAAAAAAATGAGAACAGTAACAATTGAAGGAACAACTCGTGTTGTTCCAGAGCATTCTTCTCAAAGAGGAAGAGCATTAAAAGAATTGCGTGAACAAGATTTAGTACCTTGTGTATTATATGGTGGTGAAAAAGTATATCATTTAACTATTCCAGTTAGTGAATTACGCCAAATCGTTTACACCCCACTTGTGTATGTGGTAGACATCAAAATAGATGGAAAAGAAGTTGTAAACTCCATTATGAAAGCTATCCAGTTCCATCCAGTAACAGATAACATCTTACATGTTGACTTTTACGAAATTAACGAAGAAAGACCTATTGAAGTTAGAATTCCTGTAGAGTTAGAGGGATTAGCAGAAGGTGTACGTTTAGGTGGTAAATTAAACTTCCAATCACGTCGATTAATGGTGAAAGGTTTCTATAAGAATATTCCTGAAAGAATCCGTGTTGATATCTCTGGTATGCTTGTAGGTGACACTATTCACGTTGGTGACCTAGAAACTGAAGGGTTCTCAATTGTAGAACCAAAAGAAACAGTAGTTTGTTCAGTGAACGTGGTTCGTACCACAATTACTGATGATGCAGAAGATGACCTACTTGATGATGAGGATGAAGAAGAGGAAGAAGGTGAAACTAATGAAGCAGCTGAAGAATAAATATATTCAATGAAATATTTAATTGTAGGCCTGGGGAATATAGGTAGTGAATACCATAACACCCGCCACAATATAGGATTTATGGTATTGGACGCTTTTGCTAAAGCGTCCAATATTGTTTTTACAGATAGCCGTTATGGGTTTGTTTCTGAAACATCCGTTAGAGGAAGACAACTTACATTGTTAAAACCCTCTACATATATGAATCTAAGTGGTAATGCCGTACGTTATTGGATGCAAAAGAAAAAGATTCCATTAGAAAATGTCTTAATTATTGTAGATGATATAGCACTATCTTTTGGCTCTTTGCGTTTGAAAGGAAAAGGAAGTGATGCTGGTCATAATGGATTAAAACATATTGCTCAAATACTAGGAACACAATCCTACGCAAGACTTCGCTTTGGTATAGGAAATAACTTTCCTCGTGGCGGACAGGTTAATTATGTTTTGAGCCCTTTTGATCCTGAAGAATTAGACTTAATGGATGAGCGCCTTGATGTTGCTGGTGAAATCATTAAAAGTTTTTGCTTAGCAGGAATCAATAATACAATGAACTTATACAATAACAAATAACAATGACTGAAGTACGAATAGATAAATGGTTATGGGCTGTGCGCATATACAAAACTCGCTCTATTGCTGCACAAGCCTGTAAAATAGGAAGAGTAAGTATTGATGGTGTACCTGTAAAACCTGCTCGACTAATACGACCTGGCGATATAGTTCAAGTTCGGAAACCTCCTGTAACCTATTCTTTTAAGGTACTTCAAGCTATAGAACAAAGAGTTGGTGCAAAACTTGTTCCCAAGAAAATGAAAAATATAACTCCACCCGAAGAATATGAAATTCTGGAAATGAATCGGATTAGTGGGTTTATTGATAGAGATAGAGGAGCTGGTAGACCAACAAAAAAAGAACGAAGACAACTTGATGAATTCCTTGATCCTTTTGCTCATTTTGAAAATCCAGACTTTGACTATTTAGAGGGATTTAACGAGGAGGAGAAATAGAATTTAAAGGTCTAGGACATGTGCTTCACATGACTAGGTCATCCCACTCACTTGCCCTAGTCATATGATGTGCCAGTCTTTACTGGCACTTTTTATATCCCTGTTTTTAAATTAAATGCCTCCTTACAATCTATTTATATAAATACGTTTTTCAATAAGTTCATCTACCCTATCAAAAAACGTTTCAATACTACATTACATTTATCAATGCTGATAACCACATCATTAAGTCTAAATAGACATAAAAACTACACAGAAATTATAAAATCCTGATTTACACATACGTTTTCATTAAAAAGAGAATAGAACTAAAACAACTCATTTGGAGAGTCTAAACGAAAGTATTTACTTCACTGTGAATATGAAAATCTAACCGATTATGAAAACGTTTTACAAAGTACTACTCGGAATACTTTTTCTGTGTATAACATCAATTTCCACAGCACAAACAACAAAAGAAGAGGTTTTTGATAACATCAAACAAACAGGAGGTGTTTATTTTGCCTACCCTTCCGATAAGATAAAACCAGAGACTCCTTCACCTAAAGGATATAAACCTTTTTATATTAGTCATTTTAGCCGACACGGATCTCGTTACTTAATCAGTGACTCAGAATATAAAGACGTTTTAGACCTATTAGTAAAAGCAGAACAAGAAAAAGCACTAACTCCGCTTGGAAAAGAAACACTACATCGTTTACAAAAAGTATGGGAAGAAGTAGAACACCGTGGAGGAGACTTATCTCCTCTTGGAGTAAGAGAACATCAAGGCATTGCTGAACGTATGTATCAATCTTACCCTGAAGTTTTTGAAAAAGACGCCTCTATTTATGCCTGTGCCACTACGGTAATGCGATGTGCATTAAGTATGGATGCTTTTTGTGAAAGATTGAAAGAATTGAATCCAAACCTACAAACTCATCGTGATGCTAGCATGTTTCACCAACGTTATTTAAATCATCATACTAAAGAAGCTGTAGCTTGGAGATCAGCCCCAGACACATGGAGAATAGAATACAATAAGTTTGAGCAAGAACATATCAAACCCAATCGCTTAGTACAGTCTATTTTCTCGGATGACACATTTGTTCTAAGAAAAGTGAACCCTAAAGATTTTATGTGGGGAATGTATTGGATAGCTAGTGGTATGCAAAACATTGAAACAGAAACTTCATTTTACGATCTTTTTGAAAAGCAAGAGCTATTTGACATCTGGCAATGTCATAACTACCAACGCTATGCTTGTGATGCTAATTATGCACTTAACAATGGGCTAATGTTTGAAAACAACAAGCCTATGCTACGCAATATACTAGATGAAGCTGAAAAAGCTATCAATTCAAATAAAAGAGGCGCTAATTTACGATTTGCTCATGATGGCAACTTAGTACCCATGGCTTTACTCCTTCATTTAGAGGGTTGCTATGAAAGTATAGAAAACCCTTATGACTTTTACAAAGTATGGAGTGATTTCAAAGTCACACCTATGGCTGGAAATATTCAACTTGTTTTTTATAAATCAAGAGATAAGAACGAGCCTATTTTGGTTAAGTTTTTACTTCATGAAAATGAGGTATTAGTTCCACCAATAAAAACCAATAATGCTCCTTATTACGAGTGGAACGATGTCAAGGAGTTTTATGAAGACCTTTTATTATCTAAATAATATTTACTATTAATGCAAAAAGGAGAGATCAATTAATCTCTCCTTTTTGCATTCCTTTAATATATGTTATAATAAAAGCAAGTTCTAAAAATAGAATGTACTTATTTTCTAAAAGGTGGCTTTACCACTTTTGCTTTTAATAAACGATTCCTTACTTTTACGTAGATTTCTGTATCTAATGATGCATATGAAGGAGAAACATAACCTAACCCAACTCCTATTTTACGTGTTGGAGACATTGTCCCAGAGGTTACCTTACCTATCACTGTTCCATCTTCAATAGCTAATTCATAACCAGAACGAGGTATTCCACGATCAATAAGTTCAAATCCGACTAACTTACGAGAAACACCTTCTTTTTTCTGTTCTTCTAAAACTGAACGTCCTATAAAGTTTTTTCCCTCTATCATTTTAACAATCCAACCTAACCCAGCCTCATAAGGTGTAGTTGTTTCATCTAAATCATTTCCATAAAGACAAAAGCCCATTTCTAGTCGAAGCGTATCTCTACATCCTAAACCAGTAGGTTGAATATCAAATTCTTCCCCTGCTTCAAAGATAGCCTTCCATATAGCAGGAGCAGAACTAGGATAGAAATATAGTTCAAACCCTCCTGCACCCGTATAGCCGGTATTTGAAATGATAACGTTTTGTTCACCAGCTAACTCTCCTACTTGAAAAGTATAATAAGGTATAGTAGATAAATCAACCGAGGTTAATTTTTGCAAGGTATCGACTGCTTTAGGACCTTGAATAGCTAATTGTGCCATATGAGCTGATGCATTCTCCAGTTCTGCCCCCATAGTATTATTTTGCACACACCACTCCCAGTCTTTCTCTATATTAGAAGCATTAACTACTAACAAATACTTGTCATCTTCATAATGATAAACAAGAAAGTCGTCTTTAATTCCTCCCTTTTCATTAATAAAACATGAATACTGTATTTTACCAGGAACTAACCGAGTCACATCATTTGACGTTACACGTTGTAAAAAATCCAATGCCTTAGGACCTTTCACCCAAAACTCACCCATGTGAGAGACATCGAATACACCTACCCCATTGCAAACTGCAAGATGTTCATCAATGATACCACTGTATTCTATTGGCATATTATACCCTGCAAATTCATGCATCTTTGCCCCAAGAGCTATATGTTTCTCTGTAAAAGGCGTTGTTTTTAATTCACTCATTCTATTTTATACTATTCTATACTATTCATTATCTTAAAACTCTTTTTGTGCGACTAGCTCTGATATTTTCACAATTACATTGACTGCTTTTTCCATACTTTGAATAGGAACAAACTCATAGCGACCATGAAAATTCAATCCCCCAGCAAATATATTTGGACAAGGCAAACCTTTGAAAGATAACTGAGAACCATCTGTTCCTCCTCTAATAGCTTTCACATTTGGTTTTACACCCACCTGCTCCATTGCCTCATGGGCAACATCTACAATATGCATTACAGGTTCTATTTTTTCTCGCATATTAAAGTATTGATCTTTTATATCAGCAATAAAAGTATTTTCTCCATACTTTTCATTCATTTTGTTCACTAACCGTTGAATCTCTGCCTTTCTATTTTCATAAATTGCACGATCGTGATCTCTAATGATATAACTAATTGTACTCTTATCAACCTCTCCTTGAAAAGCAATTAAATGATAAAAACCTTCGTATTTTTCAGTCTGCTCGGGAACTTCATCTGCAGGTAATAAGTTAATAAACTCATTGGCCAATAAAATAGAGTTTATCATTTTTCCTTTAGCATATCCAGGATGCACATTTCGTCCTTGTATGTTGATAGTAGCAGATGCAGCATTAAAGTTTTCATACTCTAATTCACCCACTTCACCACCATCGAGTGTATAAGCCCATTCACACCCAAACTTTTCCACATCAAATTTATGAGCACCTAACCCTATTTCTTCATCAGGAGTAAAACCAACTCGAATAGCTCCGTGTTTTATTTCTGGATGAGCTTTTAAATATTCCATTGCTGTAATAATCTCAGCTATTCCTGCTTTATCATCGGCTCCTAATAGAGTATGACCATTCGTTACTATCAAATCTTCGCCTTTATGATTTAATAACTCGGGAAATTGTTTAGGAGACAGAATAATTGATTCTTTTTCACAAAGCGTAATATCATGACCATTGTAATTCTCAACAATACGAGGTTTTACATTCTTCCCTGACATGTCTGGACTCGTGTCCATATGAGATATAAATCCAATGGTTGGTACTTTCTTCTCTGTGTTAGCAGGAAGAGTAGCAAAAAGATACCCATTATCATCTAATGTAATATCTTCTAATCCAATTGCTTCTAACTCTTTCTTCAAGTAGTTAGCAAACTCTAACTGTCCAGAAGTACTAGGGGTTACGCCCGAATTCTCATCCGATTGTGTATCAAATGAGACATATTTCAAAAAACGATTAACTAAATGATTCATATTCTATCTATTGTTTGTCTATAGGATTAAACATTTCACTATTCTGTAAAATTAAGAAACCAAGCTGATTTATCAAACTAATCATTATTATTTATAGCTCTTTGAATTTCTTTTAACCATAAAAAAGCCCCTCAAAATTAATCTGAGAGGCTTACTATTAAAACGCTATATTATTCTTTTGTGTGCTATGATAGTATCATTTCAAGCGCTTTAATTCTTTTTTATCTTGTTTTGTAGCAGGAAATAGACTAATTGCAAATCCACCACTTCGTGCCATATCTATATTTAATTTACTTTTTGAAGTAACTAATCCCTTTTTTATTTGATATGAAGAGGGGTTATCAACAAAATCTGCATCTTTTCCATCAGCATAAACAGTAGCTACATAAGTAGCATCCTTATCTAAAAAATCAAACTTCACTGTAGAAGTACGCCTGTTTTCATCTGTAATACCTCCAACAAACCAGTTTTCAGTTCCTTTAGCTTTTCTTGCAATAGTTAAATAATCTCCAGGCTCAGCTTCTAAATAACAAGTTTCATCCCAATCAACAGCTACATCTTTTATAAACTGAAAAGCATCCATATAACGTTCATAGTTTTCTGGTAGATCGGCAGCCATTTGTAATGGACTATACATCGTAACATATAAAGCTAACTGTTTAGCTAGTGTAGTGTGTACAAAACTATGATCATCACTCTCTAAGAAAGTTAATTGTGTATCAAAAATTCCAGGAGTATAATCCATAGGACCACCCATTTGTCTAGTAAATGGAAGAATAGTTAAATGAAAAGGTTTATTTCCACCAAAAGCCTCATACTCTCCACCACGAGCCGACTCATTTGCTAATAAGTTTGGATAGGTTCTACATAATCCTGTAGGACGAACCGCCTCGTGAGCATTCACCATAATCTTATAATCAGCAGCTTTTGTTACAGCATATAAGTAATGATTATTAGCCCATTGTCCATAATGATGCTCTCCACGAGGAATTATATTTCCCACATAACCACTTTTCACTGCATTATAGCCATGATCCACCATAAATTGATAGGCTGCATCCATGTGACGTTCGTAATTACGTAAAGAAGCAGAGGTTTCGTGATGCATCATTAAACGAACATTTTTAGAGTGAGCATAATCATTTAACATCTTCACATCGAAATCTGGATAAGGAGTTGTAAAGTCAAAAACATAGTCTTTTGAGTTGGCAAACCAATCTTCCCAACCTTCATTCCAACCTTCAACTAATACTTGATCAAATCCATGCTCAAATGCAAAATCAATATATCGTTTTACTTTATCATTGTTTGCAGCATGTCTTCCATTAGGAGTAGTTTGTGTGTAATCTGTTTCTCCTAATTTTACAGATAATAAATCATCAGTATAAGCCCATGAGCTTTTCCCTGTTATCATCTCCCACCAAACACCAATATACTTTACTGGTTTTATCCAAGAAGTATCTTCATACTTACAAGGTTCATTTAAATTCAATGTCATTCTAGAGGCTAAAATATCACGGGCATCATCACTAGCTATAACTGTACGCCAAGGTGACACACAAGGAGCCTGTAAATATCCTTTATCTCCAACAGCATCTGGAGTTAACCAAGATTGAAAAACAAAATTCTCATCATCTAAATTAAGATGCATACACGAATAGTTCACTAAAGCAGCCTCATGAATATTTATATAAATTCCATCTTCTGTTTTCATTTGCAATGAAGTCTGTACTCCAGTCTTAGAAAATGGATATTGTGAAGTATTTCCAGTTACCGCCACATCCATTAAGCCTCTAATTTCAGATAGTTTAGACTCCATATAATCATATTCTTGCGTATCGTAATCACCTGGAATCCAAAAAGCAGTGTGATCTCCTGTCATAGCAAACTCACTACGCTCTTCTGAAATAACAAAATAATTTAAGTTTTTACTTTGTGGAAATTCATAACGAAAGCCTAACCCCTCATCAAACAATCTAAAACGGATATTCAAAGATCTATCGTTAGCGGGTTGATTAAGCGTTACTAATAATTCATTATAGTGATTACGTATTGAACTCTCTTCACCCCATACAGGATTCCATACTTCATCAAAAGTGGATGTTTCTGTATTCGATAAAACAAAACCATCAACTAAACCTGGATCATTTTTCAGAAACAGTCCTAACCGTGAAGGTTTTATTATAGATTTACCCTTAAACAACAACTCATACACTGGTTCACCTTTATCATTTAATTCAAAATTAAATGTAAAATGACCATTAGGAGATTGGATATTCTTTGCTACCATAGTGAAAGGTGTTATTAATAACACAAACAAGAGAATCGTTTGCATTTTTAAGATGCTTAGTTTCTTCATATTATTTATACTTTTAAAATTAATAGTCAACTGCAGACAAAGTTATAGGATTACTTTACTGACACTTTACATTTTATATATTATCCCTAATCGCACCAAAGCAAACGTTTGCATCTATTATATAAGCAGAATAGTTTAAGAAAGGAAGCTTTGCTTTTTAACCTTTATGAATAATTAACTCTAATTCTCTCCTAATAATCAAACAAATAGACCAAATATCTTGTTATATAGTATAGAATGTGGGTATATACAACACTCATACTCAAAAGATTATTAGCTTTATAAGCTATATTTAATAACAAAACAAACTCTTAAAATTATGAGAATAGAAAAGATTCAAGGACGCGAAATTCTAGATTCAAGAGGTAATCCAACAATTGAAGTGGATGTTACACTAGAATGTGGTATAATGGGTAGAGCTGCTGTACCATCAGGAGCCTCAACAGGTCAAAATGAAGCGTTAGAACTAAGAGATAACGATAAAAAAAGATACGGCGGAAAAGGTGTACTTAAAGCGGTAGAAAACATTAATAAAATTATTGCTCCTCATTTAATTGGACTTCCGGTACTAAACCAGATGAATATCGATCGCATGATGATTGAGTTAGATGGAACAAATAATAAATCAAAATTAGGTGCAAATGCTATGCTTGGTGTTTCTTTAGCTGCTGCTAAAGCCGCTGCTAATTATTTAGATCTTCCTCTTTATCAATATATAGGAGGAACAAACACCTATACGATGCCAGTTCCTATGATGAATATTATAAATGGAGGGTCTCACAGTGATGCCCCTATTGCTTTTCAAGAATTTATGATTCGTCCAGTAGGTGCTAAATCTTTTAAAGAAGGCCTTCGTATGGGAACAGAGGTTTTCCATGCTTTGAAAAAAGTTCTTCACGACAGAGGTTTAAGCACTGCAGTTGGTGATGAGGGTGGATTTGCTCCTGCATTAAACAATACTGAAGATGCATTAGATGCTATACTTGAAGCAGTTAAAGCAGCTGGATATGAGCCTAAAAAAGACATTACAATTGCATTAGATTGTGCTGCTTCTGAATTCTACGAAGAGGGTGTATATGATTACACTATTTTTGAAGGAAAAGAAGGAAAGAAAAGAACAGCAGAGGAACAAATAGACTATCTAGAAGAGTTGATTGATAAATACCCTATCGATTCAATCGAAGATGGTATGCATGAAGCTGACTGGGAAGGATGGCAAAAACTAACTCAACGCATTGGTGATCGTTGCCAACTAGTAGGTGATGATTTATTTGTTACGAATGTAGAATTTTTATCTAAAGGAATAGCCAAAGGGTGTGCAAACTCAATTTTAATTAAAGTGAATCAGATTGGTACATTAACTGAAACATTAGATGCTATTGAAATGGCTCATCGACATGGTTATACCTCGGTTACATCTCACAGATCTGGTGAAACAGAAGATGCAACTATTGCAGACATTGCAGTTGCTACCAATAGTG
>Ga0172378_10002295_pt1 | contig 17871 bp, 21 predicted proteins | sample GrowelOW332metaG_FD_119755 | JGI IMG/M metagenome (GOLD analysis project Ga0172378, IMG submission 119755) | Groundwater microbial communities from an aquifer near a municipal landfill in Southern Ontario, Canada - Pumphouse #3_1 metaG | ecosystem: Environmental > Aquatic > Deep subsurface >... | reverse complement strand
ATCAAGCCAAAAAAGAACATTAGGAGAGGATTCTATCGAAGGAAACAGATGAAAAACTATTCTGAGGAAACTTATCACCAGAGAAGTTTAGTAGAAACAGGATTTAGCTGTTTGAAAAGGAAGCATGGTGGTTATACTCTAACCAAATCAGCTAAGTCAGTTAGAGCAGAACTCTATTTGCGAGCAATCGCAAATAACCTTAATCTAATAAGCCAAGAGATTTTCAACAGAGCCCTCTTAACGAGAATCTCTTTAAATTTTTCAAAACTTACTTAAATAATTTTTTATCCTTAAATATAAGTTCGGTGTGTGGATACGCAATCTCCACCCTTTTTCTTTCCTTATTTTATCCAATATCTCTTTTGTAATGTTGCTTCTAATTTCTTGCATGACTTTTATTGGGGCAAAAAATAATAGCTTGACATCGACACAGCTTGAATCCATCCGTATTCTCACAACTGGTTCTTTTTTCGTAGCTATAACGTGTTCTCCTACAAACTTTATCGCAGAATCTTTAATTAGTTTGGTAGCTTTATCTAAATCACTCTCATAAGTTATACTAGTCACAACCTCCCCCAATACGTAATCATTTGTAAGAGTATAATTAATTATGTTATGTTCAAACAAAAGATGGTTAGGAATAATTATATTCCTCCCAGAAACTTGATCGCTATTAATAGAACCGCCTACTTCATCAATACATATATGGGTTAGTGTAATATCATATACCTCTCCGGAAACATCTCCTATGGTAATTCTATCTCCTATGGTAAATGGTTTTTTGTGATAACCATGATCCATGCAGCTAATCCCGTTATTGGTTTCTGAAGCGCAAAACCCATGCCCGCCGTGAATAATCCTGCGAACATTCCTAATCCTGTCCAGGAACCTACATATGCCAAAAACGTACTAACGATTAAAACAATTACAAACACAATATAAATTATTCTTGAAAATATTTTTATAGTTGCTATTTGTTTTTTTGTTTTTGCTTTTTTTAAAAGACGTTTTCGTAAAATTTTATGGGCAATACCAAATAAAATCCAAACACAAAACATTCCTATGGTTGAATATAATATTGAAGAATTACTTTCTAGCAATGAGATAATATTTAAAAATAACATATTCTAATTGAGCCAATTGAATTTATAAAGCTATTTAGAATATTTTGTCAAAGCTCAATCACACAATATTTTCCCATGATTTCTTTTTTCGGTTCAATTTTTAAGGCTTTCGTAATTCTATTTATAACTTGAATCCGACCACCTAAAATTATTTTTTTAAAATTATTTTTAAAAACTACAATCTTTTCTAAAACCTCTTGTGCGATCTCATCTCGTAAGCTCCAAATTAATAAATCTCCTTTGTTTTGTGGAAAATCTGAATTAATGTTTTCTGAGTTGTTAATAGCATTTAATTTTAAATTCTCTTCTGATAACTTTAGTTGAAGTAAATCCCTGGAAACTAAAATAATCTTATCTCGAGAACAATTATGCACAACCGCTAGTGGTAAAAATCCCTGGCCTGGATTAATAACTAAAATATTTTTGTATTTGTTAAATTCTTTCTTCAGTAATTTCTCCATAATTAACTCTGTTATAAAATGGGGCGTATCAAATTCTTGTAATGCATTGGAAGTTAATATTGGATAGATGTTGTTCTCTATGTTAAAAGTTATTTCGTTCTGAATGTATGGACTTTTTCCTGTTTTTATTATTTCTTCGAAAGTTAAGTGATATACAAAATAATTTTTTGTTTTTTGCCTGAAAGATACTTTAATATTTTCATTTTTTAAAATTTCTTCCATAAATATTTCTAATTCTTTTACAATTACTAGTGCTAATGTTCCCTCTTTTTCTAAAAACTCTGATGACCTTGAAATAAAATATTCCAAGCCTTCTTTTTCTAGTTTAGCTGGAAAATTAGTCAATATTAAGGAAAATTTCTCCTTTATATTTTCAAAGTCTAAAAATGGCTCGGAGTTTATTTTGACATTATTAAGTTTTGCATTGTGACCTGAAAATTCCACTGCCAGAGAATCTCTATCTGTGCATAACACATTAGAATTTGCATACTTTTTTTTGATAAATATTCCAATTGGTCCATATCCACAACCCAAATCCAGAACATTTTCATAGTTTAATTTTAAATTTTTTCTTAAGGAGTTTAACAATTCCTTCGTGCCTTCATCAACTTTTGCGAAGCTAAAAAGCTCTTGTGACGTATCAAAAATTAATTTTTGTTTTTCGAAATTGAAATTTATTCTTTTGTGAATTTGTGATGCTAACATATAATACAAATATAAAACGAGTTTATAAATATAGCAAGGCTTTTAAGGACTCTGAGGTTATACTCTATATGGCAGAAACTCAAGAATCAAAGCCATTGAAACAAACGGAAGAACAAATCGAACTTCAAAAATCCTTTGAAGAGGAAATAAAAAAACCATATTATGATGTTTTTTACTTAGATAATTTTAAACTTCCTTATGAAAAGCTAGATGTTTCTATCGTTATTCCAACCTATAATCGTTGTCCGTATAAACCAGACACTATGAAGGAAGATATGAATCCTCTTGTTTGGGCTATTAAAACGGCACTTATGCAAAAACCCAAAATAAAGGAAATCGTTATTGCTGATGATTGTAGTACTGATTACACAAAAGAACTAGTGGAAAAATATCAAAGAATAAATAAAGGCAAGGACTTGCCAGAAATAATATATGTTCGAAGCGATAAAAAAGTTGGAGCAAGTGTAATAAGAAACGTTGGTTCTAAAAAAACTACTGGAAAATTTTTGTTTTTTACAGATGATGATATGTTTATGTCTCCATACTCTGCATTTGGTGGAATTTTCACATTTAATTGGTTGAAAGATCAGGGAATAAATGTCGGAATTGTAAATCTTCCATTTTATTCTAGATCTTCTATCCCAAACAAAATAGTAAAAAAATCTGAAATTGCTAGAGTTAGTTTTCTTCGTGGAGAATACACTGGCAATAAAAATGCATTTCCTCTGGAATATGTTTCTCCATCTAATAATAATGAAACAAAATTTATCCATAATGAATTACATTTGTTGAAACCCCTGCAAATAGAAAATAGTGGTGGATTTTTTATTTGCGAAAAAGATGTTTTTATGAAAATAGGCGGATTCCCTGATAATATTGTTTTACGTGGAGAGGATCGCGAGTTTGGTTTTAGATATATAGAAAATGGTTACACTATTTATCTTACTCCAGATATAAAAATCCATGGAGTTCATGGTAGTTATGGACTAAAAACCGGAAAAAAATTTGAAGGCGTAGATTGGTTCATTAAACTCGACAAGAGTATCTCTCTTAAAAAAGCAATGGAAATTTGCGATGATCCAAAAACGAATACTGGCGCCAGAATAAATCCAAAAGATTTCATCTACGATGGAATTTTATCATTTTTTATCCTAGTTTATATTCGTAATAAAAAAAGCGCAACAAAATGGATAAAAAAAGTAGATAAAGAATTTGTAAAGGATGGGTCAACAAGCCTTTTTACTGCGGATAAAATTTTGATACCAGATGAAAAGGGGAGAAAGGAAATATTAATCCATGCAATAAATCATGGACTTAATTTTATAATAAATCTAGAAAAAACTGAAATAAAAAAAATGAAAAAAGCCATAGAAGAGTTAAAAAAAGATCATGAATTAAATGAAAATGTTTTTAACATTCTAGAAGAAAAATGATTCCAAAAATTTCCGTTATCATACCCGCATTTAATGCGGAGGATTTCCTAAATGAATCCGTATCTTCTGTTCTAAAACAAACTTACAAAAATTTTGAATTAATAATTGTAGATGATTCGTCTACGGATAAAACCAAAGAAATAGCAAAAAGATTTGCTGAATCTGATGAACGCGTAAAAATTATTACAAATAAAATTAATAGAAAAAGAGCTGGATCTATAAATCGTGGAATTAAATTTTCTAGCGGAGAATTTATTACGTTCTTAGATGCCGATGATAAATATCTAAATAAAACACTTGAAATGCAATATTCTTTCATGAGAAAAAATCCTAAAATAGATATGATTTATGGAGCTACCAAATTCTTCGGATTTGAAAATGGAAGGACAACCCCCTTGAATTTAATTGGCCTAGATTTGAGGAAACTACTTTTAGAAAGAAAAAAATTAGATTTATCCACCAAAACCCCTGGACAGTTTTTTGGAATAGGGGGTGGAATAGCCAGCTGTTCTGTCATGATTAAAAGAAATGTTTTTAAAAAATGTAAATTTGATGAAAAACTTAGAAATAGCGAAGATTATGATCTCTGGTTCCAAATAATTGGAAAAGGGTTTAAAGTAAAGGCATTGGATAAAATATTATATTTATATAGAACTCATGACGGTCAAAAATCTAAAAATAAAAAGAATATGGATGATGCTAGAAATACAATACTTAAAAAACTAAAACGTGGTGTATATTTTAAATGAAATCCGTTTCTTTTACAATACCTAATGGTTATGCTAAATTGCCAGAGGAGGATAGTTTGGCATTTGTCATCTTAGATAACACCATCTTTGGCATAATCGCAGACGGAATAACTAGAGACCCGAGATTGCCTCGTCTACCAAAACATAATACCAAAGAATTTGAATCCTTTGTGAAAACATACCCTATCCCTAGTCCATCCAAAATAGTGTCTGATATTTTATGTTCTAAGTTCATTGAAAAGATGATAGAAAATGCTCAAAAAGATAATAGTATAATATCTTCTCTAGAGGTTGCAAATACAGAAATTAAAATGTGGAATAAAAAGAATATAAAAAATATAAATTATTTAGATAAAGATTTTGGTGGTACAATTGCGGCTGCATTTAAGTATTACAATGGAAATCTAGACTTCGTTTATAATGCTGATTGCGGCATAGCTATTTTTGATAAACTAGGCAAAAGAAAATTTATTTCTGAGGACCTAATGCTTACTGCAGACAAAAATAGGATAGATGCCAAAATAGATATAGAAGATTGGAATGATAATATCCAAAGGGCAAATTTTAGGAAAGAGTTTAGAAATAAAGTGAAACTGGATAAAAATGGAAAATGCTTATCATTCGGAGCATTTACCGGAGAAAAGAGAGTGTTTCTTCCTGAATTAATAAAAAAAGGTTCTCTAAAAATATCTACCGGAGATTTTATAATTGCGTTTACAGATGGGGCCCGAGATTACATAGAAAATACAAATAAAATAGCAACTTGTCTTAGTACCGATATTGCGTCCCTTAAAACATATTTGAGCAGCAATGATTACACAAAAAAAGAGAGAAGCATAATCGCTATTCAAATAACATGAAACTTTCTGTAATTATTTTTAGTAAAGATCGGGCATGTCAACTTGAGCTTTTGTTAAGAAGTATTAAGATTTTTTTTATGGGGTGGGAAGATGTAAACATCAATATTATATATAAACATACAGATGAGAAATTCAAACTTGGGTATGACTTAGTAAAAAAAATACATCCACAATTCAATTATATTCTAGAAAAAAAAGATAAATTTATGAAACAAACACTTGATTGCATAAACAACTCCGAAGAAAATATTGTTTTCTTTGTAGATGATGATGTGTTTAAAGAAAAATTTTCTCTTAAAAATGAAAATATTCAGACTTTTGAAAACAATACAAAAATATTGTGCGCATCTTTGAGACTTGCGCCACAAATAAATTATTCTTATACAAGGAATACCCACGTTAACCCACCTGTATGTGATGAAAATTTAATTTGGGATTGGCAAAAAATAAAACATGTGAGCTTATGGGGTTACCCCATGTCCGTAGACGGGCATATATTCAGAAAATCTGATATCCTAGATGTTTTTAAGAAAATAAAATTTACAAATCCAAATTCGCTTGAACATGCGCTCTCTAAAAATCCCATAAATAAGAAATATATGATATGCTTCCCAAAGCCAATAATCATGAATATTCCATGGAACAAGGTACAAAATGAAAATGAAAATCATTCAGAAAATATTAATCAGGAAGATATAAACAAAATATTTTTAAGTGGGAAAATAATCTCTCTTGATAAAATTGTAAAAATGAAAAATCATTCTACACACGAAAATGTAGAGCTTTCTTTTATAAATAATTAAGCTTTTAAACAAAGAAGTGGTAGAATAATTATGGTTGATATGATAAATTTGAGTTCAAATGGAATCTTATTAAATGCTTTTTTGGCAATTGGCATACTTGTCTTGGGAATAATTTTAGGAAATGTCATTAGTCATATTCTAAAATATTTATTTAACAAAATAGATCTTGATAAAAAAATGCGCCCAAGTTTTGTTGGTTTAATCATAACACTTATTCAATGGTGTGTTTATATTGTATTCTTTAACATGGCACTAACAGAGTTACAAATACCCCTTATAATGCAAGGCGTAACCCGATTTTTACTTGTAATTCCAGCAATGGTTTTTGCACTAATAACACTTTCCGCTGGCTTTGTCATTGCGATTTATCTAAGAAGTATAGTAGAGGATGCAGAAATTACTGGTTGGCAAATGTTTTCAAAATATATATATTATTTTGTTCTTTTGGTTTCTGGAATTTATTCCCTTAAGGTCGCGCTTGTATCATTAAACGACAGCACCTCTGATATTATTGTTATTGGGATGGTCCTTATATTAACCATTGGTATATTATATTATAATATTAAAAAAGAATTGCAAAAACATTAACAACTAAATTCTAAAATTAATAATTCTTCTAACCAAATCTTTTTTTTAGCAACAATTTTTGGCCTAAATTTTTTTATTCTATCTTGCGGCGTAAGTGATGAAATAAGCAATAATATCTTCCCGTTGTCCGATAAGTGTTCCTTTGCCTGCTCTAGAAATTTTAAGGAAATTTCATCCCCTAGTTTGCCACCGGTTGTAATTAATTTTGATTCTTTCGGCTCATTTTTATCTTCTGGCAAATAGGGCGCGTTGAATGTTATTAGATCGAATTTTCTATCTTTTGGTATCTTTGAGAATAGATTCGATTTTATTGCTTTGAATCCAATAAGACGAGTGGCGCATACTGCAGATTGATTTATATCTACGCATAAAATATTTTCTTTAGAAAAAAATTTACCTGCTACTTTTGCCAAGATGCCAGAGCCACACCCGACATCCAATAAAGTTCTAGGATGATTTTTATTTAAATATTTTTTAAGAAACTCTGCAAAAAAATAAGAATCGTCTGAGGGTTCGTAAATTTCCATATTATATTAAAAAATAAATACCAAAAATAATGCCTAAAAATAAAAGAAATGACAACAATAAAATCCCAATCAATAGTCCCATTTTTTTCTTTGGTTTTGCATTTAATGTTTGATATTTATCTAGCGGTTTTATTTCTACAGATGGCGGTTGCATTGCTTGCGCAGAAGGAGTCGATCCAATTGAATTTAATTCTGCAATAATTTCTTGTTGTGGGAAGCCTGCATTTAATAGACTTGTACGTATTTCTTCCTTAGACCATCCTCTTTCTAGTCCGTTATTAATTATTCCTGAAAATTCGCTCATAATTCTAAGATTTCTCCGTCGCTTAACAAATGTGTTTGTTTTCCCATTTTGTATCCCATTTCTACCGCCAACTCTTCCATTGGTCTTGTTTTGTCGTGCTCACCATGAGATGGAATTACGTGTTGTGGTTTTAACATTTTTAATACTTCTCTTAAATCTTCCCTGCCACCATGTCCGGAAACATGAACATCTCTAAAAATTCTAGCTTTTCTTTTCTTCAACTTTGATTCCATTTCTGTAAATTGCTTAATATTAACTTCTGCGGGTATTACACTTGAAGAAAAGATAACATTATCCTCTTCATTGATCTTTAATGGCAATTGGTTTCTAGACATTCTTTCTAAAATACTTCCAGGCTCTCCCTGGTGTCCAGTGCAAACAACTAAATAATTTTCTCTTCTTTTTTCAACTCTTTCTAGCGCCTTTTCGACCTGTCTTCTATATTGAGATACCTGAACATCTTTTATGAATGGCGCTATTCCCACCTTTTGAGCAGATAAGGAATACTTGTTTAAACTTCTTCCGCAAAAAATAACTTCTCTATTTAATTTTTTACCAAATTCTACTATGCTTTTTAATCTGGCAATATGCGAAGAAAATGTTGTTATAATCATTCCAGAGTCTTTATTGTTTATTGTGAACATAACTTCTTCTAAAAGATTCCTGGCAATTTTTTCTGAAGGGGTTTTCCTGTCTGAACCAGAATATAAAGAGTCTACTATTAAAGCAAAAACACCTTCTTTGCCAAGTTGCCTTAAACGTTCATAGTTTGGCTTCAATCCAACTATTGGACTATCATCTAACTTAAAATCGTTTGCATAAACAATTGCGCCTTTGTCCGTGTGTAAAACTATCATGCTTGTTTGCGGTATTGAATGAGTAATGTTTACAAATTCTACTAAATACTTTTTGTGTTTACCCTGAACATAGAATGTCGTGTTTGGTTGGATAATTTTAACTTTATTTTTTAAATAAACATCGTTATCTTTTAATAAAGAATCTAAAACTGCTGCAGTAAATGGCGTCGTATAAATTGGTGCATTATATCTATCTGAAATAAACGGAACTGCTCCAACATGATCTAAGTGTGCATGTCCTATAAATTGGGCGCAAACTTTATTACGTATATGATTTAAAATTAAATCATCTGGAACTGCGCCAGTCTGTCTTAATCTCGCCTCTGAATAAGTGTATTCATCTCTTTCCTGCTCTTGCATTTTTACAATCGAAGGCAAAAAAAATCCCTCGTCAAAAATAAAAGCATCCTCATCAATTTCGACAGCGGTCATATTCTTTCCAACTTCTGAATATCCACCAACTGCATATATTTTTAACATCGCTATTATAATGAATGGATAGTTTTTAAAACTTCACAATGCTAATTATAATATGGAAACGAAGAAAAAATTGAAGTTAATACCTGCCCAAAGAGATAATCGTAGATATTTTTTTATGAATTGTGAAGACAAAAATAAGATAGAAAAAGCTATTTTAGATTATATTGGGGTCTTGGGTTTTTCAAAATCTGCCTTTATGTTTTTAGAACAAAATGATAAATTGATTGGAAGTTGCACCCGGGAAGAGCTGGAACCCGTTAGGTCTTCGTTGGTATGGAAAGGAATCAAAATACAAAAAGCGTCTGGGACAATTGCCGGACTTTTTAGATAATACAAATTGGTAATATTAAAATAATCATATAAATCTATAATATCGATTTACGATACAACCCGAATTAATATGCCAAAAACTGACTAATAAAAAAGGACGTTTTTGAGAGATTAAAAAATAAAGTAAAAATAGTCCGACGGTGAAAAGAGCCACCCCCCATATAAGACCTATTTTGGCTAGTGGCTAATTACAAGTTTTAATTGGTTTAACTAAAGCCAGATAATACAAATCTTTAAAAATGATTAACCAAAAGGAATATTAACTAATAATTACTAATTTGAATATGGAAGATATACAACATCAACAAATGGGCTATGATAGGGCGGCACAAACGTTCTCTCCAGAAGGCCATATTATGCAGGTAGAATATGCTGAAAAGACAGTTAGGCTTGGTAGTGCTAGCATTGGAATGGTTTGTAAAAATGGAGTTATAATTGTTTCAGATAGGAGACAAAAGGATAAGTTGATAATTGAAAGTTCTGCAAATAAAATTTCTGAAATAGATGAGCATCTTATGGCAGTTGCATCTGGTATAGTTTCTGATTCTAGAGTTTTGATTGATAAAGCAAGAGTTTCGGCTCAACAACATAGGGTTACTTATGATAGCGAATCTGCAACTGAAGCTATTGTTAAAGAGATTGCAGATATACAACAACAATTTACACAATATGGTGGAGCAAGACCGTTCGGTGTAGCATTAATGATTGCTGGTTTTAATGGCTCTCCAAAACTTTATACAACAGATGTTACTGGAAATTATTTAGAATATAGGGCAAATGCGATTGGTGAAGGCGATGATATTATAAGAGAAAAATTAAGAAAAGAATATACTGAGGGATTAACAACTGAGCATGGTGTCAAACTTGCATTAAAAATATTTGAAGAAGTTCAGGGTGAGAAATTTGATAAAAATAGATTTGATGTTGGAATTATAGGAACAGATAAAAAAATAAAAAGAGAACGAGGTTCTGATTATTAGTTCTTATGAAATTATATAATGCTAGACGTGAAAACTTACCCGAAATAAGAGAAATTAGAGAGCGACTATCCGTTGGTGACACATTGCAGATTTTTGGATTTGAAAACATAAGAGATTTGAATCGCTTTCGTAAAATTATGGACGGACCATCCTTTGTCGCTAGCGGCGAAATACATAGCCCACAATACTCTTTTGTTAAAGACTATCTTAGCTACATCGTTAGAAGAGTGGCATAATTTATAAACTAGATAATATTGATATTAACATGACACAAACTGAAGCAAGAGTTACAAAGAAAGGAAAAAAATATGAAATTCTAATTGATTTAGAAGAAGCTTTGAAAGTTCGTGAAGCGAAAGATAATAATCTAGGGAATGCTGTCTTAACTAGTGCTATTTTTCATAATTTAAAATCTGGCGAAATTGCTAGCGGGCTAGAGTTGGAATCGGATTTTGGAACATCTAATATAGATGAAGTTTGTTTGAGAATTATTAGACATGGAGAAGTTGTTTTGCCTGCTGAATATATTAAAAAACTACAAGAAGGAAAATATAAAAAAGTTGTTGACTTCTTGGTAAAAAATGCAGTTTCTCCACAAGGGATTCCGTATACTCCAGATAGAATTATGACTGTACTTAAAGAAGCAAACGTACACGTTAAAAATGAACCAATTGATAAACAAATTGGAGATATATTAGCGCAAATACAAAAAATAATTCCTATAAAAGTAGAAATCAAAAAAGTTAGAATTACAATTCCAGCAGAATTTACCGGAAAAGCATATGGCGTTGTTTCCGACTTTAAACAAGAAGAAGAATGGCTTTCTAATGGAGACTTAAGAATTATAGTTGGTGTTCCAGCTGGCTTAATTTTTGATTTTTACGACAAATTGAATGGTGTTACGCATGGTGCTGCGCTAACTGAAGAAATTAAAAATTAATTTTGTGAATAGATTTCTAAAGATTTATAAAAAAGAAAACTCTTCGAATTATATGAAACTGGACGGGTTGACAAAACAAGAGGCTGAATCTGGATTAAAAAAATATGGATCGAATGAAATAAGAGAAACAAATAGGGTTTCGCCCATAAAAATTTTATTGAGACAAATTAAAAAAAATTTTATAATTTATCTTTTGTTTTTTGCTGTTGTTCTTTCTTTTTTCGTCGGTAAAAATACAACGGCGTATGCTATTTTGTTTGTAATTATTTTAGTTATTGGTGCGGGATTTTTTCAAGAATATCGAGCAGAAAGAGCAATGCAGGCTCTAAAAAAAATGATAATGCCGATTTCTATTGTTATTCGTGATGGGAAAGAAATGGAGGTTTCTTCTAAAGAGATTGTTCCTGGGGATATCATAGTATTAAGAAGCGGAGAAAAGATTCCAGCTGATTGTCTTATAATAGAAGAAACCGATTTAATTGTGAATGAGTCTTCACTAACTGGAGAGTCTAAGGAGATAAGAAAAACACCTGGAAATTTGAATAAATATAATGATGAAAATTTAATATTTATGGGCACATTTATTATGAAGGGTAAATGTATTGCGAGGGTTTTACATACGGGAATGAATGCGCGTTTTGGAAAAATTTCTGCTATGATTTCTGATATAGAAAAAGAATTGCCGTTACAAAAAAAACTAAATAAAATATCAAAATATATGGCAATAGTTGCTATTTTCTTTGCTCTTATGACTGGATTGATGATGATATTTACAACGAAAACTGAAACTGCTGTTGTAGATGCTCTAATTTTAATGATCGCACTTTCTGTTTCTGCCTTCCCAGAAGGGCTTCCAGTTGTTCTAATAACATGCCTATCTTATGGTGCTTATAAGATGGCTAAAAATAATGCAATCGTAAATAGACTTTCGGTTATTGAGACGCTTGGAGAAACCACCGTTATCTGTTCTGACAAAACCGGAACAATTACGAAAGGCGAGATGACTGTTAATCGTGTTTTTACAAATAATGGATTCTTTGACGTTGATGGTGTTGGTTATAACGGAGACGGTGAAATAAAATTTAACTCTAAAAAAATATCTTTGAAGCAAGCACCAACAATGAATTTGCTTTTAAAATCTGCCGTTTTGTGTAATGATTCTAATATACAAAGAACTGGTGAAGACAGAATGTTTAGTATTATTGGTTCTGCTACCGAATCTGCGCTTCTTGTGCTTGCAGCAAAGGCTGGAATATATAAAGAAGATTTAAAATTTGAAAGAATTGAAGAAATTCCTTTTGATTCTTCTAATAAGTTTATGGTTACGCTTAATAAGTTTGAAAAAGAAAACATTGTTTTTTCGAAGGGTGCTCTTGAGTTTTTAATAAAAAAATGTAAATATATACAACGTGATGATGGTGTTTTTAGATTAACAGGAAAAGAAACCAATAGAATATTGGCCGCGAACAAGGAAATGACATCATCGGCTTTGCGAACAATTGCATTCGCCTATAAAAAAGCAAAGGGTATATCCAAAGAAAATCTTGAAGGAGACTTTGTCTTTCTTGGATTAGCTGGAATGCAAGATCCACCAAAAGATGGCGTGAAGGAAGCTATGCGTGTTTGTTTTAATGCTGGAATAAAAGTTAAGATGATAACTGGAGACAATAGAGAAACCGCAATTGCTATTTCAAAAGAAATTGGATTAATCGGTAAAAGCATAACCGGAGAAGAGCTAGATAAATTAAGCGATAATGAGCTGAAAGAAATCGTTAGTGATATCGCCATTTTCGCAAGGGTGAGACCGGAACACAAACTCAGAATTGTTATTGCATTAAAGGCAAATGGAGAAATTGTGACCATGACTGGAGATGGCGTAAATGACGCTCCTGCGCTCAAGGAGGCACATATCGGAGTTGCAATGGGTATGAATGGCACTGACGTATCCAGAAGTGTTGCTGATATAACATTGAAAGATGATAATTTTGGAACAATAGTTATTGCAATAAAAGAAGGCAGAACAATTTTTAAAAATATTAGAAAATTTGTTAATTATATTCTATCTTGTAATTACGCAGAACTGGCCGTTTTATTCTTTGGAGTATTATTATCTCCGATTTTGGGATGGCAGATCCCTCTTATCCTTGCTTTGCAAATTTTATTCATGAATCTAGTTACTGATGACTTGCCAGCCATTACTCTTTCGATGACCCCTTCTTCTGATAATATTATGAACGAAAAACCTAGGCAAAAAGAAGAAATTGTAAATAAAAATTTCTTTCTCTTGTCTCTTTTTGCTGCTTTAGTTATGACAACAATGGTACTTGGTGTATTTTTTATTGAATATAATATACTTGAAAGTGGAATTAATATGGCCAGGACGTCTGCTTTGTTAACATTTATATTACTTGAGATTACTAATGCATATAATTTTCTTTCATATAAGAGAGAGGTTTTCTTTAGGGCACTTTTTGCAAATAAATATCTAACAGTCGCATCTGTTATATCTATAATCGCTACTGTTGTTATAATTTATACACCGCTAAATATGATTTTTGGAACGGTTCCCTTGGGATTAAAAGATTGGGCAGTTGGCATTGGAGCCTCTTTGCTAATGATTACTATATTTAATTTGGCAAAATATATTAATAATAGAAAACCATTTATTAATTTAAATTAGTTAAGTTTATAATTCTGGATTATTATATTTGATTTATGAGGTCAATTCTACAAAAAAGAGGACAACAGGAAATTGCTGGATTTGTTTTAATTGTGCTTTTGGTTGTAGTTGCTTTACTTGTGTTTCTTGTAATCTCTGCAAAAAAAGAAACGGTTGCTGCGAGTGATAAAAGCATAGAGAACTTGCTTAGTAGTTTGATGTCTTATACTTCTGAATGTGTTGTTAAGGAGCCATCCTATGAATCTATCCGTGAATTAATCCAGGATTGCTATAAAGATAATAGTAAAAAATGTAAAAATAATGGGCAACCCGTGTGCGAATATTTAAACGAAACTGTTGCTGTTATGCTTCCTATTTTATTAAAGACAGAATCTAGCGTGAGTGCGTACGAAATGAGGGCATATTATGAAGATGATGATGTTCATCAGGAAATTTTAAATGTTAAGGGCGGAAGATACAATCTAACAAATGGAAGTCCTTTCGGCGCATCTGAGATGATTTCGTCTGAAGATGGAATCATAAAAACAACTATTACGGTTATTGTTGAAAATTAAATTGATAAAACTAAGTTTAAAGAATCTATTTTTAAAACTGGCCTTAAAGATTCTCTCTTTCCTTTTTTTTCTGAGTAAAATTCTATGAAACCAAATCTCTCTAAAAGTTTTAAATCTTGGTAGACAGACTTGAAGTTCCTTTTGAGAAGTGTCGCCAGTTGATAGATTGATTTTGGTTTTTTCTTTTTTAGCGTATATAAGATTCGCATTTTCTCGTTACTAAAAAGTTTTCTTAAAAGTTCTATGTCTTTTGGATTGTATTCGCTATCTTTTGTGCTACGATTAAGAAATTTTGAAAAAATACCCTCTTCTTCAACATTCAAATCTACAAAAAGAGTACTTGTTCGCTTGGTCACCATTATTATTTATTGATAAAATAGTTATTAAATGTTTAGGAATTTTAAGAAGTGATGGAAGTTTGGTTTTTGCAAAGCCTTATAAACGGACCAAAACTCGTTATTTTATATTCTATTTGACTATGGAAAACATTGAACAAGGAAAAAGCATCGAAAAATTTACCAAATTGGGAATTAAGGCAGAGTTAGCTGATGCTATAAAAGAAGCTAAATTTACAGAGCCAAGTGAAATCCAAGAAAAAAGTATTCCCAAAATTTTAGAAGGTAAAGATGTTATCGGAGAAGCAGCAACTGGTTCTGGAAAAACACTAGCTTATAGTTCTGGAATAGTCCAAAATTTAGAGAGAACTGGTAAAACTCAGGCGCTTGTTTTGGTTCCTACTAGAGAATTGGCCGAACAGGTTTGTCAAACTCTTGTAAAATTTACAAAATATAAGAGACTTAGCGTTACGCCGGTTTATGGTGGAGTTGGGATGGGCGGACAAATTGATAAATTAACATTTGCCGATGTTGTTGTTGGAACACCTGGAAGAATTTTAGATCATTTAGGAAGAGGAACACTTAGACTTGATAAAATTAAGATTTTAGTACTTGATGAAGCTGATAGAATGTTAGATATGGGTTTTATTAGAGATATTGAGAAAATCGTCAGAATGTGTAATTCTGAAAGACAAACACTTTTATTTTCTGCAACTGTTTCTGGCGAAATTGCTAATATTGCAAAGAGATACATGAAGAATCCTGAAACTGTATCCGTTAAAAATACAATTGACCCAAGTAAACTAACACAGGTCTATTATGACTTACCTGATAATCAGAAATTTTCTTTACTAGTTCATTTACTTAAGAATGAAAAGGCTGGATTAGTAATGGTTTTTTGTGCTACAAAGCATATGGCCGATACTGTTTCTAAGAATTTAAGAAAAAATGATATTGATGCTGCTGCTATTCATGGTGGATTGTCACAATACAAAAGAAATAGCGTCTTGAAAGACTTCCATTCTGGAAGATGTGGTGTTATGGTTTGTACAGATATCGCAGCCAGAGGACTTGATATTCCTGGAGTTTCACATGTTTATAATTTTGATTTACCAAGAGAGAAGGAAAATTATATCCATAGAATCGGTAGAACTGCTAGGGCTGGTAAAGATGGAAAGGCAATTAGTATACTTGGAAGTAAAGATTATGAAAACTTTTCTAGAATACAAGGAAGACTTGCCGATGTTAAACTAGAAGAAACACCTGAATTTGAAATAGTATCCTTAGTAAAAGAAAGAAGTTCTGACGACGGTGGATTTAGACGTGGCGGAAGAGATTCTAGAGGAAGAGGATTTGGCGGAAGAGGTCGTTCCGACGACAGACCGAGGAGAAGAGAAACTGCTGATGGTCACGAAGATAGAAGAGGATTCGGAAGAGCTAATTCAAGACCATTTCAAAGAAGATCTAGATATTAGACGCTGTTTTTTATAGACGAAAATATAACTTTAAAAATAGATATATTTATATATAAACTTATATATATGTATATATGAGCTTATTAATAAAAAGTAAAATAATCCATTATCCAAGTCTAAAAACTGTTTTATTGGTTGAAAAGATTTTAATGGAGGCAGAAACGACAATCGATAGAGAAGAATTGAAAAGAAGATTGCCCGTAAAAATTATGCATCAAACACTAAATGTTATCTTGGAATACTTAGAACAGAAGGGGATGATTATCGACGGACATAAGGGTATTTTATGGATTTACAATCCCTCCAAAAAGTTAAAAGATGCGATAAATCAAGGAGCTGAGGTATAATGTATAGAAACAAGGAAGTGAAAGTTATCTTGTCTAATGAGGCTAATTTGGTAGTAAAAGAAATAAATAAACTTGTTGGACAAGAAAAATTAAATGACGTTTCCTCGTCTATAAACCAAACACTTTTAAGGTCCATAACTCGATCTATTGACATCTTAAAAGAGAATCCATTTGCCGGAAATCAAGTTCCAAAAGGCCTTATTCCTACAGACTATGTTAAAACATACGAAGTAAATAATGTTTGGAGGATAGAGCTTGCAGATAGATGGCGCATGATTTACACCATCGACGGAGATTCTATAAAAATAATTACATTTATTTTAGAAATATTTAATCATAGGGATTATGATAAAAGATTTGGATATAAGCACTAATTTTAAACTGCTTTTTAATGTATTTTAAATTTTTATTATTTTTTATCTTCGATAAAATTCTATATATATGGTCTACGCAGCCATATATAAAGAAAAAATAAAAAAATAAATTTTTTTTCATAAAAAACCCTAAGCTTTATAAAGAAAACGACGAAAAACCCGATTTATTCGGTTTAGGAAGGAAAAGCTTTAAAAAGGCTGAATAATTAGGTATTTTGTACATCTACGATGTACATGACTAGAACATTATGCAAATAATGTTGAGTGATTACAACTCGTAATTCCCTAGTTATGAGTATGGTTTTGCGAAAGCAAAATCGTCCGGCCAGGCTATTAGACGGTTAATCCCTTACGGGAGCCTCGAATGGGGCGGCTAACTAATGGTACTGAAAGGAGGTTTAAAAAATATGAAAATTAATTATAAAAAAGTTGCTACAATAGTAGGAAGCGCTTTAATGATTGGTGCTACAGCTGGTATGGCTGCTGCTGCTAGCTTACCTAGTTCTTTTACATCTGATCTTGCGATCGTTGTAGGTTCTAGTGCTGCTGCTTCAGATAATGCTGCTGCTTTATCAATCACTGATAATCTTCTTACTGGTTTAGCTACAAGCGGAGCTGTTACTGTTACAGGTGGCGATTCTTTCAAAATTGAAAAATCATCTGATAAATTGAATTTAGGTGATAACCTTTATTCTGTCCTAACAGAAGGAAAGTTAGATGATAAAGATTTTGAAGCATTTTTAGCTGATGGAATTTACGAAGATGATAATGATGTAGAATATGACTATAACCAAAAGTTATATATTACAAATAAATCTTTTTCAACAATAGTAGATAAAGATTATAAGAACAAAGAACCTTCTTTGGGCTTAAATTATCAAAGCGGAAATTCTGTTTTAAGTTATAATATTACTTATGAAGATGAGTTAAATTATAGCGCTATGCCAACAACTGATATCTCTATT
>Ga0172378_10002294_pt1 | contig 17879 bp, 16 predicted proteins | sample GrowelOW332metaG_FD_119755 | JGI IMG/M metagenome (GOLD analysis project Ga0172378, IMG submission 119755) | Groundwater microbial communities from an aquifer near a municipal landfill in Southern Ontario, Canada - Pumphouse #3_1 metaG | ecosystem: Environmental > Aquatic > Deep subsurface >... | reverse complement strand
TCGGACTTCAGGCAATACATAGTTCCATTCCTGCCATTGAAGTCCATTTGACCATATAACATATAGGTATACAATATACATAAGGTCAAATGAACTCCATTCGCATGACTCGAGCAGGTCAAGCAAACTGGGGAATGCGGGAAATAACTTGACAGAAATGCTGAGATGTTAAGAACATACAATTAACGAATAATTTCCATAACCCAAAGGGGGAAGGATGACGAATAAGGACAATTGTGATAAAGTGGGAATCTTCAGAGGGTTGACCGAAGCCCAGATCAGCGAGTTTTCTTCGGAATTGGAGCGGGTGAAGTATGCCAAGGGCGCTCAGATAATCACAGAGAACGATTCTGCGGACACTTTATTTTTTATCTGCAAGGGGAAAGTGAAGATCAGCAAGGGTTTGAAAAATATCGAAACTCCTTCTGCTGATCTTACCACTTTGGAGTCGGGCGAATTTTTCGGGGAGATGGGCATCATCAACGATGAGACTCGCAGTGCCACAGTGGTTGCTATGGAGGATGTGGAACTGCTTGTAATCCCCAGAGACCTTTTCCTGCGTATCTCTTTTAAATATCCAGAGATAATGTTTAATCTGATGCAGACTCTTTCGGGACGTTTGAGGGATACAAACGAGCGTTTTGCCAGCCTGATGGATGAAATGATCAGTAAAAACAGGCTGATGGCCATAGGCATGGCTGCCAGCAAGATCATACACGATCTGAAAACGCCGCTCACGGTGATTGTGCTTACCGCACAACTGATCGAGAATCTCTTTCCCGGCAGCAATGAATTTACCCAAAGCATTGTAAAGCAGACCCGCCTGATAGATCAATTGGTTCGCGAGATCCTGGATTTTGCCCGGGGAGTGGAAAGCAGCCCTCTGATCCAAAAGGTGAATCTCAGCGATTTCTTCGACGACTTGAAAGAGATCAACGACACCACTTTGAAGGGACGCAATATCAGCTTTGTTACCGAAAACAAAGTGAAGGATTATGTTCATTTTGACGAGAACAAGATCCGCCGCGTATTGATGAATCTGATCAAGAATTCCAGTGAAGCGATGACCACCGATGGCGAGATAAAGCTAACTGCCTCTTTGGCTTCGGGTTGGCTGCAGATCAGTGTGATGGACAATGGTCCCGGAGTGCCACCAGCGATACGGGACAAGATATTTGAGCCTTTTGTATCCGAAGGAAAGCAGTATGGAACCGGATTGGGTTTGCCCATCTGTCGCAAGCTGGTTCAGGAACACCGCGGCCGCTTGGAATACATCCCCCTGGAGCAAGGGGGTAGCCGCTTTGATATCAGGATTCCACAGAGCATCAAATAAAAAGGCTTGTCAAAAATAGGGGCTGAAATATTTTGGTGCTCTAAACGAAAATTTAAGGGACGGTTTATCATGTCAAAGATATGCGATGTCTGCGGAAAGACAGCTCAGGTTGGTAATCATCGCTCACACGCGGTGAACGCTACTAAGCGTCGTTTCTTTCCGAACTTGCACGAAGTCCGCGCCACTATCGATGGCGGTACCAAGCGTGTAAAAGTCTGTAGCTCTTGCCTTAAAGCAAATAAAGTCCGTAAAGCCGTATCCAGATAAGATACTTCTTAACGCGCATAAGAGCTTTTTATAATCGGGAATTGCGGTGAATCCGGATTCCCTTTTTTGATATTCACCTTTTTAACCTATATGGGGGTTATGTGTTGATCGAAGAGATTCGCGAGAAAGTGGAAGAGAGTTCTTTGGCTCTGAGAGACGTACGGCAGGAGATCGCGAAAGCGGTGATTGGCCAGGATGCCATCATCAGTCGCTTGTTGATTGCGATACTGGCGGATGGGCATGTATTGATCGAAGGAGTTCCGGGATTGGCTAAAACCCTGATCGTGAGCAGTTTGGCCAGCAGCCTGGACGCCAGCTTTGCCCGGATTCAGTTCACTCCAGATTTATTGCCGGCAGACATCACCGGCACCTTGATCTTCAATCAGAAAACTGCAGAGTTCAGTCCCAAAAAGGGGCCGATCTTTGCCAATTTTATCCTAGCAGACGAGATCAACCGCGCACCGTCGAAAGTGCAATCCGCCTTACTGGAAGCCATGCAGGAGCGGCAAGTGACCTTGGGCGACCACAGTGAATGTCTACCTACGCCATTCTTTGTGATGGCAACCCAGAATCCCATAGAACAGGAAGGCACTTATCCTTTGCCGGAAGCTCAGGTGGATCGCTTTATGATGAAGCTGATCATCCGCTATCCCTCCATGGAAGAAGAGCGTAGGATAATGCAACTGATGGTGGATCCGAAGCCGGTGGATATTCGCCCCGTTCTGAATCCCGCTCAAATATTGAAGATGCGGGAAGTGATGCACATGGTGTTTATGGAGGATAAGCTGAACGACTATATCCTGCATTTGGTGATGGCTACCCGGCATCCGGAGCGTTATCCGCGCTTGAGCAATCTTGGCCCCCTGATCAGCTACGGCGTAAGTCCCAGAGCCAGCATCAATCTGGCGCGGGCAGCAAAGGCTCATGCCTATATGGAAGGACGCGCCTACGTGATCCCGGACGACATCAAAACCATCGGCAAGGACGTGTTGCGCCATAGAATAGTGCTTTCTTATGAGGCTGAGGCCGAAGAAATCAAAAGTGAGGAGATCATCAGCCGCATTCTGGATGAAATCGAAGTACCATAAAGATAGCATTTGGAGATAGATGTGCATCTGGTAAGCACTGCCGATCTGATCAAGAAAATACGCCGCCTGGAGATCCAAACCAAAAACATGGTAAACGAAATCTTCAGCGGTGAGTATCATTCCAGTTTTCGGGGACAAGGGCTGGAATTCAGTGAAGTACGCGAATATCAGCCCGGAGACAATTACCGGGATATAGACTGGAACGTATCGGCCCGGCTGGGATTGCCATATATAAAGAAATACCGGGAAACCCGCGAACTGAATGTAGTGTTTTTGGTGGATATCTCGGCTTCGCAGTTTCTGGGTACATCCTACGCGCTGAAAAAGGAGCGTATCGCGGAGATCGTGGCCACATTAGCGTTTTCTGCAGTGGCGAATGGCGACCGCTGTTCACTAATCCTGTATTCCGATGTGCTGGAACGGTATCTGCCACCGCGAAAAGGGCGCAACAGAGCCCTGGAGATTATCAGGGAGATTCTGTATTATGAGCCTTCAGGTAAGGGTACGTCCCTGGAGGGAGCGTGCCGCTATGCCGCCAAGATACTGAATAAACGCGCGATAGTATTTCTGCTCTCGGACTTTTTGGATGGCGGTTACGAGAAAGCGATGGGCATCCTGGCCAAAAAGCATGACTTGGTGGCGATGCAGATCCTGGACAATAGCGAATTGGAACTCCCGAATGCGGGCATTCTGCGGTTACAAGACCCTGAAAGCGGGAGAGTGGCATACATCAATAGCTCGGATCGCAAACTGCGGGAAGCATACAAAGCGCGAGTGAATCTGGAGCAGGAGAAACTGGCGGCGAGCCTGAAGAAGATGGGCTGTGATCATCTGCTGTTCAAAAACGGCGATTCCTATGTGAAAGTGCTAAGGCAGTTCTTTGCTCTAAGGAACAAACGGAGGATGAAGTGAGAAGATATGGACTATCTCTTTTGTTGATCCTGGCGGTATGTTCGCTGAATGCACAGTTGAAGCAGATGCTTTCGGGAGTGGACAGTCTGAAAGTGGGCACGCCGTTTGAGTTGAGGATTGAAACCGATTTTCCCCTAGAAGCCATAGAAATACCGGATACTCTCACGGAATTCAGAGTATTGGAACAAAAGATTGAGCGATTGGGCACAGGCAGCGTTGCCCGTTTGAACATTGTACCTTTGAGGACCGGAACCCTTAGCTTTCCCAAACTGAAGCTGAAACGGGCAGGACTCCTGGGGCCGAAGGCAGAAACCGATGCGTTCAGAGTGTTTGTGCTACGCAGCCGGGCAGAAGCGGATACTTTGTTGCGGGATCTGAAGCCATTGCGGCGATATCCCCTGCAGTTCCCCTTTTACTTGTATCTCGTGTTTCTGTTTGCCGCTGTGGTTTTGGCTGTATGGTTGCTGCTGATTGCGTTCAAGAAAGAAAAGAAGAAAGCTCCCTCTCCGGTGCAGAAACCCATTCCCATCGAGCCTGTACCACCGCATCTGAAAGCATTGAATGCCCTGGAAGAATTGGAGCAAAGCGGCTTGATGTATCGGGATTCTCTTGGCTATCACTTTCGATTGTCCATGATAGTGCGGGAGTATCTGGAGGAAAAGCTGGGGTTTGGGGCTACTCAGATGACCAACTCGGAGATTGCTGAGAGCCTGAGTGCAATAAGCTTTGCACCAAAACGGCAGTATCTGAATATCTTGCATTATTGCGATATGGTGAAGTTTGCCAAAGCGCAGGTGGAGATCGAAGAGGTCATCAGCCAGACTGCTGCTTTGCGCAGCCTGCTAATGGCCGGAGAGACAAAAGCGGATGTTTAGATTTGCTCAGCCCCTGTATCTTCTTTTCCTGATAATGATTCCAGCATATCTGTATCTGGAATTGGTCTTGCGTAAGCCATCCAAGCTGTCCTTACCCGCCAGTAGGTTGAATATTCTTCTGCAGATCAAGGGTAATAGGGGGATGGGAGCCCTGCTGTATCCGGTGCTGCGTTCTCTTATCCTGCTCTTTTTGATCCTTGCTCTGGCCCGACCGCAGTGGGGGAGTAATTCACGCTTGTTTCAGAAGCAGGGCGTGGACATCGTGATAGCCCTGGACGTGAGCGGTTCGATGCTGGCATTGGACTTTTTGCCGCAAAACAGGTTGGGAGCAGCGGTAAAGGTAGCCAAAGACTTTGTGTCCGGACGGCCTAATGACCGTTTTTCACTGGTCGCTTTTTCCGAATATGCCATCACTGCCAGTCCATTAACCTATGACCACGCTGCCGTGATGAGTGCTTTGGATCATTTGCAGGTAAATATGGAGGCTTCCGGAACAGCAGTGGGAATGGGGCTTGCTAAGGCTGTGGCGCGATTGAAAGACAGCCAGGCAAAATCACGCATAGTGATCCTGATCACGGACGGAGTGAGCAATACCGGAGAGATAGACCCCATCTCAGCTGCGAAGATGGCGGCTGCATTGGGCATCAAAGTGTATCCCATCGGAGTGGGCAGTGGTGGAATGGTGCCATTTCCGTATGCCGATCCCTTCTTTGGAAATCGCAATATTCCCACATTGATCGAGCTCGATATGGAGAGCTTGGACAGGATAGCCACGATCACCGGGACCAAGCAGGCTTCAAAGGCCACTGATGCCGGTGAACTGCGCAAGATCATGCAGGAACTGGACACTTTGGAAAAGAGCGATTTGAGCAGCAAACTAAACTATAGGTGGGACGATAGATTCGGCATTATGTTGTGGATTGCCCTGTTGCTGCTGGGTCTTGAGATAGTCTTGAAAAGCTGGATAATCCCGGTTCTGCCGGAGTAGTGCGATGAATATCCACAATGTGCACATCCTTTATCTGCTGTTGCTCGTTCCGCTGTTCATATGGCTGATTCTGCGGATGAAGAAAGCCTATGAGAGTAAGTTCCGGCATTATGCCCATCAGGACTTTCTGGACGTATATCTGGCAAAACGCTCTCCGTTCTACAATGGGTTGAAGCTGTTTCTTCTGCTAGCGGCTTTCAGCCTGATAATCGTGGCGCTGGCGCGTCCGCAATGGGACTTTTCCGAGCAGGAAATGAGTAATATGGGCATGGACATCATCTTTGCCATTGATATATCGCGCAGCATGGAAGCTACAGACATCAGCCCCGACAGGCTCACCCGCTCCATACTGCAGGTATCAGCTTTTTGTGATCAATTGGATTCAGATCGCTTGGGCATTATCTCCTTTGCGGGGTCAGCTACTGTGGAATGCCCGCTCACGGATGACCACGAGGCAGTAAAAATGGTATTAAGCAGCCTCAGCACGGATTCTGCAGCACGACCGGGAACGGATATCGGCAGAGCGCTGGATCTAGCCAGATCAGCTTTCAATGCAGGTGCCGGAGGCGGAGTATTGATCTTGATCTCAGACGGGGAGGATATCACTGGCAATACTATCTCCAAAGCTCGTGACCTTGCCAGCGACGGAGTGCGGATCTACAGCATGGGAGTAGGCTCTGAAGCGGGAGCGGTGATCATCAATCCCTACACCGGAGCAGAACACGTCAGCAAGCTGGATACCGAGACTTTGCAACGTATTGCCCGAGTGAGCGGGGGAGAGTTTTACCACATCACGCCATCCGCATCCGAAATCCAACTGCTGCTGTCTCGCATATACCAAAGCGAGAAAGAGCATATCAGCAGTCACCGGGTATCTATGTATAAAGAGCAGTATCACATATTTGTGATTGCCGCGCTGTTGATAATCGCTTTGGAAAGCATGATACTGCCGTATAGAAAACAGATAAGGGATCTAAAGCTATGAAGCGCAAGCGCGGGGTTCTATTGCTGTTACTGGCTCTCGCCCTGTTGATTCCGGGTTTGGATTTGCTCCTGCGCAAGCACTCTGTGTACAACAGCCTGGGAGAATGGCTGTATCGGCAAGAGCGTTTTGACAAGGCGGCAAAAGTCTTCGACGGGCTGGCCGAAGAGGAAGAAGGAGCCGCCAATCTGGCCAAATCGCTTTATAAGCAAGGTGAATATGACGGCGCTTCCGAGGCTGCTGAGCAAGCCTTGCAAAAATCGGAGGATAAAGCTGACTTGCATTACGACAGAGGCAATATCGCATATATGAAAGAGGACTACAAAACTGCCGTGGAAGAATATGAGAAGGCTCTGCTAATGAATCCCGAGGATGATGATGCCCGGGAAAACCTGGAACTCGCCTTGACCAAGCTGGATGAAAACCAAGCTTCCCCTCCGCCAGAACCCAAAGAGGATGAAGACCAAAGAAATGAAGAAGAAGTACGCAATATTCTGGATGCTTTGGATTTTCTGGAAGCCCGGGAACGAAAACAACAGAGTAAACAGGGAGCACCCCAAACCGATTATTGGTGGTAAAGATGAAACCTACGATCGTGCTACTACTTCTTATGATGCCTTTGCTGCTTTCTGCTCTTAGCGTTACGGCATCGGTAAATAAGACTACTATCGAGAGCTCAGACCGCTTGGAGTATACTATTCGCATCAAGAGTGACAAGGCATTCAATGCATCTGAACCGCAAGCGCCAAAGATCGATAACTTCAGCTTTGTGAATATGACCAGCTCCACCCGTGCCAGCAGCAGCGTTATAAACTTCAAGGTTGAGCGCGTTCATGAGCGCTTATATACATATATATATGTCCCATTAGGAGTAGGCAGCAGCACAATCCCCGCACAAAGTGTAAGGGTGGACAACAAAGTTTACACCACCAAAGCCATCAACGTTACGGTAGTCAAATCCACCACTTCCAGATCCCAGAGCAATCCTGCTTCTCCTGGCGCTTCGGGAATCATTGATCCGGATTTTCCATGGTCTGCAAGCAGGATGACTGGCACAACCACTCTACTGGCACTACCTCGTCACCAAAAGGTTTATAAAGGCGAGCCTACCGTAATATCCTACTATCTTTATACCGATCAGATGGTGCGCTCTTTCAATCTCGATGATGAGCAGGATTTCCCAGGCTATGGCAAAAGCGTGTATGAACAACCAAACATGCTGGATTATGAAGTGGTTACTCATGAAGGGAAGCGCTTTCAAAGGGCCTTGATCAAGCGACTAGTACTCTCTCCCAATCAAACCGGGGAGTTGAGAGCTCCAGAGCTGGCGGGAAGCGCCAGAATCTATGAATTCGGCTATATGAATCAACCTCTGCGCTCTCAGGATGCCTGGCTGGAAGTATTACCTCTGCCCAAAGATGGTGTACCCCAAAGCTTTAGCGGAGCAGTAGGGACATTTGAACTAAGCGATACCATCAGTGATAAGGAAATCAGCTTGGGCGAAGCTATTACCTTCAGTTTACGCATCGCTGGGAAAGGGAACTACAATCAATTTGGCAATCCTGCTTTTCCAAAGAGTGAGGCTCAGGTGTCCAGTCCGATGGCTGTGGATAAACTAAATGCTGGTATTGAAGGAAGCAGAGTGCTGTATTATACCATTATACCAGCCGAAAAAGGCATATACACCATGCCTTCGCTCACTTTCTCCTGGTTCGATCCGGATGCGGGAGTATATCGCAGCTACAGCAGCAAAAGTCACGAGATAAAAGTGAAAAGCGCCAATGTGATCAGCTATTTCTCCGGATTGCTGGATAATAGTAAACAGATGACTCTGCGTCCCATGCTTTCACGCTCGGAATATCCCGATTATCCGAATATACTGCAAAAGAGCTGGTATTGGCTGATAGTAGCGGCGATCCTTTTGGGCTTTGGTGCGGTTCTGTATTTCAGCTTTCATCGCATCAAACGGCAACGTGATCCACAGAGTTATGCCCGGATGATGGCAGATAAAGCATTAAAGAAATATCTACAAACCGCTCAAGCTGCAGCAGCAAAGGGCAGCAAGGAATTCTACATCCTGGCGGAAAACGGTTTTATGCGTTATCTCAGCGATAAACTCGGCATAGGGATGGGCTTGTCCACAGCGGAGAAGCTTGTTTACCTGGAAAAGATGAATGTTTCCGAAGAGCTCTTGGATAGTACCCGGCGCTTCATTGAGAGTTGCCAGTGGCACCGTTTTTCGCCCCAGGAAGCAGATCCTGCGGAGATAATGCAGGATCTGGAGCTCTTGAAGCATATTGTTGCCGGATTTTGCCGCAACGGAGGCAGAGGATGAAAAGACTATGCATAGCGCTGATACTGGTCGGCTTGGTCAGCCTGTCGGCAGCCAATGAATTCGATAGAATGAAAGAGCTGGAGAGTAAAGGTATTCAAAACCCTGATCTATACTACAATCTTGGCGTAAGCTATTGGCAAACCGGTCAAAGTGGTATGGCTACGCTGTATTTCTTGAAAGCTCTACACCTGAATTCTGCACATAAAGCAGCCCAAGAAAATTTGAACTATACCATCAATCTCTCTCAGGATCACGAGCTGTACCCTCAAAGACCCTTTCTGCTAAGAGTGGCATTGCAAACTTATGACTTTATGAATCTGAACCGAATGGCGATACTGTGTCTGGTACTACTGATTTTGTGCGCTCTTGGCTTTGTTTGGTATGTGAATTATGACCCTGAACGGGAAAAGGGATTGCCAAGCCTGGTATTGGGAATTCTGCTGGTATTGATGCTCCTCTCAGTGGGATTCACGGGTTTCAAAGCTTATCGCCGAGCGCACAATGTACAGGCGGTTCTTATCGAGAGTAGAGCAGACCTTAGGACTGAAGCGCGGTCAGATTCCCCCCGTGTGGCGCAAATCCATGAAGGGATCATTCTAAAGCTTAAACAAAGTGAAGGGGAATGGACTTTTGTGATCCTGCCCAATGGTCAAACAGGCTGGATTGAAGAAAAGGCTATCGCACGAGTAAAATAAGTCCTGATGGTAGTTTGGAGCTCAAGTCGGCAATATTCACGAACAGTTGTAACCAGTTATACAGCCGACTAGGATTACAACGACAGGATTGCTGCGATGGATAACATGTAGGTCAAAGAGCTCGTAGAAAGAGGTCAGTTCGACAATGGGCAAGGCACTTTATCCTCCAGGCATTGCCGGTAGCTCCGCTTAGCTTCGCACCAAGAAAAAAGCGTAGCATCGGAATGCTACGATACGCCTCCATGCGCTGCGGGTAGCTCGGCTTCGCTCCGTACCCTCGCTGATATCTGTTTCGCACTCCGGGCTTCTTAGGCAATCCAACATGGATTCCTGCAATCCACTCAAGCGAGGATTCAACGTATCATAATGTGATAATCAGCGTATATCTGTTCGATCTGTATAAGCTGCGTTCAACTAATCTTCCCTGGTATCAGGCAATACATAGCAGAACAAAAAAAAGTGGAATCCGGAGACTCCACCTTTATTTAGTTGGTGATTACTTATTCATCTTCAAGGTTTTCGAAATCTTCAAAGCCATCCAGATTTCCTTCCAGACTGTCGATCATAAAGCGGGCAGATTCATGTAACTCCCCTTCCGGATAGCGAGTGAGGAACTCACGGAAAAGCTTCAGGGCTTCATCCGTATCCTTGATCTCTTCGGAAGTGAGGAAAGCTTTCATAAAGAAGGCTTTATAATCATCTACACCGTTGTTGTAAGTCTTGATGATCTGATCAAAGAACACTGTGGCATCCTTGAAGTTGCGGTTTCTGGCGGCATTATCGGCATATTCGAAAAGCTCATCCGCAGTAAGTGTCAGTTTCACTCTCTCTGGGTATTTCCTCATGTTGTACTGCACAAAGAGTTCTTCTTTTACACGTTCCTGTGTCTCTCTTTCCTTTTCCTGCTTGATGGCCTTCAAGATGCGGGGCTCCACTTCTACTGCGGGGCGATAGCTCTTTGGCGTCTCGGACAAAGTGCGGAAGAACACGATGTCGCCATTGGCGGTGGTGAATACGGGTGACAGGTAGCCTACGGGATTGTCCCAAATGCGTTTCGAGAAATCCGCATCCTGCACCAATCCTGTTACGATACCGTTGTCATATTGGTTTTCGTAGATGGATTTCTGGGGTTTTGTAGAGTATTTGCTGATGATCTTTTCGATGTCTTTTTCATTATTTTTCTTGAGCGCTTTATTGAACTTGCTCCAGGCTTTCTTTGCAGTTTTATTATCTTCAAAGAAGAGCACTTGGATAGAGCGATGAGCAGGCATGGAGTATTCTTCTTTGTCCAGTTCGTAGCGTTCGGCTATTTCTTCATTGCTAACCTCTATGGTTTCCAATACCAGGATTTCAAAAGCTCGGCGCAAGATAGTGTTGCGACGCAGCATCAGGTAATTTTCGTTATTTTCGAAATAGCGTTCGTAACCGAGGGCTTTTCCATCTATTACAAATAGTTCCTGGATCAGGTTTTGTTCCATCAAGGCCATGGGACCGCCACCGCGGGCGTAATAAAGCTGTTCTTGAGGACTGCGCTTGGAATAATCCGCCAAGAATTCTTTTACTCTGATATCTCTGATGTCGTTGTGGGGTGAACTCACTGCTATCAGGTCTTTAATCTCGTCGTTTTTGGCCAATTCAGTCAGGTCGATGCGATTCACCAAGGTGGTATCGATGGAGACATGGTATTTTTCCTTCAATTGGGCGCGCAGGCTTTCCAGGACTTCTCTTTCTTTTTTAGGACGTAGGCGCTGTTCCACTTCGGTTCTTACTTCGCTGAGTTCTCTTTGACGACCGGGAATGCGGTTCACTGTGCGAAACAGATGCCAACCCATATCGGTTTGGATGGGGCCGTTGATCTTCAGGGAATCTACGGTGCTTTCGGCAATAGCATCTTCCAGGGCCTGATCGTTCCCCACGCCAGGGATGTTGCCATTGAGGGTGATGTGTTTTATCACGCCTTTCAGTCCCTTGGCGTAAGTGTTTTGATTGTATTTATCCGATACTTGGGCAAAAGATGCGCCGGCATTCAGCTCGGCGATAGCGGCGATTGCATCTTCTTCTGTAGCAGTTTGAATGTAGTGGATGGTGATATTGGGGCTTTGATAGAAGAGCTGGAGATTGTCGTTGTAGAACTCTTGATAATCTTCTTCATCGAGTACTACCAGATCGGTAACGTGGCGTTTGTAATACTCCTGCAAGTAAAAATTGCGCTGGAGTTCAGCTAACTTTTCGGTCACTTCCGGACTCTTATCGATGCCCATTTCCAGAGCTTTCCTGTAGAAAACATCTTCGGTACTGATGATGTCCAAGATTTGAAGCTGGCCATCCGTTGTGAGAAAACGACCACGGTGTACAGCAGGGATTTTTTCTATCCTAGCCATGATATCTGCGCGTAGTATTTGGCCACCGTCATATTCAGCAAGGATATCGCGGTCGTCCAACAAATTGGAATTGGTAACTGCTGTGGGACTGATCTCAACCGCGCCTAGCATTGCGGATAGTAGTAATGTCAGGCTGCATAATAGTAGTTTCTGTAAGGATGATGACATTCTGGCTCCTTCATTTTTATCAGTAATTATGTTTGAATAATGACACAAACTCAAAGTCACAAAATGCGTCAAGCCTTTTGTTTATAGTTTTATCGGTACAAAAATGCAGAGCATTTGATTCTTATTACCTGCATGCATGGGTTTTCACTGCACAATAAATTCTGTTGCGGCTATGTCTTTGTCGGTTGAATGCTCGCTTGCCATTCATTCTCATTATTTCAAGCAGTGCTGAAACAGATATCAAGCCGTTATCAAGCAGTGACCACTCGATGATCACCCGATGATATCTGCTTCATATCAAGACGAAGCACTGACCATTTATCTTGGATAATGCGATTGGGGTTCATTTGGTCTTATGTATCTTATTGTATACCTAAATGTTATATATTAAATAGAGTTCAATATCGGGGGTGGATTCTATGTATTGCCCGAAGTCCAGGTCACCCCATTTCTTATATTAACAGAGACAGAAAGCATAGGTATTTTGAACTTAGGGCATTATTTGGGTTAATGTGGATAGTCCCCTAGACCCTGAAGAATTTGTTCACGAATTGCTACAGATCACCACCAAATCAATGGAAGGGAAACGATACGGATAAATAGAGATTGACAAATATAATGAATTGGGAAAAAGTGAATTTACGCCTTGTTCTGATGCACTGATGAGTTTCTTTTCACTGATTTTTGGCACGCATCGTGCATATATAGATTGGCAAGAAATAAAACGATCCCCTAGGAGGATACAAAAATGCTCAGAAACCTGAAAAACCAAAAGGGTTTTACCCTTATCGAAGTGTTGGTGGTGGTTATCATAGTTGCCATCTTGGCTGCTATCGCCGTTCCGCGTTACTTGCGTTATGTTGAAAAATCCCGCAGCACAGAAGCACAGACTGCAATATCAACACTCCGCAAGGCCTTCGATATTCATCTGCAAACCACTGGTTCCACCGATGGCTACTCCATTGATGAAGCTCTCAAAGATGCCAACATTGGTGTATCCACTCTGAAGAACTGGAAGTTTGAAGTAACTGGTAATCCGCCCCGTCAGTATGTCGCAACATCCTTACAGGACTTCGCTGGTGGTGAAGGCAAACAAGTGATTTACGACGTAGTGGAAGCTCAATTCCACGGCTATGGAATCGATACCTGGACAAACCCTGAGTCCGGAGGAATGGAAGCCGACTAATCAAGGGAGGACGGTACTTTGACAATTCATGAACTATTACGCTTCACCGCCGAGGCGGGAGCGTCTGACCTTCATGTTGCCGTAGGCTCGCACCCCATGGTGCGAGTCAACGGTAGAATGAAAAAACTCAACCTTCCGGTCCTAAATTTGGAAGATGTTGAGAATCTCGTAGATGGAGTGATGAACGAAGTGCAACAGGAGATGTTTAGAAAGAATCTGGAAATCGACTTTTCCACAAAGCTTTCAAACGATGTTCGCTTCCGTGTAAATGCATTCCATCAGATAAACGGTATTTCTGCTGCTTTCCGCGTGATTCCAAACGAAATCAAGAGTTACGATGAGCTACGCCTACCCGAGATTCTCAAACGCCTTACAAAAAAGGAAAAGGGACTTATACTGGTTACTGGGCCCACCGGAAGCGGCAAATCTACCACTTTAGCTACAATGATCGACAGTATCAACGACAGTAGATACTGCCATATTATTACAGTGGAAGACCCCATCGAATTCGTACATCGCAGCAAAAACAGCCTGATCAACCAACGTGAGTTGGGCCACGATACTTGGAGCTTCACCGCGGCGCTTCGCAGTGCCTTACGTGAAGACCCGGACGTAATCCTGGTAGGTGAAATGCGCGATCTGGAGACTGTGTCACTTGCGTTGACAGCTGCAGAAACCGGTCACTTGGTTTTTGCCACGCTGCATACCGGAAGCTGCACCAAATCCATAGACCGTATCATCGATATGTTCCCCAAGGAGCAACAGCAACAAGTGCGCTCCATGCTTTCGGAATCTCTGGAAGCAGTGATCTCACAAACCCTGTTACCCACAAAAGACGGCAAAGGCCGCGTGCCCGCAGTGGAAATTATGCTGGCTAACGCCGCCGTGAGAAACCTGATTCGCGAAGAAAAGACCTACCAGATACCCTCCATCATTCAAGCCTCTACCAAGGAAGGTATGCAAACCAGAGATCAATCTCTTTACAATCTGGTAATGAACAACTACGTGGAACGTACAGTGGCCGAAGAAGTGGCGGAAAATCCCAAACTCTTTGCCACGGGTGCCGGTTTCTAAAGGGATGGCTTAGGATGACACCCCGCTGTTTAAAAGACAAAACCTGCCTGCTCATGAATGAGCGGGGGGTCACTCTGCTTGAAGTATTGGTAAGCGCTGCTGTACTGGCGGTTCTGATACTCACTGCCTATATTGGCATCATGTATGCTGAACGGCAGGCCGAACGGAATCATCAGTACCGCGCCGCTACCAACATTGTATCTGGAGAATTGGATCGCCAATACGTCTACAACCGCTACAACCTGAATCAAACCCAAATGCGTATTCTTGAAGTTGTAAGAAGAGAAGTTGAGATATGTACTTTGGATAATGATGAGAAGCTGATGGGATTGCTTAGTGTGAAAGCAAGAGAGATGAGTGAACATTATGGCAACGATCTCTTCCCATTTGTCAGAGTAACTGCGACTCTGGAATGGACTTTTCCCACAAAGAAAGACAAGCATAAGGTAGAATTGCAGGAAGACCATTACCCACGGTAACCGAAAATGATGAAAATGATAAAAAATGAAAAGGGAAGCACTCTGATTGAGCTGATCGTAGTAATAATTATCTCAACGGTGCTGATTATGGTTTCTGCAATTGGAATCGTAACGTTTTTCAGGTCTTATAGCCGTATCAAAAAGAACATTGATTTGCAGCAAGGTGTAATGGAATGTATGCACTTGTTGCGGCACGGGCTCTTGATGCCGGCAAAGAATGAAAACCTGATAACCTTGTTGGAATATAATCCTACTTCCACTGAATACTGGGGCATATCTACCGCTAGAAAGATTCAGATATCGAACGTGAACACTACCTACGGATATGGTACCACGTTAAGGATTACTCCCCCAATAAGCACGGCACAGCAAAGAAATGATTACTTGGAGTATTATCTGCGCGAAGGTGCTATACGAGCCCAGTATTCTTATAATGGAACACAAGTCTCCGTTCCCCTGTATATCTTTCCCAAAGAAGCCGATGTCGATAATATCGAAGTTACTCGTTTTGAAATATATGACGCCAACAAGCCCAATCTCGCCGGCGCTTATTACGCTCCTACCAGCGATAAACGTGAAGTCCCCATTGTGAGGGTCGTAATTGAAGCACGCATGCTGCTTCGCGATGCTCCCTTACCTCGCGACCGTGAGTATGAGACGGTTGTTTACGAAACTTACATTGCCAAGAAGTATGTAACAGATTGATTATGAATAAACTGATAACTAAGCCTGAGGTAACATAATATGCTAAGCATACTAAGAAAAGAGAATGGAAATCTTTCCATTGTAATGCTCATGGCTGTGATCGGAATGGTCTCCGGGCTTTCAATGTCCAGCTTGGTTTTGCGCGATTTTCGGAACTATACCTATGAGTTCGAAAATGTGCAGGCAAAACATCTGCTGCGCAGCGACGCGTATCGGGGACAGAACTTTCTGGTAAGCAATCCGCTTACTCTGAACGAAGTTTTTGTTCTCCCGGAACGCAGAATCAGTGTCTCTTCCGGAAGGCTCGTACGCTCTTTCAAGCTGCGTAGCTTTGTGGAAAAGACCAGAGAAAACACTCTCATCGGCTCCAGTACCGGAACGGTGGGCACGGATGACATGGATGTGTTCAGATTGAATACTATGGTAAGCACAGCCGTAGGCAGTTCATTCAACAATTTTGACACCAACAGCACCAGAGTAGTGCTGGGATCGTCCCTTACATTGAATCAATCTTCGTTTGCAGAATTCATGTATTTTACCGATCAAGACACTTCCCCCGCAGGCAAGAATGTTTATTTCTGGGGACCGGACGTTATTGAAGGTAAAGTGCATAGTAATTCCGATATCCAGATCAAAAATGGTGGTGGCGGAAACAATGGCGGTTGGCCAACGTTCTTGAACCTGGTAACTACCACAGGGCATATAGTGAGTTTTAGCGGAGATTATCCCGAGGAAGATGTATTCCAAGGCGGATTGATCGAGGAGTATGATAGCTACGTATTCCCCACAGAAGCTACTACTCTCAAGACGAATGCTCGAATCAGATTTGACGGTGGTGACCCCCAAAAAAGAATATATATGCTAAGAGTAGATCAGGAATCTGCGAATGGTATGAAGGGGACCGTGTTAGAAGCCTACCCGGAAAGTGCCATTGTGTGGGAGTCTTATCCTCCAGCTAGTGGTGACTCATTATTTATGAACCGTTATGCTGTATCTGATACACTTTGGATGCCAATCTCAAGAAGCGGTTTGTCAAACAAAGGCATCTGGGTGGACGGTATTCTCTGGATAGAGGGAACATTTTCTGGCAACCAGACCTGGGGTGCATCGCAGAATATCTATCTTATCGGAGATATCTTACTGAAAGCCACTTCTCCGGGTCAATCTCCTCTTTCAAATCCCAGGGATTTTGTTGGCTTGGTTTCCGAGAAATCGATCCTGATAAAATACGGTTATAAAGATCCAACTGATATGGTACGGCATCATCCCAATATGGGAGCGGACGGTAGCGGGGGTCCCGGTGAAGGGATTTATATCTATGCGGCTTTGTGCGCATTGGGAGACGGAGGGGCCACTGATGCAGCTGAACCCAATTTCAACCATGGGGTGTTTACTTTTGAGTATCAGCATCCCCATGGGTCAACACCAGCAGTAAAACTACAAGTTGGCGAAGAATTGGTATTGTTCGAAAATATAGATTTGCATCGTTATCGTTTTCCGCCCACATCATCTGATCCCTGGCCTATAGGCCCTCCTTTCAATGCTAATGAACCACGTCTGGATTATCCTTGGTACAATCCGCTGTGGCCGGAAGCGCAACCGTATCTGGAAAGAGGTACTATCAATCTATTTGGCGCAATAGCTCAACGCAGACGCGGTTTTGTGCACCGCAGCGGAAATGATACTGAGTATCCTTCAAATGATGGCATCTGGGATATTCCGATGGATAAGTGCGGTGGGCCTGCTACACCTCCCGTTCCTTATGTGGATCCTGTGATATCTGGATTGGTTTTGCTACCCCGTAACTATCCTGGTGCTGCGGGAAGCGGAGTAGGTTACAAGTATAAGAATTATCACTTCGATTACCGCTTTCTGAACACTCAACCAATTTACTATCCGGAAGCTCAACTGACCGGTGGAAAGAAACCCGTGGAACACGGATCATGGCGTGTGATAATTCCCGATAAGCAAAGATTCGACCGTTACTTTTAACTGATAGATATATAATGTATGTGGTATAAAGAGGAAATATGAAGAAGAACAAAGCAGTTCGATTCAAAGAGTCTGTGGGGATCGATATCGGTACCCACAGCGTGAAAATCGTACACCTCAAGAAGCTTCATGATGGCTTCAAACTCTTGAACTATGAGGTGCGCCCAACCGTACCTCAGGGAGTAGAGTACACATTGAGCGATCTTCGGCCGGAGCGTTTTGCCCCCGTGATCGTGGAAATGATGAAGACTCTGAAGATATCTCCAAAGTCCATTAAGCACCTGGTTTCATCGATAGGTGGCGATAATACCAGTATCAAGCAGATTAAGACCATCTTCTTACCGGATGAAGAATTGGAATCCGCCCTGTTCTTCGAAGCAAAAAAGCATATTCCAATCAGCGGATCCGACATGGTTCTA
>Ga0172378_10002292_pt1 | contig 17882 bp, 11 predicted proteins | sample GrowelOW332metaG_FD_119755 | JGI IMG/M metagenome (GOLD analysis project Ga0172378, IMG submission 119755) | Groundwater microbial communities from an aquifer near a municipal landfill in Southern Ontario, Canada - Pumphouse #3_1 metaG | ecosystem: Environmental > Aquatic > Deep subsurface >... | reverse complement strand
TTCGGAAACGTATAAAAATTGCTTTTGATCGCGAAGGCATCGAAATTCCATTCCCTCAAGTGGTTGTTCATCAAGCCAAAACCAAAGAGTTGTAAAATGCACTGCGCATAACCTATTCATGAACGTGGCGGGTTGGCTTTAGGTTGTTTCTAAAAGATTTTTGATTGGGATGTTTAATATTTGGCTTTTTATATAGAGTGTAAAGTCGAAGAGCGTAAGTGTTTTTTGTGAATATTTATCGGTTAATGCTTTCGCTATTTTGGCTTCATATTTGTTCCAAAGTAACTCTTGTTGATGTTTTTGTTTTGGTAATGGATATTCTTTTGCAAATTTGAGTGTTATGGATTCTATTGGGTTTAAAGTTTCTCCTTTCGATTGATGACGTATGGAGATAATTTCGTTCGATATGTAATTGATATCTTCATTATAAGCTTTTATTAATAAATGGAGCAGTCGTAAAAGTTTAAAAAGTGGTTGCTTTTGAAAGACTTTGTACTTAGTTACCGAGTTGCTTAATATTTTGCGTGCTTCTTTGAAGTTGTTGTTGTAAATATAAGTGGCTGCCTGTAATATGTAAATGTGTATTTGCTCGTTGGGTGGCAATGAATCTTGTTTGTCTAAGAGCGAATTTTGAAAATCGTTATTGAGCGGCTCGATGGCAGTTAATTTTCCTTGGGCTAGGCATAACGTGAGCCTAGTTGTATAGTCAAGATATTTGATATGCAACCGAAAGTCCGTCGGATAAATCTCTTGATCTAACGTCCGTATTTTTTTCAAAAAAGATTCTAGCTCGTTATATAAGCGTGCATTAAGTAGTGTTTGTATAATTCCTTCCAGTGCATTGAGGTAGTAGACCGGCGGACTTAGTAATAAATGTGTGTTTGCTTCAAATAACTCGATGAGTGTTTTATAATTTCGTATGGCCGAGAGCGTATTTCCTGTTTCTAGAAAATAAGTAGATTGAAACAATAAGTGTAATTTTTCTTCCTCAAAACCTACCGCACTATCATTCCCTGATAGATAGAGTTCACTGATAATTAAATCATTAAACGCCTCTTTCTTTTCCAAAGAGGTGATGTACCCTTTGTGGTTTATTCTGTGTCGAAGTGTGTTGTATAGAAAATTGTGTTGATCAATGATTCTATTTTTTTTGGTGAGCGATAACTGTTTCATTTGCAGCGAAGCAAGTTCCTGTTCGCTGATTCGTGTAAAATCAAGTTTTTCGTGAAAGCGAATTTTAGTTCTTAAAATGAGCAGTTGCATCACTTCATCTTCGTATAATTTCGCCTGTTGGTAAGCTTTCTGAAGTTCTTCAAATCCTTCGTCAATGAGTTTGCGGTCAAATAAAATTTTTGCCCGCTCAATTTGATGGAAGAGCGTTATCTTTAACGATTTAGAGGCATTTTCGTAAATTAAATATTTGAGAATCAGGCTGTATAAATAGTTCGACGCGGTTGTGATATTTTTATGAGTTAAGTCTTTAAATGCTTCATCAATAGTTTCAAAGGAGTGTGTGATATTCTGTTCAATGAGATCAAATAAGAGTAGATAAGCTTTATTTTGGTTGTCGCTGTCGTATAAAAGTTTGAAACCTCGTTTCTCGGCTTTGCTCATAGAAGATATTAATATGATATTTTTCTCTAAAATATTCATTTTATATTTTTTTAAAATATTGATAATTAAATATTTATTTATATTTATTTCAAAAAACACTCATTTGGGTTTGCAAATATAGCTAAATATATGGTTTGTTTTTTGTTTTTCTGTCATTTACTTTTACATTGAATTTTTAGGTGTAAAGATTCTAACCTTAAATCAAATTATAATTACGATGAAACAAAAACTTACAAGTGGCATCAAGCGTATTGTTGTCATTGGGAGTTCCAACACTGATATGGTGATTCGAACAAAAAATCTCCCTCGACCAGGAGAAACCGTACTCGGTGGTACTTTCTTTATGAATGCTGGTGGCAAAGGAGCCAATCAAGCTGTGGCATGTGCTCGGCTTGGTGGAGCGGTTACGTTTGTTTGTAAAACTGGTAATGATGTCTTTGGACATCAAGCCTATCAATTGTTCGATGATGAGGGAATTGATCCTTCTTATGTATTTTCAGATCCTAAAAATCCTTCAGGAGTAGCGCTTATTTTAGTAGATGATAATGCTGAAAATAGCATCGCTGTTGCTTCTGGTTCCAATAGTAATTTATTGACTTCTGATATTGATAGTTCGCTTGACGCTATTGAGAATTCCGAAATTGTATTAATGCAATTAGAAATTCCCCTTAAAACAATAGATTACGCGGCACAAATAGCTAAGAGTCGCCACAAAATGGTGATTCTCAATCCTGCTCCTGCACCGAGCGAACCGCTTCCTCATTCCATTCTAAAAAATATTGATTTGATTACTCCTAATGAAACGGAGGCTGAAATTATTTCAGGTATTCCTGTGGTTGATGAGGCCTCAGCAATAGCTGCAGCTAAACGTATCGCTGAATTAGGTGTTAAGAAAGTTATTATTACTATGGGTAGTAAAGGAGCTATGCTTTACGAAAATGGTGAAGCGGAATTTATTCCAAGTATACGTGTGAAAGCTGTGGATACGACTGCTGCTGGTGATTGTTTTAATGGCGCTTTAACCATTGCCATTTCGGAAGGTCGTTCGTTGAAAGATTCTGTGTTGTTTGCTAACAGAGCAGCTGCTATTTCAGTCACTCGTCCAGGAGCTCAAGTGTCGATGCCATATCGCCACGAAGTGGATGTTGCTAATTTTTAACCTTTAATGTTTAATATAAAATATAAAAATACCATGAAACAGAATCCAGTATGGCAATTTAGGATGATTTCTAGTGTCATTTTACTTTTTTTACTTAGTGGTACGGCTTTCGCCAATATCACAGTCTCTGGTCGTGTAGTGGATGCTAACTCAGAATCTCTGATTGGGGTGAGTGTGCAAGTTGAGGGAACGGCTTCAGGAACAATTACTGATATTGATGGCGCGTATACATTATCTGTAGATCCACAAGCTAAATTAGTTTTTAGTTATGTTGGCTTTACGCAATTAGTTGAACCTGTCAATGCACGAACGCTTATCAATGTGTTGTTAAAAGAATCTACTTTGGCTATTGATGAAGTGGTGGTGATTGGCTATGGTAGTACTTCTAAAAAAGAGATTACCGGTTCGATAGCTACGGTTAAATCCGAAAATTTTAATCAGGGTTCATTTACCAATGCGATGGGCATGTTACAAGGGAAAGTGGCTGGTTTGACCATTGTTAATCCGAATGGTGCAGATCCTCAAGCCGATTATGAATTTTTGTTACGTGGAACAAATACGTTGACATCTGGTCAAGGGCCATTAATTATTATTGATGGCGTGGCTGGTGCCGATATGAAAAATATCAACTTTCAGGAAGTAGAAAGCATTGATGTACTTAAAGATGGTTCTGCGGCTGCTATTTATGGAACGCGTGGAACGAATGGTGTGATTATGATTACCACTAAACGTGCTCGCGAAGGTAAAACCTCGTTTGAGTATTCTGGGCAAGTATCGGTTCAAGTGAATCCGCAAATGGTTAAGAGTTTAAATGCACAACAATTTTCGGATGTAATCAATCAATATAAACCGAGTGCTATTGGTAGTTTATATGGCTCTAGTACTGATTGGTATAATGAAGTAACGCGCGATTTGCCAATTTCTAATAAGCATAGTTTAGCTTTGTCTGGTGGAACAAAACAGGTGTCACATCGTACAACACTCGATTTTGAACAAAATCAAGGATTATTGAATAACAATAATGCAGGGAAGTTTTTAGCAAAAACGAATATTAAACAAACTGCTATCGAGGGTTGGTTGACGTTTGATTATAACGCTTTTTATTCGATGCGTCATTATACTCCTGCTAATTATGATATTCTTTACCAAGCATTTATTCATAATCCAACGGAACCAATTTATGATACAAGCAATGAAGAATCGGGAGGTTATAATCGCGTTACAGGTGTTGGATATTATAATCCTGTAGCCATGCAAAATGAAGAAACTAATGAAGGTGAGACCGATACTTATGGCGGTAATGTGCGTATGTCATTAAATATTTTACCTGTCAATGGATTAAAATGGGATAATTTTATTTCGTACGAAAAATCGCGTTGGGAATCAAATAGGTATCGTACGCATTATTACCCAAGTGCTATAGGAAGCGATGGCGTAGCTTCTATCAGTAATGGTAAAGACTATTCGTTGCAGTACGAAAGTACCTTGAATTATGGTAATACATTCGGAGATCATACGATTCAAGCATTAGCCGGCTATTCTTATATACAAGAAGGGAATAACGATAGCTATATGAAAAATATGGGCTTTGATACAGATCTCTTGTCTACCAATAATATGGGTGCTGGTTCGGCTTTGAAAGAGGGAAAAGCAGAAATGAGTTCGTATAAAGAAGATAGTAAATTGATTAGCTTTTTTGGACGTCTTATGTATAACTACAAGGAACGTTATATGCTTTCGGCTTCGTTACGAAGGGAAGGTTCTTCTCGCTTTGGTATTAATCATAAATGGGGCTGGTTTCCTGCCGTAAGTGTGGGGTGGCGCGTCAAAGAAGAGGCCTTTTTGAAATTGGTAGATGCGATTACTGACTTAAAAGTACGTGCTGGCTATGGTGTCACAGGAAATCAAGAATTCCCAAATTATCAATCGCAAGTGTTAATGGGAACGGCTGGGAAATTCTATTATAATGGAGAATGGATAAACACCTATCAACCTGTCAGTAACTCAAATCCAGATTTACGTTGGGAGAAAAAACACGAAGTGAATGTGGGTGTCGATTTTGCTTTGCTGAATGATAGAATTGGTGGTAGTGTTGATTATTATTACCGTAAAAGTACCGACTTATTGTATAAATATGCGGTTTCGGTACCTCCATATCTTTATACTGAAATGTATACGAATGTGGGTGTTATTAGCAACCAAGGTGTTGAACTTACAGTGTATGCTAAACCTATTATGACACGCGATTTCAAATGGACAACGTATTTGACAGCTGCACATAATGCCAATAAACTTGAAAAATTTACCAATGAGGAATTTTCGAATGGGACCTATAAAGTGGGTTGGTTAGAAGGCGAAATTGCTTTAAATTGTCAACGTATGGAAGAAGGGCAAGCACTTGGAACTTTTTATGGTCCAGTTTGGTTAGGTGTAGATGAATATGGTAATGATGTTTTAAAAGGTCAAATGCCTGATGGGCGTGTAGCAGAAGATAATTGGGAAGTTATTGGTAATGCAAATCCTGACTTGACGCTTGGTTGGACTAATAATTTTACCTATAAGGCTTGGGATCTAGGATTTGCCTTACGTGCTTCGATTGGTGGAGAAGTACTAAACAAATACCGATTATATTACGAAAACATGAACCCGATAGGTTTGAAAAATATTTTATCATCTTGGCTTGATAATCCTGAATTTATCGGTAAATCTAAATATTCTTCAAAATATATAGAAGATGCATCTTTCTTAAAATTGGATAATATTTCGTTAGGTTATAATTTTAACTTTAATAGTAAGTATATTCATAGTTTACGCATCAACGCTGCGGCTCAAAATGTTCTGACATTGACGGCTTACACGGGTGTTGACCCAGAAGTGAGCATTACAGGATTGGAGCCAGGGATTGAAAGTATGACTTATTATCCTAAAACAACTACGGTAACTCTTGGAGCTAGTGTCGTATTTTAATTGAAACGCCTAAATTACAAACCAATGAAAACAGCAAAAATTATTTATAGTGTACTATTAACAACGGTAGTGTTGTTTACTAGTTGTACCGATTTGACAGAGAATACATATTCAAGTATTCCTATGGACCAATTTTTTCAGAATGAGAAAGAATTGTTAATGAATGCAGGTAGAGCTTATACTAAGTTACAACCATATCCTGAAGAACAGAAATTGTGGTCGTTAGTAACTGTTAGTAGTGATGAGTGTATTATTCCTGCTCGTGACGATAATGAATGGTGGGATAATGGTCGTTGGGACGAAATACAACAGCACAACATTGGTTCTGCTAATAAAATTAACCGTTTGGCTTGGGAATTTGTGTTTGGTGGCGTCAGTGCTTGTAACGAAGTGCTTTATGAAACTGAACAGTCGAAAATAGAATTCTCGGGTAAAGATAAGATTGTGGCAGAAATAAAAGTTTTGAGAGCATTATTTTATTATTGGGCGCTTGATGCTTGGGGTGATGTACCTTTGACTACTGATTTTACGAATAAAGATTTGCCTACAAAAGAAACCCGTGCAAATGTCTATAAATTTGTCGAAGATGAAATTTTGGAGAATATTGATAAACTAGATGCCGCTGTGACGTCTAAAAACTATGGACGTGTTACTAAAGGAATGGCCTATACGTTGTTGGCAAAACTCTACATGAATTCAGAAGTGTACGTTGATAGAGCTCGTTGGGAAGATGCTGAAGCTATGTGTGATAGTGTTATTGCTTTAAATCAATATGCTTTGGAACCTGATTATTTCGATAATTTTAAGATACATAACGAAGATTCGAAAGAAAATATCTTTGTGATTGTGTATAATTCAACTTTGACTACAGAGTGTTTCTATTGGTATGATTTAACGTTACATGCTAGAAGTCGCGAAACCTATAATATCAACGATACACCTTGGGATGGTTTTATGACGTCGCCAGAGTTTTTCCAAAAATACAGCGATAATGATTATCGTAAAAAGAGTTGGATTTATGGTCAGCAATATGATAGTAGCGGTCAAAAGATTTTTGATATAAATGGTACTACAGGTGATACTATTTGGTTTGTTTATAATCCAATTTGGCCAGAATCAAAATATAAAAATCGTGATAAATGGGATGGTGCACGTTGTGGCAAATATGAATTCCAGACAGATGGATTACAGTATGATGTGGTCGATATGGAAAATGATTTTGCATTGTTCCGTTATGCCGATGTGGTGATGATGAAGGCTGAAGCGTTAATGCGTCAAGGGCGAACAGGAGAAGCTGTTCAAATGACAGATTTTCAAGAAATTAGAAGACGCGCTGGCATGCCAATATATGACGCCACTTTAACATTGGATGAATTGTTGGATGAACGTGGTCGTGAGTTTGCATGGGAAGGTCATCGTCGACAAGATTTAATTCGTTTTGGAAAATGGGACGAAGCGTGGTTTGCCAAACCTTATACAACAACTCAACACGTATTTCCAATTCCACAAACTGCTATTGATACAAACCCTAATTTAAAATAAGTGATGAAACGTATTATCTTTTTTGCAGTAGCCTTATTTACATTCTCATCAGGCTTTGCGACTAAAAAAATTGAATTGACAGAACTCGAGGACAAGATTGCAGGTGCTTGGGTTGGACAAATGATTGGTAATTTTTATGGATTGCCATTTGAAAATAAATTTATTGAAAATCCAGGACCAGAAACGTGGCCTTATGGATATACTAAAAATTTAGATAAATTAAAAAAACTGGATGGTGGGTTTAGCGATGATGATACCGATTTTGAGTATTTGTATCTCATTCAAATGGAAAAAGATGGTTGTGAACCTACCTATGAGAATTTGTGTACAGCGTGGATGGATCATGTAAAGGATAGAGTGTGGTTGGCAAATCGTGCTGCTTTAGGAGCTATGCATTATGGCTTGACTCCACCATTTACCGGTAAAAAAACAATTAATCCACATTGGTATCAAATAGATCCACAATTAATTAACGAGATATGGGGTTACACGGCACCAGGTATGGTTACTTATGCTGCACAAAAAAGTGAATGGGCTGCCAGAATTACATCCGACGATTGGGCTTTACATCCAACCATTCTTTATGGCGCTATGTATGCGAATGCTTTTTTTGAAAACAATAGCGAAAAACTAGTCTTGGAAGCGTTGAAATATTTGCCCGCAGATAGTCGTTATGCACAAACGGTACGAGAAGTTGTGGCTTTGTGGAAGAAATATCCAAACGATTGGAAAAAAGCACGTCAGGTGATAGCTGATTCTTACTATAAAAATGAGCCAGAGATGACTAGAACTATTTGGAATGCTAACTTGAATGGTGCATGTGGTATTTTGGCACTGCTTTATGGGCATGGTGATTTTCAATTAACTATGGATTTGGGTTGTGCTATGGGTTTTGATGCTGATAATCAAACGGCTACAATTGGTGGGTTGTTAGGTGTGATGTATGGATTCCATGCTTTGCCTCGCAACTTGTACTTACCCATAGAAGGTTGGACCAAACCTTTTAATAATAAATATATCAACATTACCCGTGACAATTTGCCAGATGGTGCTATTGATGACATGGTGAAACGAACTGTAAAACAAGCTATTGATGTAGTCTGTTTGAATGGTGGTAAATTGATTAAAAATGGTGATAAGTCTATCTTAAGAATTAATGAAAAGGCTCAATTTAATGTGCCACTTGAATTTTATATAGGACCAAATCCTCAAGTTGAAGTGAACAAGGTTTTTTCGTATGATTATTTCTGTGATGGGAATAAAAATTATACTTGGACCATGAAAAATGGGACTTTGCCACACGGTGTCATTTTTAACAAAGGAACCATTAGTGGTACGCCTACAGAAGTTGGTAAATTCCATTATACCTTGGCTTTGAGTAATGGCACAAAGACTATCGAAAAAGAATTTGACTTAATTGTGCGTAAAAAAAATATGGCACCGGAGGCTAAAACAATTTTGTCGAATGTTATGAAGCTAAATAGAGCGGTTTTGGATTCTTGTTGGTATACCTTCGGCAAACCAATGTATGCAGATTCGGTTACCGTTATTAACGATGGAGTAAAAACTGGAGAAGGCTCCGTGTTTTATACATTAGCAGCCAAGGCACGTATTCCTAAAATTGATTTTTTAGGCTATGAGTGGGACGAAACGAAACAAATTTCAAGTGTGGGATTGCAGATGGGTTGTCTTGAAGAATTCGGTGGATGGTTTACCAATATTACGATACAATATCGTGACGAATTTGGACATTGGGTTTCAGTTCCTAAATATAGCTCATATCCAAAATTACCAGAAACGGATATTGTCTTTTTTCAGCCACATTTTGTAGAGTATTATTTGGAATTTGAGCCTGTTAACACTAATGCAATACGCTTATTATTTGATACTAAAGTTGAAAAACACTGGCACAAATACACTAAGAATGTAAGTGCCTTCATATCAGTTACAGAATTATCTATCTATTAATGAACTATAAAAAATATTTTACCATGAAAAAAACAGGAATTATAGGAGCGGTGTTGTTAGTTGCATTGACCGCTTGTACTTCAAAACAAGATACGAACCAATCGCACCAAATAACATTGACTAAATCAGTGTTGATGAATAAAATAAAAGGCGGTTGGGCTGGCCAAACAATTGGTGTGGTTTATGGTGCACCTGCAGAGTTTAAGTTTCAAGGAACTACCATGCAGTCTTATCAGCCTCTTCCTTGGGGTGAACATTATGTCAAATATTGGTGGGATAAAAAACCTGGTTTGTTTGATGATATTTATAACGATTTGACATTTGTTGAAACTTTTGAGCAAGCAGGCTTGGATTGTAGTATGGACACGTTGGCTCATCATTTTGCGTATGCCGAATATCATTTGGCGCATGCCAATCAGGCTGCTCGTTATAATATTCGTCAAGGAATTATGCCTCCAGCCTCTGGTAATTGGAAAAATAATCCGCATGCTGATGATTTAGATTTTCAAATAGAAGCTGATTTTATTGGTTTAATGACTCCAGGAATGGTGAACGCTTCAATGGATGTTGCTAATAGAGTAGGACATATTATGACTAGTGGTGATGGATTTTATGGTGGTGCATTTGTTTCAGCGTTGTATGCACAAGCTTTTATCTCTAACGATGTTAATGAAATTTTGGATGTTGCCTTACAACCTATTCCCAAAGAAAGTTCATTTTATCAATGTGTGAATGATGTGAGAAAATGGCATAAACAATACCCTAACGATTGGGAACAGTGTTGGTTTGAACTTCATAAAAAATGGAATGTGGATAAAGGTTGCCCTAAAGGCGTTTTTTTAAGTTTTAATATTGATTCAAAAATGAATAGTGCTTATGTGGCTATGGCGTTGCTATATGGTCAAGGTGATTATTCTAAATCGATAGAAATTGCTACTCGTAGTGGGCAAGATAGTGACTGTAATGCTTCTACCGTAGCAGGTGTGCTCGGCGTGATGCTTGGATATGATGCTATCGATAAATTTTGGATGGCGCCTTTACAAGAAATAGAATCATTATGTTTTCAAGGTACAGATGTTTCCTTGGCCAAAGCCTATGACTTGAGTTACAAACACGCACTTGAAATGATTACTAAAAATGGTGGACGTGTAGATGATAATAGCGTTACAATTAATAGAACTCCAATTAACGTATTGCCTCTTGAACAAAATTTTGAAAAAACAACGCCTATTTGTCGCGAAAGAAAAGATTGTTTTATGGAAAACAGTGAATATACATTTGATTTTACAGGGAACGGTTTTGTTGTTTATGGTAATTTGGTAACAACCCAAAGTATTACGAAGGATTATATCCATCGTGTGGCTATTCGTTTTGGTTCTGAAACTTTTGCATTGGCTGAATTAAATGATAATTATGTTGCTCAATTTGAGGTTTGGATTGATGGCAAATTGGATCATATTAGTACAATGCCTATGAAAAATACATCTCGTAAATTGGAGCCAGCTTGGCGTTATCAATTGTCAGAAGGTAATCATCATGTGGTATTGAAATGGTTGAATCCTAATTCTAATTATTTGTTGCGCATCAATGATATTATCTATTATTCAGAGAATCCGTTGCCTTCTTCGCATTATATAAATCCAACGGTTGTATCCAATATAACTGTTATCGATGGCGTGTAGTGTTGTCTAATAATTTAAAAATTACAGTTTATGAAACCTATTTTTAGTTTTAAACTTTTTTTGTTTTTCGTACTTTTATGGCTTGTGTCTTGTGAGACGAAGCAGGCATCGCTGTCGAATGGTGAAACTGTGACGTTTTCAGTGACAGATTTTAAGGATAAAATCAAAGGAGGTTGGGCAGGACAAACGATTGGCTGTACGTATGGTGGCCCTACCGAATTTAAGTACAGAGGTGCTTTGATTCATGATGATACACCCATTATTTGGTACGACGATTATGCCAAAGAAACCTTTGCTTTAGATCCAGGTTTGTATGATGATGTCTATATGGATTTAACCTTTGTAGAGGTGATGGCACGCTGTGGTATTGATGCTCCTGCCGATTCTTTTGCATTAGCATTTGCTTATGCGCCATATAAATTATGGCACGCTAATCAGGCAGCGCGTTATAATATTTTAAATGGTATTATGCCGCCAGCTTCAGGCTATTGGAAAAATAATCCGCATGCTGATGATATTGATTTTCAGATAGAAGCAGATTTTGCAGGTATGATGACTCCAGGTTTGGCAAATACAGGCATTGAAATGTGTGATAAAATTGGGCATATTATGAATTCGGGTGATGGCTATTATGGCGGGGTTTATATTTCGACTATGTATTCATTAGCATTTGTCTCTAACGATATTTCGTATGTTGTCGAAGAAGCACTTAAAGCCATTCCTGCTCGCAGCAAATATCGTCAGTGTATTGAAGATGTTATTCGCTTGCACAAACAATATCCTACTGATTGGAAACGCTGTTGGTACGAGCTAGAATTAAAACACTCTCAAGAAATTGGTTGCCCTGAAGGAGTCTTTAATGCATTTAATATTGATGCTGCTCTCAACTCTGCTTATGTTGTGATAGGATTGCTTTATGGCGAAGGTGATTTTTCTAAAACAATGGATATTGCCACTCGTTGTGGTCAAGATAGCGATTGTAATCCAGCATCGGCTTGTGGTATTTTAGGTGTAATGATGGGATATAAGAATATTCCTGATAAATGGAAACCTGCTATGGAAAAGGTTGAAGATTTGGATTTTCCGTACACAACTATTTCATTGAATAAAATTTATGAGATGAATTATAATATGGCGTTAGAATTGATTATGCGTAATGGTGGCGTCGTGAATGATTCTTCTATATCGGTTAAATTTCAAACACCTAAAGAAGTTGCTTGGGAAGAAAATTTTGTTGGACATTTTCCTAATGAACGCCGTGTGATAGGTAAACCATTTGAACATGACAGCCTAAGTATTAGTTTTATTGGTAATGGAATTGTTCTCATGGGATTTGTTAAGCAATTAATGCCTGATAATCTTTATTATGTAGCTAATATGGAAGCTTATATTGATGGGGAATTGGTAGAATCTTTTAAAATGCCATTTGATTATATTAAACGTAAATATGATATTTTTCATCGTTACGATTTATCACAAGGCAACCATACGCTTGTAGTAAAATGGGTCAATCCTCATCCAAATTATGCTATTCAAGCGAAAGATGTGGTTATTTATGCTAATCATGCACGTGTACAAAAGTGATACTAAAAATTGAAACAATGATTACTAAGTTTTTCATAGTGGCGGGTGAACAAATAAGGCAACTTCTTTCATGCGGGAAGTTAGCTTTATTTGTCGCCTGTTTTACAAGCGTAATGTTTGTGGCTTGTGACAAAACTAAACCGATTGACAACCCGCCAATCTTTAATCGTTATGCCGAAAATGTGACTTTTTATAGTAAAATATTGAATCGTGATGTCTCTTTTGCTTTATATCTGCCAGCTGACTATAACACATCAAAAGCAGATTATGGCACAGTATATTTATTGCATGGTTGGGGTGATAATCAAACGGCTTGGGTAGCTGGTGGTCAGGTAAATACGATTATAAACGATTTGGAAGCTAAAGGCATAATTGATTCCTATATTTATGTCATGCCTTATGCGTTGAAATCCTATTATGTGAATTATTATACCAATAAGTTTAACTATATGGATATGTTTGTTGACGAATTGGTGCCTTATATTGATTCGTTATATAGAACAAAACCCGATGCTACTCACCGTGCCGTAGCTGGTTATTCTATGGGTGGCTATGGTGCTCTGATTTTACCTTATAAACACCCTGAAGTATTTAGTGTTTCTGTGCCTTTGAGTATGTCATGGCGAACGCACGAACAGTATTGTACGGAATCACAGTCTGTTTGGGATAGTCAATTTGGACGTATTTTTGGAGGTGAGGGGCTAAGTGGAGAAGCTCGTTTGACAGAGTATTATTTGCAACATGATCCGTTAACCTTTTTTGAACACTTATCAGATGCTCAAAAAAAGGTCAATTTATGGATGGATTGTGGCGATGATGAGGAACAACTCTCTGTCACAGCAGTAGAGCTACACACTTTGTTGCAGAATAATAATATTCCACATCATATGCGCATTCGTAATGGTGCTCATACGTGGGATTATTGGCATGCAGGAATTAGAGAAGCATTACCGTTTATTACTAAAATGATGAATAGTCTTACTGAGCCAGATATTACTGAAGCAACGCGTTTAGCAATAGGTTTAACTGGTGAAAGACATCAAGTAGATGCGAACGGATGTACGCTTGATATTACAACGCCTAAAAATTATAATGAGCACACTGATTCTTGTCATGTGGTGTATTTGGCGTATGATAGTTATCAGAATAGAACGGAGGAGCTGCAAAAAATAGCATTGCTATTGGATTCATTGCAAGGTGATAAAAACTTTATCTTAGTGGCATTTGATGCGCTGCAATTGTCTGAAAAATCAGTTGATTTGAGTATGCTAATAGATTTTATGAATGCTAATTATAGGGTTAAAAAACAAATTTACCATCGTGTCATCATTGGTAATAAGGAGTCTGGCGATTGGGTTTATAATACAGGAAATATTAATCCTGCTTTGACGCATGCGGTTTATCTTTTTAATACCAATTTATTATCACAACATGAACTTCCAACGAATGAGTTTTATTATTTATCGGCAGGTGATAAAAGTATGACGTGTACGTCACTTTCACAATTATATCTAGATTGTCGCAATCAGAATATCTCTTATCAGTATCGTGTATTAAATGGTAATGATAGTTTTGAAACATTTCTATACCTGTTACAAGAAAGCATTCCTTATATTGGTCTAAAACTTAATAAGTTTTGATTATGAAACATCTTTTGTTAACTATAGGCTTATTCATAGTTACATTTTCTCTTTTTGCTGCAGAAATAGAAGGCTGCTCTTTCTATAGTAAAGTCTTGCAAAAAGAGATAAAATATGGCGTTGTTCTGCCTGATAATTACTTCACAAGTAAACAGCATTATCCAGTGCTTTATATGCTTCACGGATTGGGTGATAATGCCTCATCGTGGCTTGAATATGGGAGTGTGGGACAACTAGCCAAACAAATGGTCAATGATAATGAAATTCAGCCCATGATATTGGTAACACCCGACGGTTTTTCGGATTACTATTCTAACTTTTATTCCGGAGATTATAATTATCAGACCATGTTTGTAACTGAGTTAGTTCCACTTGTTGATAGCCTTTATCGAACCATTACTGATGCACAAAATCGTGCAGTTGTAGGTTATTCTATGGGAGGCTTTGGAGCTTTAATGTTACCAATCAATAATCCTGATGTTTTTTCTGTTAGTATTCCATTAAGTGCTTCTATTCGAACACATAAACAATATATAACGGAACAATCACAAGTAGGCTGGGATAAACAATGGGGACGAATTTTTGGGGGCGTTGGGTTGTCAGGAGAGGCACGTTTGACCGATTATTATCTAAAGAATTCACCTTTTGGCATTATTGCTTCTATGCCACAAGAGGCGCTCAATCGTATTCGTTTTTTTATTGACAATGGTGATAAAGAAGAAACTCTTTGTAGAAGCAATGAGGAATTACATCAATTGCTTTTGGATAAAGGGATTGCTCATATTTATAGGGTACGTAGTGGTGGTCATAATTTTAAATTCTGGCGTGAGGCATTGCCAGATGTTTATCGATTTGCGGATGCACAATTTCATAATAAAGTTTTTGATATACAAACGACCTATCAAGTTCCTAAAATCAATAAAAGACAATCCGTTTTTTGTAAAACTTATACTTGTTTGGATACTGAATTGCCTCTTTATTATCCGTTTAATGATAAGTATTCACAACGTAACTATGCCATCGTCTATATCGTTGGTTGTGGAAATAAAACGACAGAGAAACGTATTGCTCAATATTATACAGAATCGTATGAAAAAGGATTTTTGCCAGCAATGGCGCTCTGTTTTGTTCCTACAAAACTAGAGTTACATATTGTGTCAGATATTATTCCTTTTTTAGAAAAGTACGCTCATATACGTGATAATAGGCGTTTTCGATCTTTGTGGCAAATAGGAGGTGATGCGGATTCTGTAATACGGCAAGTTATTGAACCACAATTATTTACGGCAGCCATCTTTACAAATTGTACTTTTACGAACAAAACAAATATAGAAGCATTGGTGGCAAGTCACCAAATGACTAAAAATAATTTGCAATTGTTTATTTATTCGCCTAGTATGGCTGGCTTTACTTATTCTGGCAATGGTTATTTGCATGTTGCATTACGAGAAAATGGTTTTCAACATGAATATCGTGCCATGCCTTTTGAAACGGACCCATTGGCTATAATGCCTGATCTATTTTTATTTATCAGTGAAAGAATACATCATTAATATTAACCTTAAATTTTTTACATTATGTACATTGTTGACAGTTATTCATTAGCAGTACTTTTCTGCTTTATTACGATGCTCTGTTGGGGGTCGTGGGGGAATACTCAAAAACTGGCTGCTAAAAGTTGGCGCTATGAGTTGTTCTATTGGGATTATGTGATTGGTATTGTGCTTTTTAGTGTGATATTGGGCTTTACGCTGGGTAGTATAGGAGATCAAGGGCGTTCTTTTATTCCTGATTTACAACAAGCAGATGCAGGTAACATTGGGAGCGCTATTTTTGGAGGTATTATTTTTAATGCTGCTAATATCTTATTGTCCGCCTCGGTTTCAATTGCAGGCTTGGCAGTTGCCTTTCCTTTGGGTGTTGGTTTGGCGTTAGTCTTGGGTGTTGTTATTAATTATATGGCACAAGCTAAGGGTGACCCTGTTTTGTTATTTATTGGCGTGGCTTTAATTGTTGTGGCCATTATTCTTAATGGTATTGCTGCAGGTAAAAAACAAAAGGACAAATCATCGAGCCGTAAAGGCATAGTTTTAGCCATTATTGCAGGTATTTTAATGGCCTTTTTCTATCGTTTTGTAGCCGCAGCTATGGATCTTGATAGCTTTGCTGCGCCTGCTGTTGGTAAAATGACGCCTTATTCTGCTTTCTTCGTTTTTGCTATTGGTATTTTGCTAAGTAACTTTATTTTTAACACCTTACTTATGCGTAAACCATTTGTTGGAAAACCTGTAAGCTATAAAGAATATTTTGCTGGAAATATACGTGTACACTTGGTTGGTATATTAGGTGGATTAATTTGGGCAATAGGAACAGCGTTAAGTTATATAGCTTCAGGGGAAGCTGGTACTGCTATTTCCTACGGATTAGGCCAAGGAGCTACTATGGTGTCAGCGGCTTGGGGTGTGTTTATTTGGAAAGAATTTAAAGGATCAAGTAAATTGGTTAATGTCTTAATTGCATTAATGTTTGTCTTCTTCTTAACAGGTTTAGGATTGATTATTTACGCAGGAAGCTAATTTCCTGATATTTTTATTTATACATTTATTAACTATTTAATTTTTATTATTATGAAAAAACATTTTTTGACTTTATTGATGTTTGCTGTAGCAACATTAGGGTTTACTTCGTGTGACTCAACGAATGATGATCCAGAACCAGAACCAGAACAAAAAGAGTATCGTCTAAACAAATTATCTTTCATTTACAATTACGAAGGTTTGGATGAGTCTAAAGCTAAAGTGACTAGTTGGACTTATAGTTATGATGCTGAAGGACGTGTTATTAAAGTGGTTGAAGCTGGCGAGGACTGGTCAGAAGATATGGTGTTAGACTATAGCACTGCTGGTCAAGTGACGTTAGTAAGAGAAGATGCTACTAAAAATCGTGTTTGGTTACTTAACGACAAAGGTTTGGTCTCTACGTACGAAAATATTTGGGGCGATGGCGGTAATGTAAACTTTGAGTATGATGAGAATGGTATGTTGTTAAAAATTTATGAAGATTATGGTACACCAGAATTAAAATCAACATTTACTATTACAGATGGTAATGCGGTATCATTTACTCGTGGTGATCGTTCCAAGAACTTTACTTTTTCTTCAGGTTTAAATACCGGTAAAATCTATCAAGTTATTAATGATAGCTTTATTGATGATTGGAAAGCTCATACAGGTTTGTTTGGTGCTCCTTGTAAGAACTTGAATACGGAAGTTAAATGGTCTGACAAAGAAGCTGTAACACAAATTACATTTGATTTTTATGACGATGGACGCGTACAACGTTCAAAACGTACTGATGGCCTTACTTGGTTTGAATATTATGATTATGAATATGAAGAAATCGTGAAATAAATTCTCAGTAACAGTTAATTCATGGTTGTACTCCAACTTATTCGCAAGAATAGGTTGGAGTATTTGTTTATAAATATATCATTAAAAACCTCCTTTTTTAAAAAATTTAATAAAAATTGGTATTTAGCTGGGTATATGGAGTAGAATTCTTTGTATCTTTGCAAGTTAGATAGGTATTATCTATTTAACCGGAAAACGACAAACAATAATAACTAATTATAAATCATAAATTTTATGTCAAAAAAAGCAGTTTTAATGATATTAGATGGCTGGGGGATCGGTGATAAAGCTAAAGATGATGTGATATCACAAACCT
>Ga0172378_10002291_pt1 | contig 17883 bp, 12 predicted proteins | sample GrowelOW332metaG_FD_119755 | JGI IMG/M metagenome (GOLD analysis project Ga0172378, IMG submission 119755) | Groundwater microbial communities from an aquifer near a municipal landfill in Southern Ontario, Canada - Pumphouse #3_1 metaG | ecosystem: Environmental > Aquatic > Deep subsurface >... | reverse complement strand
TCTGCGATGTTTGTTATAAATCTTAGAAACGTTTTCTATACTAATCATTTTCTCTTACCTTCTTTCTGCTGGGCAACGCAAAGAATACTGCGGCCAATAAGTCGATGACTACAGCTAAAACTGCAAGCCATACATTAGATCCAAATATTGCTGCGGCGCTCGGTACCAAAGGAATAAATATTCCCAAGACTATCGCCGTACTGATAAGGCCAAGAGTTAGAAATTCCAAGAGATTTACTATTACTATATCTTTAAAGGAGTAACCTATGTAGCCTAAGACTTGCTGATCGTAATTCTTGCGGTAGTAGAATCTATTGATGATGATTTTTATAATGAAACCAGTTATGAAGAAGTTGATTAGCATTCCGCAGAACGTAGCGAAATTAGTAAGTCTTGTAAATTGGTTTGCATTTCGAATGTCTAAGGTGTAATCCACAGTGGGGAAACTCGCGTACTCAACGTAGTAAATTCGAGAGTGAGTATCCTTGTTGTTTTCGAACGTTGCTTTAGCGTGTTCTACCGAATCAAAATACACCGTGTACAGGTAGTGTTTCTCACCGAGAACGGAAGTCATCTGTGAACTTTTTATAAAGAATTTGTTGTCTTCATTAAAAATGTAGAGAGGATCAAAGTCGGTTATGTCCAGCTTTAAACCTTTGTAATCGATAGTTAAATCTTTACCTTCTAAATTTTTTGATAGATATAATTTGTCGTAAGTAGTCAGTTGTGAAGAATATTCATCAGGTAGGCTATTGCTGGGAGAAAAGTAGTCAGCTTTAATATCTCCTAATTTGATGTTTAAAGGTTTTACTATCGCATCGTCGGTTGTAAATACCGGTCCGTCATTTGCACTTCTGCGGGAACTCTCTTTTTTGCAGTAATTTCGGACTGCATCAAGACCTGATTTGTCCAGGACTAAGTAGATTTGTGACGAGTTATTTTCACTTGTGTCGTACTGGTACAATTTAGTTATTTTAGCAGTGTACATTTCAGCGATCAATTCATCTAACGCAGGTCCTTCTTCAGCGCTGAATGCGAATTCGGTGCCTATTGTTATATCGCCTGTCATGATAGTTTCAACTGTATCCATATTGTAACCATCTACCCAAGTATCCGGAACGTAAAAGGAAGTTGTATCCACCGCGTCCGCATCTCCTTCGATGAGAGTGGCCTTTCCCGTGTAGTAGGGAAGTACCTTAGTAGTGATGTAAAAAGGGTCATCCAACGATCTTGCATCTTCTATATCGTTGAAGTTTTCCTCCTTGTAAACCGTCGAGTCTATGTGGAAATCCTGATCTAAGTAATTTCCGTAGTCGTAATAGTTTTCTCCGACTAGTTCCAATTCAGGTTCATCATCGGTAGCTACTCTATTTTTAATAACGTTTCCAGCGCTGTAGGTGGTGTCTGCCGTATCAGTTGGAAGTCCGAAAGTAAAACCCAACGTTGAAGCCGTAAGTCCAAATACGTAGAAGTTTCCAACTACGCTCGCGTAGGCTAATATCAAGACGATAAGCGTGGCGATCATTCTTCCCCAGCGTTTAAATCCTATCAAATATGTCGAATACATGTATGAGGAAAAAGAGAAGGATTTCTTTGAAATCTCCGCAGGTTGAGCCTCACCTTCGTTCTGAGGTTTATTGACGCGAACATCCTTGACCAAGTTTCCATCCGCAAGTACTATGTGACGAGTCACGCAGTGCTTTACTATCTCGTAATCGTGGGTGACGTAAAGGATTAATTTGTTCTTTGATATCTTCTCAATCAAGTCGATTACTTGTTTGGAAGTAGCAGCGTCGAGGTTTCCTGTAGGTTCATCAAAAACAATGACCGGAGTATTGAGCGCGAGCGAGCGCGCTATCGCGACACGCTGGCGTTCTCCGCCGGACAATTTGGAAACTCGCATGTTCTTTTGGAAATTTAAATTTACTTCCTTTAACGCTTTAACAGCGATCTTTTTCGCTTCCTTTTTTGTCTTTCCTTGCTTGAGCAAAGCGAGTGTGATGTTCTCTTTGCAAGTTATGGACTCAATCAGGTTGTAGTCCTGGAAAACGAAAGATATATTGTCTGTGTATATCTGTTGTCTCTTTTTATCGCTGAAGTTTGATATAGCTTGACCGTCGATGAAGATCTCTCCTTCATCGTATTCTTCCAAACCTGTTATAAGTTTGATTAAAGTCGATTTACCAGACCCAGATTCACCAGTGATTACCACGAAGCTTCCATCGGTGTTGACGTCTAGCGATATATTTTCGATACCTTTAGTCGACTTACCCTGGTCGTAGTAATACTTAGATATCTTTTTAAGTTTTATATTCATGCGCTTGTTCCTTTCTCAGTAAATATCAATTGATCATTTACTAATTCAACGAATTGATTATCTCTACCGGCTTTTTTCTAAGGAGTACAAAAAGCGGTATATTTGAAGTCAAATACATAAGTAAGAAGTAACCAACTATGAATACGAATGTCCAAAGCCAGCCCAAAGTATAAAGGTTGAAGAACGCTAGTAAAATTCCGAATATAAAGCACGGAATGATTGCTTCAACTAGGCTGTCCACAAATATAGCGGAAGTATTTTTATTGATTATATCCATCCTGGAATATCCAAGGCAGCGAAGTATCCCTATATCGAATTTCTCTTTGTTTACTTTGGAGATGTTCGACATGATGACGATGAGCAGGAATATTCCACCAATTATGCCGATTGCTGAAATGTAACCAGAAGTTTGGCTATTAGCGTTTTCAGCCTCGTATTCGGCGTATATTTCGTCGTAGGTGAACACCTTTAAACCGTAGGAAGGGTTATCTTCAAAGAACTTGATTGTGGCTTCGGGATCGCCGGAAATTACGTAAGAGTAATTGAAACTGAGCAATTCGCTAGGATTCGAGTAATAGGATATGGAAATGCTGTTGATGGTCGAAGCGAGAATAGTCAACTTTGAAGTTGCAATCGTCTGATTCACAAAGAGGGAATCATCGTAGAAACCCGTCGCTTTATAAATCGTCGAATCCTCGTTGAAATCGGCTATATTTATTACCGATTGCAACGAAGAAGGAAAGGCAATTTCATCGTAAGCGGTAGGGACTTTTGCTTCGTCTAGCATCGCAAGATCGGAAGGGGCATAAGAGAATGCGGACCTACTCGAAATGTAATTGAGATATTGATACACAAAGTTCGAAGAGGAATCAATTTCAGTTCCTTCTGAGTTGGTGTAGTCAAAAAAGCATATTACCTGGGCATTTAAGTCGCGATTGTCAGCGATTGATACGTACGCATCGTCAAAAATACCAACGTTCATATTAGAAATAGCATTGGTTTCATCCTCGCTTATATTGTTAGATACGATTGCGTAAGGAATTTCAGTCGAATATTCAGATGAGTGTTCGAGTTCTTCCGAGGAGACTATTGAATAGTTGGGATCATCTTTGACATCCTCGTATTCTACAAATTCGAAATTTCCAAAGAAGTCATAACTGAGTTCGATGGGATTAACTATCGTTTGAGCTGCTTTTAATTTAAAAACTTCATCGTCGTAATAATCATCATCGTAGAAATAATTAGAATTGACAAGCCTTTGAATATAGTTGAAATCAAACGCAGTGTTTTCTGTCGTGTACATAAAGTTAAGCCCGGTATCCACAATTCCTACTATGGTGTAAGTCTCGGTGATGACACTGTTGTCCCAGTTTGCATACTGACATGTGAAGGTAGAATTAATCAGTTCATTTTCCAGTGTATTTCCGTAGATAAACGCAGGACTTTGAGCTGATGAATCAATCTGGTCCACCAAAGATTGATCTATCAATATATCGTTATCCTTCAGAGCGTAAGCGCTGAATTGATTCGCAAAATCAAAAGATGAATACGCATCCACATCTTCCATATTAAATTTCAAAGTAGCGCTGTCGAGGCCGGTAGGATTTGAAATTATATCGTCCACAAGTGAAAACGCCGTAAGGTTGATCGTCGAGTCCAAACTGTAAGTGTCTGATGAAAATTGACTGGCTCCGTTTAGCACGCCTTCAATATGGGTGTCATCATTTTGTATAAACTCAGCTATTTGGTTGCCAAGCAATTGACTGCTGGGATTGTTATCAACATCGTTAAAATATACGATGTTGGCGTGTTCAGCAATAGGAACTGAGGCATTCAAAGTGTTGAATTGTCCGATTAACAAATTGAATAGTATGAATAAAAGAAGAGGGAAGAAAACATTGGTAAGACTTGTAAAGAAAGCTTTCTTTGAACGTTTTCTGTGAAATCTTTGGATGAAGTTTGAATACAAGGAACCATCTTTGAACGTTTTTGCATCTTGCGTTTCTTTAAAATCTAGATCGATTTCGCCTTGATCTGAAATTTCAACCTGAATATCTTCATCGGTCTTTGTGAAATCAATCTCTTCGTTAGAAGCGATTGAAATGTTGTTGCCGATAACGAGAATTCGACCATTTTGGCGAACTATCTTAATTTCATCAGCCGCAGTTTTGTCCGATGCTTGAGTGTACAATTTAATCAAGAAATCTCCGTTGTCAAATTCCTTTTGGGACATGTTAGCAATGTCGATGCTCTCGTTAACTTCTGAATCCATAATCTCTTTGGATTGCGTTTTATCTAATGATACGAGCTTCTGATCTTGTATTTGGAAAGTTAAATCAGCATATCTGTTAACTAAGCCTAAGTTGTGAGTGACGCAGATAACTAAGTGGTTTTTCGAGAGTTTCTTAAGAATGTTCATCACGATGATGGAATTCTTAGAATCCAAGTTTCCAGTAGGTTCATCCGCTAAGAGTATCTTAGGGTTGCTTGCAAGGGCGCGAGCAATCGCTACGCGCTGTTGTTGTCCCAAGGAAAGAGCGGAGGCTCTTCTGGTGGGATTTACGTCGAGTTCTACTGCTTTTAGAAGTACTTTTGTACGTTCAGCGATCTCTTTTTCGTTGTATATTCCAATGAGATTTAAAGCGATTTTTATGTTTTCATAAATGCTTAAATCTCCAAATAGCAGGAAGTTTTGGAAGATGTAACCTATGTTGCGTCTGCGGTATTTTTCTATTTGGACTTCTTCTTTGTCGAATAATATTTTGCCTTCGTAACCTATCAATCCGCCGATGGCGTTGAGCATTGTGGATTTACCAGTTCCCGAACGACCGACGAAAAAGACAAAACCCTCGTTGGGTAACTCTAGAGATGCCTTATTTAGTACTTTGTTTTCAGTGCGGCGATTTTTATTGTATGTTTTAGAAACATTTTCTATTTTAATCATGGTTATTTCTCCTTCTTTCTATTCGGGAGCGCGAAGAAAATCGCTGCGGAAATATTGATGATGATGCCTAAGATAACCAGCCATACATTCGCTGAGAATATCGCTGCGGCATTGGGAACAAAGGGGATGAACAATCCGTATACAATCGCTGTGCTGACGATAAATAATGCCGCAAACTCCAAAAGGTTAACAATGACGATGTCTCGTTTTGAATAGCCTATGTATCCGAGAACTTGCTGATCGTAACTCTTTCTGTAGTAGAATCTGTTTAAGATCAATTTGATGACTGCAGCGACAACCAATATTCCTAAATTGATGAAGCAAAAGCCTACAAAATATCCGACTCTCAGCACTGAGGCCGATTCCACAATGTTCAAATCGTAATTTGGATTAGTGGTATTTCTCGCTTTGCAATATAATCTCGGGAAGTCAACTTTTATCAGGTTGTACTGAGCTAAAGCGGTTGAGGAATCCTTGAAGTAAGTTGTTGAAAGGATCTTTTGTTCTTTCAACATCTTTGTCGTGCAGGGAGCGTAAGCTCTAAACAAAGTTGTATCCGCACCAGTTTGATATCTTATATCGAAAGCGGATTTAGGTATTTCAAGATTTTTATATTCGATTGTAAAATCCGTGTCTTTCATCTCTTCAGGTAAGAACAAAGAAGTGGCATAACTTTCTGAAAGAGAATCAGTTATTGCACTTTCATTGTTCGAGAGAGCTGTACCTTCTGCCGTTTTAACGATTAAATCGCTATCGGGAGATGTAATGTTCAAATTTTGAATGGGGACTATGTCGTAAACGGCAGTCTCATAATCTCTAAGTTCATCGAGTAAACTGGGACTCAATACCAGATAATATTTTCCTGTATCGTTTTCCTCATAATCGTACTTGTAAACGTTTGTTATTTTAGTTTCAGGCATAGCGTCGATACCATCCGCGTCATCATTGATTTTGAAGATTGAAAGCTTAACGTCGTTAGGAAGGATTGAATCAGTCAGATCACTCATGAAATATCCGGTGTCATTCAGGTAAGACGGAATGTAGAGACCGACTTGATTAGTTGTGGTTTCGTCTCCGTAAATCAATTCGGTTTCTCCCTGATAATACGGTAAGACTTGAACCTCAAAGTTATAATAATCTCTCATGTAAGGTAATTCAACTTCGTCGTACTTTTTCTCGTTTAATGATTCGGATATCAAATATACATCCGCTCTAGTGAGCTGATTGCCGTAATCCGTATAGTGTTCAGTTTCAAAAGTTAATTCGGGTTCATCTAGCGTGTTTTTTCTATTGGTGATTTCGTTTCCCATTGCATAACTCGAGACGTCTGTGAAGGAACCGGTAACAGATCCAGCAAAGACGATACTCGTTGCAAAGCCGTAGTAACTTCCCAAGATGCTAGCGTAGGCGAAAATCAAAACTAACAGTGTTGCTACCAGTCGTCCAATTCTTTTAAATCCTATTAAATAAGTAGAGTACAAGTAGGAAGAAAAAGGGAATTTAGAGTTGGTTACGCGAGCTTTAGTAGTTTTATAAGAAGAGTCAGCCTTTTTAACTTTTACATCTTTAACAACGTGACTGTCGGCGAGCACGATGTGACGAGTGACGGATTTCTCCACTATCTCGTAGTCGTGTGTTACGTATAAAATGAGTTTATTCTTGGATATTTTCTCTATTAAATCTATTATTTGTTTAGATGTTTCATTATCTAAGTTACCAGTAGGTTCATCAAATACGATGACTGGAGTATCGAGCGCGAGCGAACGTGCGATAGCGACTCTCTGTCTTTCACCGCCGGACAGTTTGGAAACTCTCATATTCTTCTGCTTCGCCAGTCCGACCTTTTCGAGCGCTTCTTCCGATAGCACTCTAGCTTCTTTGATAGATTTACCTTGCTTGAGCAATGCGAGATTGATGTTTTCAACAGATGTAATGGACTCAACCAAATTGTAATCCTGGAATACGAAAGATATGTTGTCAGTATATATTTGCTGCTTCTCTTTTGCTGTCAAACTCGCGAGGGGAACATCGTCAAAATATATCTCGCCCTCATCGTAATCCTCTATTCCGGTTATTACTTTTATGAGAGTTGATTTACCAGCGCCAGATTCACCCGTAATAACGACGAAACTTCCGTCGGTATTAAACTCCAAAGATACGTTTTCTAAACCTTTAGTGGATTTACCTTGGTCGTAGTAATATTTATTGATTTTCTTTAATTTTATGTTCATTTGTTTCTCCTAAACTCCAATTTTACGAGCAACTATACGTATATATTATAAATCTTTAAAGATTTAAGCAAGGAAACGCCTTCTATTTGCTCAATAGTTATATACTTATTCGTTAAATGCCTAATATTTGCATATTTTTCCCATAAAAAAATCCCTCACATGAGGGATTAATAATAATGTGTCTATTTTGTTTTTTGAATCAGGGATAAAGCAACTCCACTCGCACCCATCAAACCGGTATCTTGATCGAATTCCGCCAGTACGACCTTAACGGGACGAACGGGGAAGGGAGCGCAAAACGCTTCGGTAACCTTTTGTAGATCCTTGATGAATAAACTTGCGGATTTAACCATTCCACCAGAGACGACAATCTTTTGAGGATTGTAGTTGAGTTGAACGTTAGCAAGGACGGAAGACAAGAGTTGTAACCAATCCTCGTACACGTCCAAGACTTTGGAATCTTGAGCTTTGACGCGGGAGAAAAACTCAACTGCGTCTTTAATCTCTAAACCGTTCAGATTACACAGGCGAACTAAACCTGTGCCAGAGCACAACTGCTCTAGTTCGTAGAATCTATTTTGATATGTTACGTAGTTGTGTCCCATTTCAAATGGAGCATCGACCAACTGTTTGTTTAATATAAGACCAGTGCCGATTCCCGTAGATATAGTTATGAAGAACGAATCTTCGCAATCCTTAGCAGCACCTTTGATCGATTCGATCAGGCCAGAGCAATTGGCATCGTTGACGACGCTGGAAACTAAATCTGGGAAGTCTTTTTTTAGCAATCCGGAAATATCCAAATTGTTGATGTAGAGATTTGCGGCTAATTTTAACACGCCATCTTCACAAAATCCACACGCGGATATGCCGATGTACTTAATTGAACCGTCATTTTCTTTTGACTGTAAAAGTCTTTTAATCATATCTCTGATTTGACCGTACAATTTTGTATTGCTGTATCTGATAGATCTTTCTCTGTAAACTTCTTTAATTTTTAAGTCTTCGGTTACAATAGCACCGCGCAAGTTAGTGCCACCGAGATCAATTGCTATAAAACGGCTCATAAATCTATTTCAACCTCTCTTTGTCCATAAGTTATTACTTTCATAAAGTTTGTTTTGCCAGCGCCAACGGGAGTGCCACCGGTAATGACTATCTTAGAATTTTTCGGGAGACCATGTACGCGCGCTAAGTGAATCGCGAGAACTTCCATTTCTTCGATGAATTGAGGAACGTGCTTTACGAGTTTGGGATAAACACCGAAACTCATCATTCCCGCAGTGCACGCATAGCGTTCACTTGAAACTGAAATGACGGGGCAGCAAGGACGAACCCTCGAGAGACGACGGGCTGTAGCACCGGTCTCGGAGAAACATACAATTAGTTTTGCATCGAGAAGCAAAGCTGTATCTCCAACTGCGTGAGCAAGGGCGTCATTCAAACGCTTGTCCGATGTTTCGTACGCTTCGCTAAGCAACTTGTGATAGTCCAAGTAATCTTCCATCTTAGCTGAAATCTTCGACTGCATAGTTACTGCTTCAATGGGATATTCTCCCGAAGCTGACTCTGCGGAAAGCATGACAGCATCTGTTGATTCCAAAACTGCGTTGGCGACGTCACTAACTTCAGCTCGCGTAGGATTGGGATTTGTCTTCATCGAATCCAACATTTGAGTAGCGGTGATGACAGGTTTACCAACTTTGCGGCACTTGTCGATCAATTCGCGTTGAATAACAGGAACCTCTTCAGGGAGTACTTCAACTCCTAAATCGCCACGAGCGACCATGATTCCATCCGACTTAGCGATGATTGTATCTAAGCAACCAACAGCCTCTGTATTTTCAACTTTTGTAATGATTTTAATTCTGCTTCCGCCGTTGTCGTCGAGAACTTTTCTTATATCTGCGATATCTTTGATATTTCTGATAAATGAAGCAGCTACAAAATCGACTTTATTTTCACAACCCCAAACGAGATCGTTGCGGTCTTTTTCGGAAATGTACGGCATGTTCAAGTGAGTGGTAGGGCAGTTGACTCCGCGCTCGTCACATATGACGTGGTGGTTCAACGCTTTGGTTATCAAGCACTTTTCTTTTTTGTCTTTACCAGTAACCACCAAGCCGAGATTACCATCGTCCAAACGAATAGTGTCACCTATCTTGCAGTCGTCATACAAACCTGTGTAACTGACGGAAAACATCCTGTCGTTTCCGAGGATGGGCTTCATGTAAATTCGCACTTCGCTATCAGTTTTGATGCAGGCTTTTCCACCTTCAAATTTACCCGATCTAATTTCAGGTCCCTTTGTATCCAACATTATCGGAACAATGATATTCTTTTCTTTTTCTATTTCTCTTATAGTATTAATTTTAGCTAAATGTTCCGCATAATTGCCGTGTGAAAAATTTAGTCTAGCGACGTTCATACCGGCCTTAATCATCTTTTCTAAGATAACTTTATCTTGGGAAGCTGGGCCAATAGTACACACTATTTTTGTTTTTTTATCAAACATGAAATAATCCCTCTCTTCATTCCTTATTTTAGTACAATTTTAATATAAACTAAATGAAAATTGACTTTATTCTAAATCTTTCGAAATTCTAACGTAGTTTTCGGATGACTTTCTAGGCATTTTAAGAGCCTCTTCGATTGAATTGTAGGTCAATTCGTTGTTGATGATACCAGTGCAGGAAGAAGAAATCTCCTTTTTGAGCAGATCGATAGCGTAGTGACCGAGACGAGAAGCTAAAACTCTGTCATTTGCAGAAGGAGTGCCTCCGCGTTGCATGTGTCCCAATATTTCAGCGCGCGTTTCAAATCCGCACTTATTCTTAATTTCGTGAGCGAATTCATAAACGTCAGTAACTTCTTCGGAAATTATAATAATTGCGTGTTTCTTACCTTTTTCACGTTGTTCTTTCAAAAATTCGATTACTGATTCTTTTGTGAAACTCGTTTCATTCGTGATGACCATTTCAGCACCGCAGCAAAGTCCGGCGTAAGCGGCAAGGTCACCGCAGCGGTTACCCATGACTTCAATAATGGAACAACGTTGGTGAGACGAGGATGTATCTCTTAGTCTATCGACGCATTCTACAATTGTGTTTAAGGCTGTGTCAAAGCCGATTGTAAAATCGGATGATGAAATATCATTGTCGATTGTACCGGGGATACCGATTGTGTTTATCCCTTGGCGAGAGAGAGCAGCCAAACCTAAATACGTACCATCACCACCGATACCAACTAAGGCATCAATGCCGTGATTTCTCAATATATCAGCAGCTTTCTTCTGTACTTCTAGATTAGCAAATTCAGGCAAACGTGCAGTTCCAAGAACTGTACCCCCTCTATTTATTATCTCGGAAACCGAATGGCGATCCATTTTAATAATGTCGTCAGCGAGCAATCCGCGATAGCCATCTCTAATACCGTACATCTCAAATCCGTTGACGAGACCCGATCTAACAACAGCACGAATACACGCATTCATGCCAGGGGCGTCGCCACCAGAAGTCAAGACTGCTATTTTTTTAATCATAAATAAAATCCTCCTAGGTACATTCGCAATGTACAACTATAATCTACCATATATAACATTGTAAATAATAAAAACCACATGAGTAAGCGGTTTCATATGGTTGCATTTTACTTTTCAGGCGTTTTCTTTCGTTTTACTTTTTCTTCTTCTGGATCTATATATATGATTTTTCCAACTAGATCCTTAGATTTTTCTTTATAAGAATCAATAAATTGTTTTATTTGAGGATAGGTAGAGTTGAAAAATGTAAACTTTTCCTTGTTGCGCCTTCTAGCAGCCGAACGTTCAATCTTATATTGCTCGTAAGAAACGATAATTTTTGAATTTTTAGCGAGTCTTCCAAGTTTGCTAGCAGCTTGCGAAGAAATGACGATATCGATGAGCAGTATCCCGTAGCAAATTCCGAGAGGGAAACTCAGGTAGAACGCGTTTTCGACGAAGAAGTCTAGCAGGAACCTGAATATATCGTGAAGTACAAAGTAGTAGACAGTACCTCCGATTATCCACAAGGTAGAAAATGCTGGACAAATGATACCTTTTATATTCCCTTTCATATTTGAATAGTCCCACAGTTTGATGTGAAGCCCTTTGATGAAGATTATTCCGGCAATGTATTCGATTATTGTCATGCCAGCGCACATTGTTACCAGCGTCACAAATATGCTGAGGCCTCTATTTTCTATGTGGAAGTCTATTGACGATATTCCGAATAACAGCAGCAGTCCGAATCCGTATAAAGGAAGAAAAGGACCGTGCAAGAAACCTGGATTGATCCATTTTTTAGCGGATACAAAGCGTCTGAAAAAGAGTTCAATTCCATAGCCTATAACTCCGCCCATTAAAAACATGTAACACATGTCAAGAAATACATTCATATTTAATACCCCTCGTAAGTCTTCAAAAGCATACGTTTTTATTATATGAAATTTTCGCGCACAATTAAAATAAATATTCTAGTGAATTTAACTATAAACTATCAAATATTTACGCTATAATTATTTTTAGGAAACGGAGATAACATGAACGATAAAGAACAAAATGCAATATACACCTGCAAAGCCGAATTTGGAATATCGGATTTTGATCGTGAGATGCTTGCTGATTGTTATCTGCCGCTCATTGGTTCAACCTGTATCACTCTATATGAAATATTGCTGAGACAAGCGAATAGAGATTCGATTTCTATCAAGAGCGAACTGATCAATTTGCTTGGAATAAATAGAGAGAACTTGAACAACAGTTTGCACAAATTAGAAGCAGTTGGTCTCATCAGCACGTACAGATTGGAAGAGAGATCAAAAATAAACTATATATATAAGATATATGTGCCTCTCTCGCCCAGCGACTATTTTAAGAATCCTTTGCTCGTTTCTCTTTTATCTACAAAAGTTACAAAGAGAAGAATAATGGAAATTCGCATGAAGTATACCGCTTCAGCTAGGATTCCTGACGACTATGTCGACATGTCTTACAAGTTCTCCGACGTGTTTGATACCGAACCTGACTATGATGAATTGATGAGGTATTCGGGAAAGACATTGAATTTAAAGGCGAAGGAATTTCAGCAAGCTAAAACAGAGATCGATATTGAGAAATATCAAAAAATGCTAAGTGATAAAGGCGTCGATTTTGCCAGCGTTAAAAATGATGTCAGCGATATATACAAACTTTGCTCGCTTTACGGTTTCAAGGAAAGCGACGCGGCTGAACTGACGCAACAAGCGGTTGATTCGTACGGTACGTTTAACTTTGAGGTGTTTAAAAATTACGCGTCTAACTATTTTAAATTTAAGATTGATGACAACACGCCTTCAGAGGACGACAACAAAGTTAGCTTTGGCACGTCAGTTCACGCAATGCGCTTGAGAAAGATGCAGGATTTAGATCCTCAGTCGTATTTGCACTTTTTACTCAAATCGAACAGCATTCCTAAATCTTATGACAAATTGCTCTATACTATGGCTATGGAATACAATGCGCCAAACTCCATTATCAACGTTGTTGTCGATTATACTTTGGAAGCTTGTAACGGAAAATTACCCGACCAGTACGTAATAAAAACGTACCTGTCATTGAAGCATTCAAATATTACGTCCGCTGCGGACGCTATGGCGTTCTTGTATCAAGATCGCGCAAATATGTATGCGAAAAACAAGAAAAAGAACGAAAGTGTACCCGAAGAAAAAACTGAAGACAAAGCCAAAGACGCTGCGGAGTTGGAATATGCTAACAGCATTGATTTCTCGGATATTTTAGGAGATTAGTATGAAAAAGGCCAAATTTAATGTACATATCATTCCTGAAACAGTGCAGGAGAAAATGATAAAAGATTTGTATCGTCAGGTTAAAAGCGATGAGGATGCGAACAAATTGTTGGAAGAATCTAACGATTATGATTTTGTTTTTAAAAATTCCTCCGTCACTTTGTTGAATTATTTAAATGACAAGAAAATATGCGATGGATGCACGGGATTTGCGAATTGTAGAAAAACAGGAAAAAAAGGATACAAAATTAAACTGAAAAATAATTTTTATTCGAATAATTTAGAAACTCAATTTGTCCCCTGCAATTACTTTAAAGTGATTCTCGACAACTTTAACCGAATAGTGTTCTCCGACATCGAAAAGTGGAAAATATATCACCACGCATTGGAGTCTAAAAATATATTTGTATCTGGGAAAGCCAAAGTCAAAGGTAGTTATTTGCACTCCGTTGCGCTTTGCTTGAACAAGATAAAGACATTCGCTCCAGATGATGAGAATAAGGGATACCTGATATCATCGGACAATCACAACGGGGAAGCTATTGGATACTTTTTAGCCTATTTCTTCGCTAAAACCAACAGGACAGTTTCAGTTGTTGAGGCTAAAACGACACTAAATGATTGTTCTTCCTTGATAGAAAATATAAAGAAAGAAGGAGAGAGTAATTTAGAGTCTGCTAAAAAAGCGGACGTCATGATTATCATCGATCTCGGATTCGAATATAAGTCGCAAGCTGCGAGGGATTTAATACTTACACCTCTTTTGATGGACAGAGCTAAAAGAGGCAAGATTACCTTTATAACTTCTTATTTAGATTACGAGGATGTTGTCTCAACATACGCTAAAGACAAGGTCTCTCGAAAATTATTCACGAAAATATTGGATAAGATAGTTGAACCTATAACAATTAACGATTTGGAATATTTCAACGATTAAATCCTAAATATTAGATGTAGAATGCGAACTTAATCCTGGAGGTAAATTTATGATTTATCAAAAGGATTTTTTTAGTTGTGGCGACGCTTGTATAAGAAATGTCATTGGTAGACTGCATAGAAATACAGATGCATATCTCCGCTTGGATGAGTGCAGCAATTTTGCTTTGATGAAGAAAAATTTAGAAAAGTTCAGTATAAAAGCTGATGGATACGAATATGAAAAGACAAGCGACATTAAGAAATTAAAGGGCCCAAAAATAGCGCTGATAAACAAACGCGACAGCACGCATTTTGTTAATTTATTGCACGCCGGTGAGCATTTTGTAAGTTACTTTGACCCAGAGGATGGATACCATTTAGTCAGCGTTAGAAAGTTTGCGTCAATATCGACAAAAAAGATTCTTCACTGCTATAAGATTGCGCAATCGCAACACAAGAAGATACGATTTTTAAGATTTAAGGAAGAACTGACAATTTCGCTGTTATCTATTTTAGAAGGAATGTTTGTTCTATTGTCTCTGTATTTTATAGATAAACCCGAAGCGCTTATCTTTTCCTTTATATTTATATTTAGCCTCTTTGTAATTTCATTCATCTATCAGTCCTTTCTTTTGACACTTTTGAAAAGATTACAGATCAGAGTCGGAATACCATATTTGGAAAAAAACCACGATAGGGAGGATTATATAAATGTATCTTCATTTCAATCCAACGTTGTTCACTACTACAGTTCACGCTGGACTGGGGTGGTTAGCATGTTAGTTATCCTGCTCGTCACACTGTATCTTGGAGTGAGCGATCTTTTGCTTATCGCTCTTTGTTTAGCGAGTAATCTAGCGCTGTACTTACTGTTCAACCAGAAGAAGAAAAAAATAAATATTCTTTTGGAATCGATGGAATCCAGGATGATGGTGAGCAAAATATTTTCAAAGAAAACATATTCTGAGTTAGTTGGTAATGGCGAGAGATACGGAAAATATGCACTCTGCGAAATGTATATTAGAATAGCGTTGATATGTGCGCTTTCCTTCGCGGAAGCTTACCTTACTAACGACATGAATATCGGTGTAGTAATTACAAAAGCAATCGGATTGGTCTACATAACATCGAAGTCGACTAAATTCATAAACTTTTGCAAAACAAAAAATCCCTTGAGCAATCTTCTAAAACTAAAAGACAGTATTTACTCTTGCGACATATATCTTTAATTTACCCTTTGGTGATTAGAGCTGGATATTGCGGCAAGAAGGTAAAACTTTAATCATTTTTTAGCCGTTCGATTTTCCCATAAGCTCGAATTGAGAACAATTGTTAACTTACTTTAGTGAATAAACAACCTTCAGAAAATCGACTTCGCAAAAATTTTAACTAGAAAATTATAAATAATATAGTATATTTTTTCAGGTGAGTTGATTTTTTGTACCTTAAATGTACTAAAATTCATTTAATTTTTATCGTTTAAAAATATATATTGCTGATTTGGGTATTTAAACTTGAAAGAAGGGGAAAAAAGATATGCTATATTTCAACATATTAGATATACTCTCTATCTTTATACTTGTATTTTTAGCTTTCTTGGTATATTTCCGCAGGTTGCTTAGATTTAACGTTAACATGTTCTACTTCTATCCCATTATTGTCACGATAGTAGCCGTGCTATCTAGCATGGGAATCACGTACATTACAAAGGAGTTCAGCGAACCTTCTCCTGCATTGATATACTCGCTCAGCTCTCTATACATGTTTTTGCTGACATCAACATTTCCAATAGGGTATGTAATAGCTAGGAGCATCTCGGAGGACAACACTGAGAGAAGGGCATACTTCATTCCAATTTTGGTGACATCTATGTGTGCAGTTTTGCTGGTAATTGTTCCATTTATTCAACACGGAGACGTCATGAACGGTTTGTTGATAGTTGACAATCACCTTTATTACTTGGTAAACACTTTACAACTTGTGAATATGGCTTTAGCGGCTTACTACATAGTTAGATATTACAAAAAATTCAATATTTTCATGCTTCTAGTCAGCTTTTTGGCGTATGTATTCTTAGTTGTCACCATCGTAGTTTACATCGTTACTAATAATTTTAGATTGATTAGTTTCCTCGTTTCAATATACTTGCTTTTAGCCTATGTTATATTGCAATCTTCAGCTAAAGAGTACGACAAAGACATTTCGCAAATATCAGAAAAAAGACTAAACGGAATGATAGTCAAAGCTATCGTTGACAATAAATTTTTATTCGCGTTAGCACCAACGTATTCTCGACGCGAGGAAAAATACGTAGCGGCTGATAGTGAACTTCATCTCGTAGATAAAAACTTTGGACCTATTCCTCCGGAAAAAATAAGAGAAGCAGCTATAAAAGATGGCTATATTTTTAGAATCGAAAAAATCAATCTGACGAAAACCTTCGATTACATATCAAAAAATGCCGACGAAATGAAACATCTCAATTGGATTGGAATACACTTGAGCAATTCCACTCTTGAATCTTCCAAAAAAATTGATAATATCATTCAAATGGTCATAAACAGGAAAGTGCCTACAAGACAAATAGCATTTGAAATAGAATTGGAAACAGACGAGAGTAGGGCTGAATTGGCTAGAAGAGGAATTCGCAGATTGAAATCCATGGGGTTCAAGGTGATCTTCGACTTTGTTCATTGCGCCGACCGCAGTTTCAAAGTCCTAGTTCAACATTCGGATTGTTACATTGCAATCGACAACGAGATTTTAGAGCGATTATTTTCGAAGGGTGAAAACGAGGTATCTTCCTATTTGGTGAAAGATTTCATGGAAGTTTTAGAGTTTAAGTTCATTGTTTCTTACATCAGTTGCCAGTGCGACAGAAATGTTTCCAGTGCACATCAAATGAATTTGATGCGCGGTGATTTTTTATGCGAACATTTGTATGAAAAGCAATTCAATGAGTTTATAAGTCTAAATAATAAAGTATCTGACTAATTTCGCGCTTTTTACTTAAAAAAGACTTTTATTTCCCACACATTTTTGATTCGGGAATGTGCTATAATTATTAAGCAATAACTATGGATAACAATACACTATTTTTTCAGGACCAAACTGGTCAAAATCAAGAAGAATTCGAGAAGATGCTCGTCGCTCTTTTCAACCACATAATCGCAAGCACTAAACTTGAACAAAGCGTGATAGTTTCTGCGAGTATTGTCGACGATGAATCTATACATAAAATAAATCGGGAGTATCGTCACATCGACAGACCTACCGATGTTATATCCTTCGCTTACGACGACGTCAAGGACGACTGTTTGCCTTACGATGATCTCGGTGAGATTGTCATATCTATTGAAACGGCCAAACGCCAGGCTAAGGTTTACAATCATCCAACTGAGAGGGAAGTAGCTTTCTTGTTCATTCACGGATTTTTACATTTGCTCGGATACGATCACATAGACAACGAGGAAAAAGCAAAAATTATGTACGATAAACAAAACGATATTCTAAACAGCTTTAGATATTCATATATGGAGGTTAACTGATATGAAATTTGATTCAAAGAACAAACAACTGATGGAAGAATTATTTCAAGCGACTCAAGAAGCTCAGAAATTAGCTCACGTTCCATATTCCAAATATCACGTTGGAGCAGTTATATTGAC
>Ga0172378_10002289_pt1 | contig 17895 bp, 13 predicted proteins | sample GrowelOW332metaG_FD_119755 | JGI IMG/M metagenome (GOLD analysis project Ga0172378, IMG submission 119755) | Groundwater microbial communities from an aquifer near a municipal landfill in Southern Ontario, Canada - Pumphouse #3_1 metaG | ecosystem: Environmental > Aquatic > Deep subsurface >... | reverse complement strand
GAAGCTCTCGCAAAGTTCGAATCGGCTCCCGATACGATCGATTGGCAGTCCGTCGATTATTCGAAACTGTAACTTCAGCATGAGCATCCCGCAGGATCCTGCGGGATGTTTTGCAAAAGGAAGCTCCTTGCATGGATCGGAACACAAGAATCACCAGCCTCAGGATGGAACACATCACAAAACGATTCCCCGGGGTTCTGGCCAGCGATGACATCTCCCTCTCCGTCGGAGACGGGGAGGTTTTGGCGTTGGTCGGTGAGAACGGCGCGGGCAAAACGACGTTGATGAACATCCTGATGGGCCTGTACCAGCAGGACGAAGGGAAAATCTTCATCAATGGACAGGAGATGAGATTCCACTCGCCCAACGACGCATTTGCGGCCGGGTTGGGGATGGTGCACCAACAATACATGCTCGTCCCCAACATGACCGTTACCGAAAACATCGCGTTGGGATACAAAAAGGCATGGACGGCATGGAAACTCAATCTACAGATGGTCAGGGAAAGGATTATCGAAATCTCCGAAACCTACGGACTTGCCGTCGATCCCGACGCCTATGTCTGGCAATTATCCGTCGGAGAACAGCAACGGGTCGAATTGGTCAAGACGCTGTGTCTTGGTGCCAGATTTCTCATTCTCGATGAGCCTACCAGCGCATTGACCCCGCAGGAGACGGATGAGCTTATCGTACTTCTGAAAAGAATGACGAACGACCTTTCCATAATCTTCATCAGTCACAAGCTTCAGGAAGTTTCCGAACTTTCCGACAGGGTGACGATTCTCCGCCACGGAGCGGTAGTGTTTAACGGAAACACCAACGAACATTCCTCCGCGGAAATCGCCGCATTGATGACGGGAAGAGAAATCATCATGCCGGAAAATACGGACACCTCGTGCGCGGCCCAGAAGGCGTTGGAGATCGGTCACGTCAATGCATTGAGCGATCGCGGCTATCTTGCGTTGAACGATCTCAACCTGACTGTCCATGGGGGTGAAATCGTCGGCCTTGCAGGAGTGTCGGGCAACGGACAAAGGGAACTCGCCGAAGTGATCAATGGCCTGCGGCGGGTGGAAAAGGGAACGATTACATTTTTCGGCAACGACATCACCAACAAAACGCCGAAAGTGATCATCAAGGCGGGGATGGGATATATCCCGGAAGAACGCAACACGGAAGGGATCGTTCCTCCATTTTCCATTAAGGAAAATTTCATTCTGAAGGATGCCGATGCAAAACAATTCACCAAGGGCATATTCCAGGACAAAACGGCGATTGCGGAAAATGCGGCGAAGCTTCGAACGGAGTTTGACATCCGCTGTCCGTCGACCGATGTCGCCGCGGGAACCCTCTCGGGAGGCAATATCCAAAAAGTAATTCTGGCGAGGGAAATCACCCGCAGGCCAAAATTTCTTGTGGCGGTGTATCCGATCCGGGGATTGGATCTCGGAGCCGCACAATTCATTCATGAACAGTTGCTCGCAAAACGGAAAGAAGGGTTGGGCATCCTGTTGATCAGCGAGGAACTTGACGAAATTCTCGCACTTTCCGATCGAATCGCCGTTATTTTCAAAGGACACATCCAACAGGTTCTGCAAAGGTCCGAAGCGGACAGCAGGAAATTGGGAATGCTCATGGCGGGAGTATGAGATGACGAACCAATTCAAGTTTCTCTACAAAACATGCATCGTTCTTCTCGCCGTCCTCGCTACCATGGCTATGGGGGCGGTTATTCTTCTCGCCATCGGCGCGCCGGTATTGAAAACGTATGCGGTCATCGTATTCGATCCGCTGAAAAACATCGGATTGATCAGCGAAGTGTTGATCAGGACGATACCGTTGACGATCATCGCCCTTGGCATCGCCGTCGCGTACCGGAGCGGAATCATCAACATCGGCGCCGAAGGGCAGATGGCCATGGGAATTCTCGCCACTACGGCGGTAGCTCTCGCCTTGCCGGATCTCCCCAAACCATTGCTTCTCCCTCTCGTCCTCATCGCGGGAATCGCGGGAGGCGCACTGTGGGGAGCGATCCCCGGACTTTTGAAAGCGAAACTGCAAGTAAGCGAGCTTCTTTCCACCGTGATGCTCAATTACATCGCGGAACAGTTTTATACGTTCTGTCTCCGCAAACCGTTCCTTGACCCAGCGGAAATGACGACGGGAAGCGGAACCCCGCAGTCAATGCGACTCACCAAAAACATTTGGCTGACCAGATTCGTTTCGGGAACGCGACTTCATACAGGCATTTTCATCGCCATCGGGTTCGCCATCGTCATCTACCTGCTACTCTGGAAGACACCGTTCGGATACAAAATGCGTGCGGCGGGTTCCTGCGAACGGGCCGCCAGATACGGAGGCATCAACGTGGCAAAATACCTCGTAATAGCCATGGTGCTCAGTGGCGGATTCGCGGGTCTCGCAGGTGCGGTGGAGATTTGTGGCGTCCACCACCGCGCCATCCAGGGGATCACGGGCGGTTATGGTTTTTCGGCGATCGTCGTTGCGTTGTTCGGCGGATTGCACCCAGCAGGCATCATTCCCGCCGCATTTTTCTTCGGTCTTCTTCTCGTCGGAGGCAACATGACGCAGAATGCTGTAGGAGTGCCGGCGAACATGGTGCAGGTATTGCAGGGAGTGATCATTCTTGTCATCGTCGCAACCCAGATGATCCTCTCCAACACGTACCTGATGGAACGAATCTGGAGAAAAACCCACAAGGAGGCAAGCTCTTGAACATTATCGTCACCGTACTTTCCTTGGCCATTTCCTCATCCGTCGCGTTACTTCTCGCCTCCATAGGAGAAATGATCAACCAACGGGCGGGAATTTTTAATCTTGGATGCGAAGGCATCATGTCGATGGGAGCTTTCCTCGGCATGCTCGTCCCGTATGCCGTCGGACATGGCGGCGACACCCCGGAAATTTTCAATTTCCTTGGCCTCCTCGCGGCGATGGCCATGGGAGCGCTGTTAGGGTTGTTTTTCGCCCTGATCGTCGTCACATTCCGTGCGCCCCAAGGCATCGCGGGCATAGGATTACAGATGTTCGGCGTAGGAGCCGCAGGTACGTTGTTCCGCCATTTCGTCGGCGGAACCCAAAGCGTACCGGGCATTACGACCGCGCCCGTTCCACTTCTCTCTCGTATCCCGTTCGCCGGACAAATCTTCTTTTCACAGAACGCACTGGTCTATCTGGCGTTTCTCTTGGTGCCGCTCAGCTGGTACATTCTGTTCAAGACGCCATGGGGCTTGGAAGTCAGAGCGGTCGGAACGCATCCTCGGGCGGCAGACTCCATCGGCATCAACGTAACGCGCATACGCTACCAATCTTTGGCGGTCGGCGGGGCTTTGGCAGGTTTGGCCGGAGCGTATCTGTCGTTGTGCCAAGCCAAAATGTTCAGCGATTCGATCGTCAGTGGCCGTGGGTTCATCGCCGTCGCATTAGTATACTTCGGACATTGGCAACCGGTGAAAATCATGTGGGGGGCATTGCTCTTCTCACTTGCCCAGACATTTCAGACGATCATCCAAAGTTACGGCATCAACTTCCCCTATGAATTCGCTGTGATGTTGCCGTATGTTCTGGTAATCGTGGTCCTTGCCTTCGACAGGGAAAGCCAACGGCTCGGACCGACTGCCCTTGGCGTTCCGTTCGATCGAGAAATACGGACGTAAGATCTTTTCGCCTTTCCGAACCTCTCGGCAACGGTTCGCTGACAACACGTCCCCGATGATGGTATAGTGGAATCTCCTATCGAAATAAGGAGTGTAAACCATGGGAAGCGAGAAAGCGGCGATCGTCTCCAAGGAAGAGGGAAAAACATGTTCCATTCAATTGGACGAATGCATTCGTCCATGAAAAAAAACTTTCTTTTCCTGTTCCTATCCACTTTGTTGCTTTTCACAGGATGTGACCGCAGGACGAACGGCGAAAAACAAAGTTTCATCTCGCTGGGGACCGTCTGTTCGATAACGCTTCCCAAAGGAACAAGACAATCGGTATATGACGCGGCGAAACAGGAAATCATCGCCGTCAACGACAAGTTCAGCCGGACGTCGGAAAAAAGCGAACTTTACGCGCTAAACAGAGACAAGTCGATTGTCGCCAGCGAAGAATTCTATGCCCTCGTCGAGACGGCGGTTTCCGTGGCGAAACTGACCGACGGAGCTTTCGACCCTGCGATCGGAGGCCTTACCGCTTTGTGGAACATCGCCACAGAGCATCCGCACGTTCCCAGTGACGAAGAAATCGCACGCGTCGATCGGTCTTGGAGTGATATCCAGATGGACCCTTCATCCCGACGCATCACTGTTCCCAAGACAATGGACATCGATCTTGGAGGCATCGCCAAAGGGTACGCGGCGGACAAGGCGAAGAAAACGCTTGCAGAGCATGGAGTACGGCAAGGACTTATCAATCTGGGCGGAAACGTTTATGCACTCGGTGCAAAAGAAGACGGATCCGACTGGAGAATCGGCCTCAGGGATCCCAAGGGGCAGGAAGGTTCCGCATTCATCATCATCAATCTCTCGGACAAAGCGGTAGTGACCAGCGGAGGATACGAACGTTACTTTGTCCAAGATGGAAAAACATACCACCATATTCTCGACCCTTCGACGGGATATCCCGCAAAAAGCGATTTACTCTCCTCTTCCATCATCGGAACCGACAGCACGCTCTGCGACGGACTCTCCACCGCGGTGTTTGTCCTCGGGAGCGAAAAAGGACTTGCGTTGATCAACCGTCTTGAGGGCTATGATTGCGTATTGATGAAAACAGACGGAACTATCATCTTTTCAAAGGATTTTCCGTACAAAACAAGCTATCTGACATAAGTTGTTTTGAATTTTATTTATTATAAAAGAAAGAATTATACAATCTATTTTGATAGTATAAATTATTTTTATAAACAAATGTTCTTTCGATTGACATAAGTTATCCGGTTAGATATTGTAAAGATATCATGAAACGGGAAACATTCATTATCATCCCTATGCTCCTCGTGGCGATTCTGGCGCTTGCACCGCTGATGGCTACGAGCACAAACACGACGGCGTCATTTACCTTGAAGTTTCTTTCGGGATCGACTGCGGGCGAAGAAAACATTCTCATCGGTTTTACGGAAAAGGATATTTCGAACGTGAAAGATTTCACCAATGCAATTAGTTCCAATGACACCAGCAAAAGCATGAAAGCGTTCGACAATATTCTGGATGCAAACAAGTCATTCGTCATCACGGAAACGACAACCGAATCCGATACGATGGGATACATTTCATACTACAGCACATCCACAACCGGAGGAACGGTAACCATCGTCGCAGACCACCTTACCTCGACTGCCGACGAAGAGGAAAACCCATATGGCATCGACTACACGCTCTTCGTTGGCGACGCCACATATGACACGGCAAATCCCGAAGCCATCTCCCTGGTAATTCCTGCGGGTTCTCCATCCACCCCGAAATACCACAGTTACGCCGTTCGGTTTTCGCCTCTCGCCTCATCGTTCGAGAACGCGCCTGGAGACGACTACAGCGGCAAGATCATCGTCTCCCTTGCAAGCAACTGAAGCAAGCTTTCGCTCTTAACGAGCATTCAGCTTTTCGGTATAGTCTGTCCTATGGACAAATTGTTTCATCCCTTCACGCCACAAGGCCGTATCGCGGTTCCCGGATCAAAAAGCCAGACGATTCGCGCATATCTCCTTGCCTCGTTCGCTCGAGGGAAAAGCACCGTCATCGGAGCGCTCTCAAGCAAGGACACCCTTGCATGCAGGCACATGTGCGAGGCATTGGGTGTCGTCTTCTTTCCGGACGGCGATATCATGAAGATTGACAGTACGCAACTCCATCCCCGCGACAGGATGTCGTTGGATGCGGAAAACAGCGGTACTTCGCTGTATCTGACCACCGGTCTGGCAGCGTCCTTGGGCGTCACCGTGACGTTTACCGGAGACGAACAATTACAAAAACGTCCGGTTGGCCCTCTTCTGGATGCATATGTTCGTCTCGGAGCAACCATCACGAAGCATAACGGCAATTTTCCTCCCTTTTCCATCAAAGGTCCGCTACGGGGAGGAGATTGCTCCATTTCCTGTCCGACCAGCCAATATCTCTCAAGTTTGTTGTTCGCATGTCCTCTTGCCGAAGGGACGTCGGTCATCGACGTTCCTTTTCTCGCCGAACGGCCATATGTCGGATTGACGCTCGGCTGGCTCAAAACGGAGGGGATTAGGTTGGAGGCAACAGCGGACTGGCAACATATCGTCATTCCCGGTGGACAATCATACAAGCCGTTGGACATGGCGCGGATTCCCGGAGACTGGAGTTCGGCATCCTTTTTCCTTTGTATGGCCGCCATCACGGGAGGCCCCATCACGGTGGATGGCCTCGACAAAGAGGATGCGCAAGGAGACAAACGGATTTTGGAAATTCTCAGGACGATGGGATGCACCGTCCAATGGAACGATGGCACAGTGACCGTCACCAGAGAAGGAGCGCTTCACGGCGGCACTTTCGATCTGAATGACATCCCGGATGCGTTACCCGTACTTGCCGCCACCGCCTGTTATGCCGACGAGGACGTGACATTCGTCAACGTCGAGCAGGCGCGAATCAAGGAAACTGACAGAATCGCGGTAATGCACGAGGAACTGGAAAAACTCGGAGCCGTCATCACCGAACGCCAAGACGGCATGACGATCCACCGTGGGCATCCCCTTCACGGAGGGATATGCGACGGGCACGAAGACCACCGGATCATCATGGCCCTTGCCACGGCAAGCATCGGATTGGACGGAGAACTTATCATACGGGGAATCGACGCGGCAGGCGTAACGTTCCCCACCTTTTTCACACTTTTGGATTCTTTGGGAGGAGCATGAAATGCATACCACACTTTTCGTATACAGCGCTACGGGCAACAGTTATCATGTGGCGAAACGAATCGCCGACGCACTGGGAGATACAGAGATCATCCTGCTGCCTTATCGCGGGGAAGTAAAGGCGAGCGAACGGATCGGCATCATCAGCCCTGTCTATCATTGGGTGACCCCAAAAGTGACGAGCGAGTTTATCTTGAACCAGCTTTCCCAAACGGAGACGAGAAGCATCGGTTACCTGTTTTGCATCCATACCTATGGGGGAGCCTACGGATACGCTCCGATGGGAACGGAAATGCTCCTGCAGGATATCGGATGTCTGTCCAGTTATCAGAACAAGGTGAAAATGCCCGACACGTATATCCCTCTCTTTTCCATACCGACCAAGAGGAAATATGACGCCATTTACGACAAGGCGGAAAAAAGGATCGATGCGATCATCAGGGACATCCAAGAGGAGAAGATCAAGGTGTCGTTCAAGCTTCCCTTGGGAAAATCGCTGAAGAACATTATGACGCGCGTTTCCTACAAGACTTATCAATCCTATGGAGAACAGTTATCCGTAAGTGACGCTTGCATCAAATGCGGTAAGTGCGTACGATTGTGTCCGAACAAGAACATCACGTGGAAACAAGGGGAGAAACCCCGGTTCGGAGAAGACTGTCTGGCATGTTTCGCATGTCTTCTCGGCTGTCCCGAATCCGCCATTGGATACGGTCCAAAACACAAGACGGCAAGCTATCCAAACGAACGAAGCGGATTCGACGCCATCAGGAAGTGAAGGATGTACGATTTTGATGAAGTTGTAAACAGGAAAGGAACTCTTTCCGTCAAATGGAACGGGGACGCCATTGCGTCCATCGCAGGGAACAGGAATGCCGAACCGTTTTGGGTTGCCGACATGGATTTTAAGGCGGCGCCAGAAATCGAGGCCGAAGTCGTCAAAGCGGCAGAGACCGCAACATACGGATATCCTCATTTTAATGGAAACAGAGAGGTATTCTGTGGATGGGCTCAAAAACGTCACGGCTGGACGGTGAACCCCGAGGATGTTGTCATCTGCCAAGGGATGCTGACAAGCATCGCCATGATGGTCGAGACGCTGACCGCTCCAGGAGACGGCGTCATCGTTCCCATGCCCGCCTATCAGCCGTTCGTCCGCATCGTAAACAACTTGGAAAGAAAACTGGTTCGCTGGCCGTTGTTGTATGACGACTACACACACAAGTTCTCTTTGGACTGGACCGTACTGGACCATCTCTGCGAGAAAGCAAAACTCCTTATTTTTTGCAACCCCCACAACCCTTCCGGTGTGGATTTCCCCGAATCGGACCTGACTACGCTGTGCACCATCGCGGAACGGCACCATACGACGATCATCTGCGATGAAATCCATGGGGATCTCGCCTTCGGGACCCACGTTCCATTACTGAAAGTCGCCGAAAGAACCGGAGTCCGCGCCGTTACATGTATGGCACCTTCAAAGACGTTCAACATTGCAGGCGAACATTTTTCCGTCGTGGTCACACGTGACGAGAAAATTCGGGAAACGCTGAAACGAAGAATGACGCAATTGTTCAGCGGAGAAACATCGTTCTTTTCCACTACGGCGGCCATCGCCGCTTATTCGTACGGATATCCGTGGCTGATGGAGTTGATCACCTACCTCGAGGGAAACTGCAACCTGATCGACCAATTCTGCAAAGAGCGCATCCCGGGCATGACTTTCATCCGCCCTGAGGCGTCGTTCATCGGATTCATCGACTGCTCCGGCATCCTTCCCTTGGTGGAGAAAGACGCAAAAAGCAACCCGACGCTTTACGATCCGACGTTCTCCCCCGCGGGAGGGGTTCTGAGCCGATTTTTTGGACAACGGGCATCCGTGGCGGTCAACGATGGCACATGGTTCGGCGGCGATTCGTATCGCACGTTCGTTCGTTTCAACTACGGGGTACGATGCGAAAACATCAAACACGCGTTCGAGAGAATCGAACGGGCCGTCAACGCTCTTCGCTGAGTTTTTTCGCACATTCTTTCAGCACTTCCGAAACGCTTGGATGGGGGAATACCGTCTCCAGAATGTCATTAACGGTACGGTTATCCTTGATGGCCGCAGCACACCCCCATACCATTTCGCTGACATACGGTCCCATTAAGTGCACGCCGAGGATAGTTCCTCGGTCGTCGCAGATCATCTTCACCAGGCCCGGAGCCCGTTTTCCTTCCTCGACCAGCGTTCTCCCGCTGAAACGCGCCAAAACGGATGCGACGTGAACGGACAACCCCGCCGCTTTCGCCTGTGCTTCCGTCAAACCGCATCCTGCGGCTTCAGGATTGCTGTACACGACCCATGGAACCGCACGCCAATTCACCTTCTTGCGACCGGAACCGAATGCATCGTCCACGGCCACTTCGGCCATCGTCGCGGCGCTATGGGCAAGCTGACTCCTTCCGTTGCAATCCCCGATCGCCCACACGTTCGGAATCGATGTGCGCATGTTTTCGTCGACAACAATCCCATGCCGGTCCTTCTCGAGGGAAAGATGTTCCAATCCGGCATAATTGGGCCTCCGCCCGGTAGCCAACAATACGAAATCCGCTTCCAACGAAGTCTCTGTCCCATCCGGTCGCCGAAACAGTACCCCATGTTCCACGGAAAGGACGGTACAGCCAAGATGAAACGTCACGGGAGCCAAAGCACGACGCATTTGACGCGCGACATCCCCGTCCATCATAGGAAGGATTTCGGGAAGCATTTCCACGACATCCACCGTACAATCCAGCATTGAGAAATATGAAGCGAACTCGATTCCGATCACTCCGCCGCCGATGATGACGACCTTCTTCGGCAATGTCTCCAGCCGCAGGGCGTCATCGCTCGTGCCCACCCCCGTCCCCTGTCTCACTCCGGGAATCGGAGGAACGGACGAAACCGAACCGGTCGCAATGATCAGCTTTTGCGTCTCGTACACCGTTCCACTCACAAAAACGTGGGAGGCATCGAGGCATTCGGCTTTTCCGGCAAGCACTTCCACGTGCGCCGTCTTCTCTTCCAATGCAACGCCATCCCTGAGCGTCGCGACAACATCATCCGCCGCCCGATGCGCGACAGCAAGATCGTAGGAAGAATCCCGAGCGACGATGCCAAAGGATTCCCCTCCTTTTACCTGTCGGTACAGCTTCGCTCCGTGGAGTAAACTCTTGGTGGGAATGCATCCCTTGTTGGTACAGGTCCCGCCGAGGGCTTCCGCTTCAACGAGCAATACCTTCTTCCCCATCTCTCCCGCCAGACGAGCCGCTTTGCTCCCGCCCGGCCCCGAACCGATCACGATCACATCATACATCGCTTGCATTCCCCCCCCAGATCTCTGAACGCCGCGCAAATCCCTTTCATCATTCGCTTCGGTTCATCCCCTACGATCCGAATGACTCCGTCCGGCACCTCCCGTCCACAATCATCGACGACGGCGAAAAACTTCCCGCCACGAAGACGGAGCATGGAAAGAATCTCCGGGTCCGGAGTCTGCCCATCACCCAACGGTTGCACCACATAATCCGCACCACCTGTCTCTTCGCACAACCAATTCGTCAGATCCGCTTTTTGTCCATGCCCCAACGCCACCGTAATACATGCTTCCCAGTTCAAATCGGAGGCGAGTTTCTCCGATCCCACGCCGGATAGGACAAGGAACGATCCCATCCCGCTCAAAATCCGGGACAGTTTTTCCGGACAGGCGATGACGAGCGCAACCTTGTCCCGTACCACATCTTCCATCTCGTCCGACGGAGGAAGATCGAAAATTGACGACACGCCCTCCCCCCTGCACGCTTCGTCGTAGTTCGTACCCAAGGAAAAGACGTCTCCATCGGAAAATCCCACAGTCTCCGGATAAAGAGTCGTCTTTTTGCTCCAAAGTCTCAGCTCCTCGTGCCAAAGGGGGATGGAGGACGCGGCAAGCGGCAAGGGAGACAGTACCATGCGCGGATTTGCCTCACTGGCATGGACGATCAGATTCCCGCAAGCTCCCCGAAGCAAACATGCCTCAATCGAACGTTTTCGCATCGTCTCTCTCCTCTTTGTCCAACCATCGTACCTCCGTCGGGTTCCTCAAATAGATGATGGCGGTTCTCACCGGCATCCGATACATGCGTTCCGTCGCCTTCCGGTACAAGGAAAGCTGTCCCCTATGGACTGACGGATCATCGAGCTGATCCGTTTTGAAATCCAGTACCTCGATATGGTCCGGCTTGTGAACCAACACATCCACCGCTCCTTCGACCACCACAGGACTTCCTTCAAACGTTTCATGGGAGGAAAAACGCACCTCCGTCTCGGGATGAAACGGGGCGACTTCTTTTCGGTAGTATTCGCTGGAAAGAAACGCCTTGCACAATGTTTGCCCGTCGTCAACCAACACGCTTTTTCGTCGTGCGTCCAACTTTTGCAATCCCTCAGGAAGCAATAGGACGGGATCCTCCGTCTTTCCCGCCATAAAGGATTCCACCAAGCGATGGACAAACGTCCCCCAGTCCGCAACGGCGTCGGGATCCATTGTAACCGCTTCCTTCAAGACGGCATCGCTCTTCAGCGACGGAAGTGCGACGGCTTGCGGCGTATGAGTCCCTTCAGGGGCAAACGCCGTCGCCTTGATTCTTCGAAGCGGCATCGAATAAGAAGGTTTCTCCGTCCCATAAAAGGACAAAACGCTGTTTTCCGGAACGGCGGATTGATCGCGATCGACAAACAGCGCCTGCTGAGGAATTGTCTTGATCGCCTCCACGTTCACGTCGGGACATCCGCAACGGTAGATTCCCTCGTCTTCGTCGTACGACACGTCGAACGCCGCCTCCATCCAATCCAACGCATTACCCGCACTCGATCTCCCATGGAATCCGCTGAACACAAGATGGTATTCCGCACGCGTAACCGCCACATACAACAACCGTTTGGTCTCCGCCACCATCTCCGTTTTCGCTTCCTCCGCATCAAAGAACAGTTTCCCCACACCGGCATACCCACCGCCAGGCCTGTCGTCGTAATACGGAACGGGTTGGGAATCAAGAAAGAAATACGGACCGGATCCCCGAAGGGAACCTGCGTCGAAATTGGAAACGAATACCACGGGAAATTCCAAACCCTTGGCCGCATGAACCGTCATGATCCGTATCGAATCTCTTGCTTCCGCGATGACTTCGCCGCTCTCGCTGTTCATCGCATCCGCCGAACCGAGGAACGGACGCAGATCATCAAGAAACGTCACCAGGGATTCCCCGTTGTTCTGGGCCAATTCCGCAAGCCGGTACAGATAGTCGTAGTGGTCCAAATACGCATGGTAGCCGGGTCGTTCCAAATAAAAGAATCGGTAACCGAGATTGTACCACAAATATTGGACCAACGCCGGCAACGTACTGGCTCTGGCGTACGCTTTCGCCGCCTGATAGCGCGCGCAACATTCCTGATAATCGGCGCATTGGGGAGATGCCTCGGGATCAAACGCCGCTTTTTGCTCGTTAATTATGGAAAACACCTTTTCGTCGGAAAGCGCGCAGAACGGGCTACGCAGCACGGAAAGAAATGCCAACCGGTCCTCAGGATACACCAATGTCTGAAGAAACGCATAGATATCATTAGCGGGAGATTCCAGCATCAAGGACCGGGACACTTTGCCGATGGTATAAGGAATGTCCTGGGCTTTGAACGCCCGCTCGAAACTCATTTGATGGCTGGTGTTCCTCAAAAGCAAGGCGATGTCACAAAACCGGGGACGACGAACTCCTCCCTGCCCGTCAGCAATGAGATAGTTGTCGGTATCGAGCATCTCCCTGATTTTTTTCGCCACGGAGAAGGCTTCGCAATCGGCATTCTCCGCATCCTCATCATCATGTTCTCCTCCCTTGGGTTTGACCATCAAAGTAAAGGAACCTTCAACTCCGGGAGACGCCTTCCGTTCTTTCAATTCGGTGAATGTGGCTTCGCATGATTTTCCCTCATTTTGCATCACAAAGCGGAACAACGTGGAAAACAAGGATATCAGTTTCGGTTCGGTACGGTAATTGGTGGTCAGTTCGATGGCCGCTCCGCCTCCAAGTTCCGCCGCCAAATTCTTGAAGACGGAAACATCCGCACCACGGAACTGGTAAATGGATTGTTTCTCGTCGCCAACGAAAAACAATCGGTCCGGCAGCAAATCGTCGGGAGAAGGGATTCCTTTTTTATCGAATGAGTCTTTGGCGGAAAGCAGATACAACAAATCTTTCTGCGCTTCGTTGTCATCCTGGAATTCGTCGATCATGATGGACTTGAACCGATGAACGTAGGAACGTCGTAAATCCGGCTGGTTCTTCAGAAGATCGATGGCCAACGCGGAGACATCCCCGAACGTCAGTATTCCGGTCCGCCGCTTCGTCGCCTGGAACGCATCCTCGTACCGACGGAGAAAATCAATCATCGAAGCCACGTCATCCTGCTTTTCCAAGGCGTTGCAACAACGTCGGAAGCCGTCGCCCGCGGAGGAGAACTCATCGCTCATTTCCTTGATCAGCAAATCCCCCTCTCCCTTGCCTCGGGGTTTGCTCCAAGAAGCTTCGGGGGCTTCAAGCACACACATCCATGTTGTATCATCGGGAGCCGCGTCAAACGCTTCAAGACACCGTTTCGCTTGGACAACGGCTTTTTTCGAGGATGGCGCAAGAGCGTCGGATTCTCCCGTTTTCACAATCCGGGACAAGGAACTGAGAATGATTCTCCTCTCTTCTTCCCGTTTCTCCGCCATCGCCGCTTTCACATGATCCGCCAAATCCTCGGGAAGCCTGTGCGGCAAATGGAATTCCTTCTTCGCGAGAATCGTAAGAAGATCCACCGCTTCCTGAGGTTTGTAGAGACGGGCAAAAACGTCTGCGCCTCTATCCTCTTTTACTGCGGACAGCATCTTGCGCGCGAGCATTACGGCATTTCGCTCGTTCTCCCCTCCATCGTCCCCTTCCGGAGTGTAATCGCTCGTCAGCCCATAGAGATACGGCTCGCTTCTGAGAATTCTGGAGGAAAATCCGTCCAATGTAGAAATGGACGCTTTGGGGAAATGATGTTCCCATTCATCCATAAACAACGCTCTGGTATCTTCATCAAGGGCGTCATCGCGACAGAAGCGTTGGATCAACGAACCGATCCTTGCCTGCATCTCCAGCGTCGCCTTCTCGGTGAACGTCAATGCAAGAATCTCATCCGCATGGACACCATCCAACAGAAGCCGAAGGTACCGATATGAAAGTACCGTGGTTTTCCCCGATCCCGCTCCTGCGCTCACCACAAGATTTCCATCCGTCTCCACGGCTCGTTTCTGATCCGGATCAAGCCTTTTTCCCATGATGGCCGCTAATTCCACGATGGTGTTCATTGCGCGGAAAACCTCCTTCTGCAGGCAAAACGATAGGCGCAACCGCCACAACTGGCTTTGCTCGGCGTTGCGGGAAAGCAGCCGCTTCGTACGGCATCGGCCAACGCAGAAAGGCAACGTTGCATTTTCCGTTCCCCCGCATCCCGATTCCCTACCTTGTCCTTATCCCAGATCGCAAGGTATTTTCCGTCCTTGATGACATAGTATCCCGCCCAAGAAACATCTTTTCCCAAGGATGAGTGCACCAACGTACGGTACAAAGGAAGTTGCAAGGAAACAAATTTGTCTTCCAGTTCCCGTGGATCCTTCCCCGATCCCGTCATCGAAAACGGAGCTTTTCCCGTTTTGTAGTCAATGACGGCCATGGTTCCGTCCCCCATATCGACAATTCTGTCAATCCGTCCCTGCAAAGACAGAAGGGAATCCCATTTTGCCGTAAGTTCCTGTTCCGTTTTATAGGTGGCCGTCCCTGCAAAGAGGATGCGTTCCGCTTCCAGGATCCGCATGCAAGCATCGCGATAGAAATTCGTGATCCAAACCCGCCCCGCAGGATCGGGACCGTCATCTCCGTAGGTTTCCCGCATGCTCTCGTCGAAGCACGTTCCCAGCAATGCCCGATACGATTCCATGTTCCCGACATCAAAGCGGCCTACCGAATCAAAAAACTTCCGGTACGCGGAGTGAAGCATGTTCCCGACCGTTTTTGCATCGACCAAATCCACAAGGAATTCCATCTCGGTGACTCCGAACACATACTTGCAACTCCAGGCAAACGGACAAAGGACGAACAAATCCAAAGAAGTGGGGGAAACGCCCAATCCCTTTTCGCGTTGCAAAAGGAGATCGGCGCGGAACGGATTGTCGGGCGCAGTGTAATCCGTCATGGTTCCCCGGATATGACGCGAAGATTCGCGGGACAATCGTTGGAACCACGTCGCTCGTCCCGTTACCGTCCCGTGTTTCCAAAGGATCCGTTCGTCCTGATACCTGTCTTCGCTCACGGGCGACTCGATCTTCCGGGAAAACAACGACGGCGCGCGACGATCCCCTCCATAATCCTTGACATGATAGGAAACGACCGAACCGCCAGAGGCGGCGAGAAGGAGGTTCGCTTCGGTCAAATCCTCCTCTCCGCGGCCGACTCCGATGATCGTATCCGGCAGACAATCCAAAGGCTTGTCGATCGTCTGAGTCGATTTCCAATCCATTGAAAGGAAAAAATGATGGGGAATATCCAATGTGTTCGCATCCGTCCAACGATAAACGTGAATGCCAGAATCTGGAGAAGGGGCCTGAGGAACATATAATCTTTTGCTCAGATAGGTGATGAAGAGAGAAAGAACCGATATATGGCGGGTAACGGAACAAAGTTCCATCGAGACACGCATTTTCTCCAGCGCGTCCATACAGAACGTATATACTTCCTCTCCGGGAAAACCAAGCCATCCTCCCGAAAGAAAATAATGGTCCTGAAACGCGTGCAGCCGTTCCAACAACCCGTCCACCGTATCCGTCGTGTTGATTGCGATGATGAAATTCTTGAATTCCGCGTACCAATCCATCAGTTCTCGGTTTCGTAGTCCAAGAAGCCACGGATCGTCCCTACCCAAGGAACCTTGGTCGATGGACCGACGCACCGCTTCCTGAACGAACCGGTGGGCGAGATTCGTTTGCGTATCTGACCAGGGAAGGGCGATATCGAGAAGAAACGCTTTCATGTCACCCAGATTGAACTCGTTCACATATATGTCCTGAAGACATTTGAAGAAACGACCTGCAGGATGAGAGAGCGGAGATTTCCCGAAACGGAAGGAAAGGGGCACGTCGTACAACGGAGCCAGACTTTCCAGACATGGAAGCATCTGCTCGTCATTCGCGGTCGAGATGACGATATCATCCATCGGAACGCCCATATCCAAAAGCCGTTTGGTTTCTCTGAGCGTCTCCCTTACTTCCTGAACATGATTGGCATACGAGATGATGCCGCCGAACTTACCGGCGGGAGAAGGAAATGCCTTGACGGAAGAATCGTGCAACAGGGATAGAATGCGCGAATGGCCGGGCAGGACATCGGAAAACAAAATCCGGTATCGCGCCCCCAATACGTTTACGGGATTCCGGTATCGCGGCTCGTACAGATGCTTTTCTTCCAGAAACGTCGTGTAACCGGCATACAACGTCCGCAGGTCCTGTCGCATCTCCGGTTTCAGCAATCCAAACGCCTTGCATCGGCAGACATCCTGCAATTGCGGAAGGATGGAAGCAAGATACCGTTCAACCCGAGCAATGGAATCGTCCGACACCGGCTGAAAATAGGAAAGGCGATGTTCGCGCCCCCATTGTTCGACAAACAGAAAACGGACCATATCGTCGGCCGGAATCTCATCCCCTTCCCCTCTCTCGAACAGGGAAACAAAAGTGTCCCAACTGATCGCATGGTCATCACGAATCGCCGTTTCATCATTTTGGAACACATAGCTCCGCAACCAGTATCTGGCGGAAACCTCGCTGGGAAACACGCATATATCCCCGCTTTGCAGGTGTTTGAACACATACGCTTGTTTTTCAGTCATCGCTTCATTATAACGGATTGGAACGGCGGAATGCAAAAAACATTTTCCAAACCGACGGAAACCGCTACAATGCCGGTATGGAGAAACCAAGTCCCGCACGATTTCTCATCTCTTCCTTTTTCGTATACGTCCTATGGTACGCATTCGCTCCGGTCGCCACGTTCCTTTTTCGTACCCTGCCTGTCCCGGAGCCGTATCACACCTACGTCACCGTCATGGCTCCATCCCTGATCATGGCGATGGGAGTCTGGGCGGCATCGAGATGGATTCTTCATATTCCTCTATTGGAACTCATACGACAAAACCAACGGAAGACGGCTTGTTTTTTTATCCCGTTTCTCGCATATTTTTCCACCACACTTGTGGCGTTCCTTATTTCGAAGCGTTCGTCTCCATCCCTGTTCACCGCAACGCATCCGGCCGCTACGACATATCTTCTGATGCTCCTGTTGATCCTGCCTTTCAACTTCATCCAGTGCGCCGCGGAGGAATACATGATGCGGATCATCCCCAGTCACAGCATCAGCGACAAATTGGGTTCCGCACTCCTTTGCATGGTCCTGTTTGTAATCCCGCATCTAGGCAACACTGAAGTTGCCCAAGGAGCGAGCGTCCCGCTCGTTGTATCCTACTATGCCATCTTCGGATTCTTCGGCACATGGTTCAGCTTGCTCACGGGAGGCTTCGAGTTCTCCCTGGGAGTCCATATGGCGAACAACCTGTTCATCGCGCTGGTATGCAATTACCCCGTAACGCCGATGAAAACTTCGGCTCTGTTTCTCTCGGGAGAACCGGTAGGCACGTGGAAGGACATCGCCGTGCTTTCCTCGGCCTTGTTCGTCGCATTCATCGCCACGCGGAAAGCGATAAAACGCTGAACCTCTGGTCAGGTTTCCCGCTTCTTTCTATACTTTTGCTACCATGGGAACAAAACGAAAACCCAAAACACGGAAACGGAACAAAACAGGAAAGAGATTACTCTTCTCCGTTCTCGTCGTCTCCCTACTCTTCGCCTTGTTTCTGGTCTTCACGCCGGGAACGG
>Ga0172378_10002288_pt1 | contig 17895 bp, 18 predicted proteins | sample GrowelOW332metaG_FD_119755 | JGI IMG/M metagenome (GOLD analysis project Ga0172378, IMG submission 119755) | Groundwater microbial communities from an aquifer near a municipal landfill in Southern Ontario, Canada - Pumphouse #3_1 metaG | ecosystem: Environmental > Aquatic > Deep subsurface >... | reverse complement strand
CTGCGATACAACCCACATTTTGTCATCCTCGCAAGGATCCCTTGACCGATGGATTACAAGCTAAACATTATTATATGCAAATAATATCATTCAAGGGATTCCTACTGGAATGACAAAAATGATTGTTTTTGTGAAATATAAACAGTTATCGATTTGATAACATCCGATATGACAAAGAAGATGGCTTTATATCGGTTAAAATCCTAATATTGCGTATGACCCTTAATTCGGTATAATTCTAAAAGCATTAAAACCAAATCATGGAAGAAAAAAATAAATTTTATATCACCACCTCAATCGCCTATGCCAACTCCGTACCGCACATCGGCTTTGCCATGGAGGTATTGCAAGCGGACGCAATAGCAAGATATAACGCGCTCAAAATCGGGAAAGAGAATGTTTTTTTCCTTTCCGGCACGGATGAGCATGGATCCAAAATCAAAAAAACCGCAAGCGAAAAAGGTATGGATGTCAAAGCTTTCGTTGACCGAAACTCCGACAAATTTCGCGAGCTTCTGAAAACCTTGAACGTCGGCAATACCGCCTTCGTCCGAACTACCGATGAGAATCATAAGGCCGCCGCACAAAAACTTTGGATGAAACTTTCCGAGAATAAAAACGCCGGCGGCGAAAGCGACATTTACGAAAAAATCTATCAGGGAAACTATTGCGTGGGATGCGAGGCGTTCCTCACCGACCGCGATCTGGTGGACGGCAAATGCCCTTACCATCAAAAAGAGCCGGAGAAAGTGGATGAAAAAAATTATTTCTTCCGGGTTTCAAGATATCTCCCCGAAATCAAAAAAAGAATCGAATCGGGCGAGATGGAGATCATTCCCGAAGCAAGAAAAAATGAGATTTTGAATATAATCGAAAACGCCGAAGACGTGAGTTTTTCCCGTCCCAAGAGCACGCTCGACTGGGGCATCCAAGTTCCCAACGACGACGATCAGGTAATGTATGTCTGGTGCGACGCGCTGACAAACTATATCAGCGCCTTGGGATATGCCGAGGAAGAAGACGGTGAAATTTTCCAAAAATTCTGGCCGGCCGATGCGCACGTTATCGGCAAAGATATTTTGCGTTTTCACGCCATGGTCTGGCCGGCGATGCTGCTCTCAGCGGGGCTTCCTTTGCCGAAAAAAATCTGCGTGCATAGCTTTATTACCTCCGGCGGACAGAAGATGAGCAAAAGTTTGGGCAATGTCATCGACCCATTCGAAGTCATAGAAAAATACGGAGTGGATCCGATGCGATATTATTTGTTGAAAGAAATTCCCACTACCGAAGACGGAGATTTTTCATACGAACGTTTCGAGGAAGTATACAAGTCCGATTTGCAAAACGGACTCGGCAATCTGGTCGCGCGCGTGCTGGCGATGACTGAGAAATATTTCGACGGCAAAGTGCCGGAGTTTGATGAGAGATATAAAGGCGAGGTCTTGGTGCCGCAGGAAATTATAGAAGACTTGCAAGGAATGGAAGAAACGTTCAAGGGCAAAGATTTGGATCTGAAAATTTTGCAGGAAAGAGCGCTGTCCAAAAGAACCGGACGCTTTGAAAATTTCGAACTTGACTTGGCGCTCAAAGATGCCGACGAGCTGGTCAGTATTTTGGATAAATATATCCAGCACTACGAACCGTTCAAGCTCATCAAGGAGAATAAAGAAAAAACCGGCTGCGTGCTCAATAAATGTCTGGAGACTATTTTTGTCATCAATGAGCTTATCAAACCGTTCCTGCCGGAAACCGCAAAAAAGATCGAGGATCAATGCGGAGAAAAATTCGAAGTCGGCGCTCAGGTCCGAAAAGGCGAAGGATTATTTCCGCGGTTGGAAACTCAAATCTAATCTATTTTAATCTTAGCCAGTGAGAATGGAATACAAGCATACCGAAATAACCGAAAAAATTATAAGCGCCGCTTTCGAGGTTCACAATAAATTGGGCGCGGGTTTTCTTGAAAGAGTCTATCACAGTGCTATGAATATCGCTTTGAAACAAAAAGGGTTAGCTTTCGAGAGTGAAAAAGAATATAAGATATTCTATGATGGTCATGAAATCGCTTTGCACAGGCTGGATTTGGTAGTTGAAGATAAGGTTGTAGTGGAATTAAAATCTATGATAGGCGAAATGCCGAACGTATACAGAGCGCAAGTATTATCTTATATGAAAGTTTCTAATCTTGAGGTAGGACTATTAATTAACTTTGGAAATGAATCTTTGGACATAAAAAGACTAACACCCTATAAAAGGGATTATAAAATGCGCTAAGAATAAATTGATTTAAATTAAAAATATGATCGATACTCACGCCCACATCGACTTTCCCGACTTTGATTCTATGCGCGAAGATTTGCTTTCGCGATTTTGGGGCGCGAACGGAGAAGCGATTGTCAATGTCGGATGCGATATGAAGTCCAGTGAGCGGTCCGTGGAGCTCGCGAAGACAAACGAAAATATTTTTGCCGCTGTCGGCATCCATCCGCACGACGCCGACTCGCTGACCGATGAAAATCTGAAGCGGCTGGAAGAATTGCTTCTTCTGCGCAAAACCGTTGCAATGGGTGAGATCGGGCTTGATTTTTTCCGTGAGCCTTTCTGCGATCCGGAAATCCAAAAAGACGCTTTCAAAAAACAGCTTGAGCTTGCCGAGCTGCACCAAAAACCGATTATCATCCACTGCCGCGAAGCCTACGCGGACGTTCTGGAGATTTTAAGGGGTTACAAAACCTCCGACTGGAACGGCGTACTGCACTGCTTCACCGCCAGTCCCGAAGTAGCTCAAGAATTTTCGGATCTGGGATTTTATATCGGCTTTACCGGAATTGTCACCTACTACAAATGCAACAGCAAGGACGAGGCTTTTCTGTGCGACACGCTGAAGTCTATGCCGCTCGATAAAATTCTGGTCGAGACCGATGCGCCCTACCTCTCCCCCATCCCGCACCGCGGCGAAATCAACGAACCGCTTTTTGTCAGATACGTCATCGAAAAAATCGCCGAGATCCGAGGTATGGACGCAGGCGAACTGGAAAAAATCACGAGCGCGAATGCCAAAAAACTCTTCGGAATTTAGGTTCCGCAGGCCGACACGAGAGCAAGGACTATCCTTACAGAATCAAAAGGACGGTCCTTTTTGTATCCAACTCATCCTCTGTTAATGTCAGATTAACTTAATCCGCCGCAATCCGCTTATAAAGTATTTGGGTTTTCTCCCTCTCCTATCGGGAGAGGGTCGGGGTGAGGGGGGGGGAATAAATGTAAAATCATTATGTAAGGGATTAAGTTAATTCGGCATTAAGACAAAAAAATAAAGAGTTAAAATATTTATATTTTGACTCTTTATACGGTATTTTTTTGTTTAAGCTCTTTTTTTACCCGTTACCCAGATCATCTCCTCCACCTTATTCCAGTTGAGAGGCATCGGCGCAGGGAATATCTCAATAAACATTTTCCTGAATATCTCGACCAACAATGCATTGCTGAACGAACTCGAAAGCATTATTCCTTCATCATATATCTTTTCTATTTTTTCTTTCTCATTAAGATTCCACGCCCAGAAAGATTCTCCGAGCATAGGATCATTATAGACGATGATGAGTCTCTCTTTGAGCAAATCTTCAATCAGAGAAGAACTTGCTATCAGTTCGTCGAGAAATCTAGGCAGGGGACTAGGAGACACGACACAATCAGTAGGTCGTTCACAATGGTTCTCCAAGTCCCTGATGACAGCATAAAGATCGTATAGCACTTTTTTCGTTTTCGCTATCTCTTTGTCATTAGCACCCCTACAAGAAAAGTGACGTGAAGGATAAGAGAAATTCAGCAGCTCTTTCACGTCTATCCATTCTCTTCCTTTTGTTATCTTATCGACTTCGCGATCAGCTTCCCCCAGACCAGTAATCTCGTCACACATGATTATGCTTCGAATCATAGAAGTTTTCACTTCCATATGTGAGCAAGTACTGGAAAGCTTTTCCTCGAGAAGATTCCATATTATGGCCAGCATTACCGGTCTGAACATGGTAATGTTATACCAAGGTGATTTTTCCGGCGATTCTTCCGGTGATTCATTTAACAAACTTTTATTCCCCCCGTTTCTTTCTGCGGATTCTGAACAGATTCTGATCCGTACACCTATATCATACAGCTTCTTATTTCCTTGTCAATCAAGCCGATTTAGGCTAGAATAAATTAGCATAACCTATTAATTTTTGCGGAATATGAATAAATATAATCACAAGAAAATCGAAAAAAAGTGGCAGGATGAGTGGGACCGGAGCGGTATTTACCGGGCAAAGGATTTTTCCAAGAAAGAAAAATTTTATTGTTTGATTGAGTTCCCCTACCCTTCCGGCGCGGGACTGCACGTCGGGCATGTCAAACCGCACGTGGCGATGGATATCGTTTCCCGAAAGAAAAGAATGCAGGGCAAAAATGTCCTGTTCCCTATCGGCTGGGACGCGTTCGGGCTGCCGACGGAAAATTTTGCCATCAAAACCAAGAAACATCCGGTACTCGTCACCAGAGAAAATATCGCTGTTTTCAAAAGACAAATCAAAAGCTACGGTCCGAGTTTCGACTGGTCGCGCGAGATCAACACCACCGACCCCGAATATTACAAATGGACACAATGGATATTTCTGAAACTTTTTAACAGTTTTTATGACGACAAAACGGATAAAGCCCTGCCCATCGAAGAATTGAAAATTCCCAAGGGGCTGGATGAAATCGAAAGAAAAAATTTCATTGATGATCACCGTCTGGCGTATGAAAAAGAAATGCCCATCAATTGGTGCCCCAGCTGCAAAATCGGACTGGCGAATGAAGAAGTTATCGGCGGCAATTGCGAACGCTGCGGGGCGGCGGCGGAGAAAAAAAATGTGCGGCAATGGATGCTCAGAATCACCAAGTATTCGGAAAGGCTCATTAATGATTTGGACACGGTGGATTATTTGAATAAGATCAAGACGCAGCAAATCAATTGGATCGGCAAGAGTGTCGGAGCGGAAATCGATTTCGCCATCAAGATTGAGGGAGAGCAAAAAGCCTCGGAAAAACTTCGGATTTTCACCACCCGTCCCGACACCATTTTCGGCGTAAGCTACATGGTAGTCGCGCCGGAACATCCGATTATTGAAAAGTGCAAGGACGGAATTTCAAATTGGGAGGAGGCGCAAAAATATATAGAGGAAGCAAAAAACAAATCCGACCTTGACCGCACCGACCTCAGCAAAGAAAAAACCGGCGTCGAACTTCAAGGCATTAAGGCAATCAATCCCGTAAGCGGCGAAGAAATTCCCGTCTGGACTTCGGATTATGTCCTGTCCGGTTACGGCACCGGAGCGATTATGGCAGTGCCTGCGCACGACAATCGCGATATGGAATTTGCTATCAAGTTCGGCCTGCCCATCAAAGCGGTCATTGAGCCCGAGGGAGGACGGACGGCATTTTTTATCCACGGCTTTGAAGACGACGAAAACGGACGATTCTCTCCCTGGAAGGACGACAACATCAGGGAAAAGCTGGAGGATTTGGGGTACGAAATCATCGCCCCCAATATGCCCGATTCTCATCATCCGAACCGCGCCGAATGGCTTTCATTTTTGAAACAATTCGAGGGCAAGGTCAACGCCAACACCGTTTTTGTCGGACACAGCTTGGGTTGCGCGTCCGCAGTCGATTTCGTAAACAAGACCGGCAAGAAAGTAAAGGCGGTATATTTGATCGCGCCCGCCAGTGAAATCGTCGACTTTGCCGAATTCAAAAAAGAATGGAGGAACGAAAATTCAGACATAGCAAGCGTGGAAGTTTTTGCGAAAACCGAAACCGACTGGAGCGGAATAAAAGATAAAGCGGAAATTGTAAAAGTGATACTGTCGGACGACGACAAATATATTTCATTTGAAAAAACCAAGAAGTTTTTTGAAGATAAAAAAATAGATTGCCTTACGCTTCATGAGCGGAAGCATTTTATCGGCCGCCAGATTCCGGAGCTCTACCGGGAAGTCGCAAACGACTCTTACATTGAGGAAGGCATTGCCATCAATTCGCACGAATGGAACGGGCTTGCGACCGAAGAATTCAAAAAGAAAATCGTCGCCCACATCGCCAAAAATAAAGTCGGGACGAAGTCCGTCAATTACAAACTGCGCGACTGGGTATTCTCCCGCCAGCATTATTGGGGGGAGCCCATTCCGATTATCAAATGCAAACATTGCCTCGCGGACAAGCTCGACATAAAAGCGGAAATCAATTTCCCCAAAGAAGAGGTCTTTCGTCTCATCAAAAACGGCGCAAAAACCATTGATACTCGCGCGCTCAATCCGGAAGAGCCGGAACGCTATTTCGGCGGCATTAAGACCGGCGACTTGCTGAAATTCAAAGACAAACAAAATAACTACTTTGAAATTGTGAGAATTACGAAAGCCCGCACTTTCAAAAATCTGGGTGAGCTTTTTGAGAATAAAGAAATGCTGGGAAAGATTTTCCCCGATTTCAAAGACAGTCACGACTACAAAAAATTGGAGAAGGAATACAGCTTCACTAAAAATTACGTCGAAAGAATAAACAAGAACGGGCTGGTGGCTTGGGAATTTGAGCTGCTCAACGTGACGCAGAAAATTCCGCTCGACGAAAAAGAACTGCCGCTCAAGCTGCCGGATGTCAAAAATTATGAACCGACCGATACGGGCGAGTCGCCGCTGGCCGGAATTTCCAAATGGGTGGAAACCAAATGTCCGGTGTGCGGCAAACCGGCAAAAAGAGAAACCGACACTATGCCCAACTGGGCGGGGTCCAGCTGGTATTTTCTCCGCTACATTGACCCCAAGAATGACAAGGCCTTTGCCGACCGCAAAAAGCTCGACTATTGGAAACAGGTCGATCTTTACAACGGCGGAATGGAACATACCACGCTTCATCTCCTCTACTCTCGTTTCTGGCACAAGTTTCTCTACGATCTGGGATATGTAAATACCGCCGAACCGTATTCTTCCCGCCGCTCGCACGGAATGATCATCGCCGAAGACGGACAGAAGATGAGCAAGTCTCGCGGCAACGTCGTCAATCCCGACGACATTATCAAAACCTATGGCGCAGACACGTTGCGCGTCTACGAAATGTTTATGGGCCCATACGCGGAAGCCATCGCCTGGAACACCAACAGCCTTGTCGGCGTCAATCGCTTTTTGGAAAGAGTTTGGAATTTGCAAAATAAAGTTCAGGAGAAGAACGGCGAACGGAAAATCTTGCTCGCAAGCAACAACCCGGGGAAATTAAAAGAACTGAAAGCCAATCTCAAGGGTTACAATATTATCGGTCTTGGCGATTTAAAAGACACATTTTCCGAGCCTAAAGAAAACGGCAAAACTTTTGAAGAAAATTCACTGCTCAAAGCCAAATACTATGCCAAGAAAACCGGCTATCTCACAATTGCCGACGACAGCGGACTTTGCATCAAGGCAATGGACAATCAGCCGGGAATCTATTCCAACAGATTCGCCCAAGGCGATTATCCGAAAGCTTATGAAAAGATTTTCGGAGAATTGGAAGGCAAAGACCGCTCCGCTTTCTTTAAGTCAGTGGTGACCGTTTATAATCCGAAAACCGACAGCTTCCGGCAATTTGATGGCGTATGCGAAGGGAAAATCGCCGATAAGCCTGCGGGCAAAAACGGTTTCGGCTATGATCCTATCTTTATCGCAAGAGAACTCGACAAAACTTTCGGCGAATGCAAATGGGAAGAAAAAGCGCGGTATGACCATCGCGCCAAAGCGATTGTAAAATTGAAAGTTTATCTTGAAAGCAAAGACAACGCCGAAGAGACGGAATCTCTTTGCCATAAAACCATAAAGAAAATCACGGAAGACATCGACGAACTCAAATTCAACACTTGCATTTCCCAGTTGATGATTCTTGCCAACGCGCTGGAAAAGCAAGACGAAATATCCCGAAAACATTTTGAAATTTTCATCACGCTCCTCTCCCCTTTCGCCCCGCACATTACGGAAGAAATCTGGGCGAATCTGGAAAATAAAAAGAGCGTCCATCTCAACGCCTGGCCTGTGTTCGACCCCAAGCTCATTCGCGACAAAGAAATCGAGCTGGTGGTGCAAGTAAACGGCAAGGTGCGCGACAAAATCAAAGCCAGTGCCGACATCAGCGAAGAAGAGGCGCAAAATATAGCGTTGGGAAGTGAGAAAGTGACAAAATGGTTTGAAGGCAAAACACCAAAAAAAGTGATAGTGATAAAGGGGAAGCTGGTAAGTATCGTGTTATAAAACGGAGTGACAAGACGGAGTAGCATGGCTTTAGCCTGCGCGGTTGTCCCAAGCGGATGGAACGAACATATATGTGAAATTGTTTTTTGTATTCGGACCACACCAGAAATGGTGTGAATGCTACGCAAAAACGTTTTATCCCGCATGGGACAGCGACGCAGGCTAAAGCCGTGCTACTCCGCGAGATATTCCGTTTTGACATAAACAAAAGACGCGATAAATCGCGTCTCTACGGAATACGTGTGAAATTATTGGACAGCAAAAAAGGACAGTCCTTACCGCATCAAAAGGACTGTCCTTCCTGTATTAATCCTCCAATTCATAACCGCTTTTTTTAAATTGTTCCATAAACATAATATGAAATATCAAAAGCTCCTAATGTTCATTCAAATAATCTATAATCTTCCCAACACTTTTTGACAAATCACTTTTCTCGTCATGTTCCCAAATTCTAAAGTTTTTCCAGCCGATCTTTTTATAGTATTTATTAACCTCTTTATCTCTTTCCTTATTTCGTTCGATTTCTGCCTCCCAAAATGTTTTCCGTGTCTGAGGCATTGAGCCGTGTTTTTTACATCCATGCCAAAAACATGAATCAATGAATATAACCGTTTTATACTTCGGCAAAACCATGTCCGGTTTACCGAAATAGTTTTTTGCATTTTTCCGATAACGAAATCCGGCATTCCATATTTTCTTTCTGAATTCTATCTCTATTTTACTGTCTTTGCCTCGCACTTTTGACATTATCTCACTTCTTTTCTTTTTGGAAAAAATATCCGCCATAAAATCATCATTTTAAAAACCTGATTTGCAAATTGAGTTTGAAGAACAACTTACCATCTTCCTCATATAATTCACCGTATTCATATTTGCTTGTGCTCGGAGTGTCAAATTTTGTGTTTTCGTATAAATATGAACGAAATTCGTCTCTGTTATATAAATGATAACAAACCACATCGCCATTTTCTTTCACTATGATATAACCGCCATGCGCTTTTGAAAATCCATCCCAAGATTTGCTCGGCACCATACCAAGTGCACTTGCATCCAAGAGATTTTTAATTTTATATTCATAATCCGTTAACGACAATGCGAATCTTTGTTTCATATTTTCATTTTCAGAAAGTTCTTTGGTCAAATCGGCAACGGTTCTGTGTGTATTTGAGAAAAAATCCAAAAGCATTTGTGCAATAAATTCAGGCAACGCCGTATCAATCATTTTCATGTTGGAATTGAACTGTTTATTCGAAACTCCGACATACTCAAAAAATCCGCCCGATTCCGATATTTTTTTGACACGATCGCGAATCTGCGCTCTTGTTCGGATGGAATTGATTGCCGAGACGCTTCCCTTGAAGTCTTTAACTTCATAAATGAAATTTGTCGTCTTCGTTCCTCCCCACATGTTTCTTCTTATCAAAGAACCTTCCAACGTTTTATGGATTACCGTATTATCCGTAAATAGATTAATATCATTATACTTGAGCTGTCGATTTTTTGTTTTAGCAAAGACCATAATCATGATTGAAAAATATTTCTATTGTGATATTCCAAGATTTCAGTTGTCGGCACGAATCTTTCCGGAATCGTTATGCTTTTGCCTTCGAAACCGGCAATCCATTTTTCAATGGGAGCGCTCGGTTTCGCAAGTATTTTTGAAGATATTTTTATCTTGAAATCAGTCGTAACCGTCATTAACCCTTTGTCAAAAGCCTTGTCATGCAAAGCATTCAAGCATAATCCGTTTCTGGGATTTAATCTATTTTTTGCCGCCATACTCCATGGCATGATATGGCTGGCAATTAAAAGCTCTGGCATATCTATCCCCGTAATACAGCAAGTGAAATTATTTGCGGATAAAACCGTTTGACGAAAAAAGCTTTGATTTACTCTTGTTTTTACCAATCTCTCTTTCTCAACGCCTTCTGCGAAACGAAAATTGTCCTCATTGATTGATTCTTTTTTTAAGATATCCACCCCTTCAAAACTTGTTAAAATTTTCTCACTTTCAAAAACCAAGTCTTCCCAATTCTTATTGAATTCGATCCAAACCTCCTCATCCAGTTTACTCGCATTGATGAGTCCAACGATTCCTCTCTTTTTGAGCTCCGGATCAAAACTTCCAAAATTGCCTATTTTCATTTTTACCGAGTTTGGACTTCTGCCAATGATTTTTGCGATTTTTACTATTTCAGGATGACTGGAAGAAACTCTGTTAAAGGGAATCTTGCAATATAGGTTGAAAGCAACTATTGTCTGCTCTCGTGTCCATCTTTGATCTTCTTTTTTCATAATAAAAAGTCTTTAGCTTTTATAATTTCTCGCTAATAAAACTTCCTGAGTTAAGTCATCCGATGATTTGTTTTTTCATAGTTTCTCCCTGCCAACGCAAACGCGGATGCAATTTGCAACGCTTTTGCCTGTCCTATGCCGGGAACTTTCGTTAGATCCTCAATCGAAACATTTAAAAGATTATCGCCGAATTTTTTAATAATTTTTTGCGACAAAACTTTAACATTCGTTCCCTTTATTCCACTGCCCAATAAAATAGCCAAAAGTTCACTATCGGTTAGAGCATCGGGTCCTTTTTCCAAAAATTTCTCCCTTGGACGATCAAACTTGGGAGTATCTTTTAATTTTGCCATATTTTTATTAATCATCAAAATGAAAATCCCATTCTCAAAAAACGAGATTTTCAATTTGGTTGTAAAAGCCTAATCTGCGCGTTTATAAAACCTGTTCAACGATGTTCCACCACTTTAATCTTGTATATTTATGATATAACTTTATAAGCGAAAAGTAAAGAAAAAACACAGCGGTATGTTTTCATTTCCCGCGTTGGACAGCGGCGCAGGCTAAAGCCGTGCTACTCCGTGAGATAATTTGTTTTGACATAAACAAAAGACGCGATAAATCGCGTCTCTACAAAAAAGATGAAAGGTCATCCTGAGGTACTCCGAAGGATCCCATTATGTCCTGCATAAGTTCGAGATTCTTCACTCCGCTAGCGTTGCGTTCAGAATGACGCCAATATATTGCATGCGTTTGTTCTTGCCCGCGTGGGACAGCAGCGCAGGCTAAAGCCGTGCTACTCCGCCCATGTGCTGCTCTGTGTTATAATTCGTGCGGAAAGTCCAGATAATCCTGCAATATTATCCGCGCTGCTTCCTGATCGAGAATTTCTTTGATATTTTTTACCCCGTTTTGCCGAAGATTTTTCTCGGCCATTTTGGAAGTCAAAACCTCGTTCACTTTTATCACGGGAATTTTAATGTTCTCCTGAAAGATGACGATGAATTCCTCTACTCGTCTTGTTTGCTCGCTTTTGCCGCTAAAACCGACAGGAAAACCGATTACTATTTTTTCCACTCTTTCGTCTTTTACGATTTTTTCCAAGTTCGAGATGACCTCCGGGCTGTTTATGAGCGTAAAAAAACGGCGAGCAAGCTTTTCTTCCGGATCGGAAAGCGCCAGCCCGATCCTTTTGTTTCCATAATCAATGCCGAGAATTATGCTCATAAATGACTGATAACAAATTAACTTAATCTGTTATATAATGATTTTACATTTATTCCCCCTCACCCCGACCCTCACCCGATAGGAGAGGGAGGAAATCCAAATACTTTATAAACTGTCAATTGCATGGCACAGGGATTCCGGATATTTTGGGGTACCAAAATTCCGGAATGACACACGTAACACATTAAGACCGGAATTCTTCACTCCGCATCCGCTCCATTCAGGATAACCCGACGTAATTATATAATTTTCTCCCCTTCTCGCAAAGTCAGAATTCGATAGCCGTCTTCCGTCACTGCGACTGTGTGCTCGAAATGCGCGGAGAGCTTTCCGTCTATTGTGCGTATTGTCCAGTCGTCGTCATCGACTTGAATATCGTACCTGCCTTCGTTCAGCATCGGCTCAATCGCGATTACCATACCGGGATAAAGTTTAAGCCCCGTGTCCGCCTTGCCGTAATTGCACACCTCCGGCGACTCATGGACGCTGCGTCCGACGCCGTGACCGACCAAATCTCGCACCACCGAAAAACCGTTCGCTTCGGCGTACGTCTGGATGGCATTGCCGATTGTGCCCAAGCGAGCACCCGGAGCCACTTCTTTGATTCCTTCATACAAAGAATGTTGGGTGACTTCCATCAGCTTTTTCGCCGTATCACTTACTTTGCCCGCGCCCACGGTAATTGCGCTATCCGAGTGGAAGCCTTCATATTTCAACCCCGTATCAATACTGACGATGTCGCCCTCCTTGATTAATTTTCCAAAAGGAAAACCGTGCACGATTTCATCGTTTATGGAGAAACAAAGGGCGGAGGGAAAAGGAGTCATATTTCTTTCCGGACGATAATATTGGAAAGACGAGATCACGTTATGTTTCTTGATGTAGGCTTGCGCGATTTCTTCCAGCTCGTCGCCGTATATTCCCGGCGCGATTTTTTCCGCCAAAATCGACAGCATCTCCGCCAAGAGCTTCCCGCTCTCAGCCATTATTTCGATCTCCTGCTTGCTTTTTAGATTTACTTGTCCTTTGCGCATAATATCTTTTGTGCCTAATTATCTTAATCTTAATGGTTTTAATCTTATCCATATTCAAATAATGTTATCAATATGCCCCTTTATTTCTTGAAAAATCTCCTCGACCGTGCCGCTGCCGTCTATCTCCACCAAAATTCCCTTCTCTTTGTAATATTCAATGACCGGCGTCAAAATCTCTTTGCTCCAAGCCAGCCGCTTCATTACCTTTTCCGGCGTGTCGTCTTCCCTTTGATAAATGGCGCTGCCGCAAATCGGGCACTTACCTTCCTCGCTCCGAACGTCTTTGCCGAAAATCAGCGAGTGTCCGTTTTCCCGGCAAAGCCTGCGACTGGAAATGCGACGCAGTGATTCTTCCTCGCTCAGTTTTATAAAAAACAAAAAATCAAATTTCGAATGAATCTCTTGAAATTTTTCCTCCCAATAATGAACTTCTTCAATCCGGCGAGGAGTACCGTCAAAAATAATCCCCCTCTTCAAATCCATTGAATCCATAGCCTCATCCAAAACTTCCCGCACGATGCTCCACGGGACGAATTCCCCGTTTTTATTGATAAGAGTATCGATCATCTTTCCCACCTTTGTGTCCTCCTGGGCGATTTTGCGAAGGATGCCCCCCGTCTCCAGATGTTGAAGGTTGTATTCCTTTGCCAAAAGTTTCGCCTGCGTCCCCTTGCCCGAACCCTGCGATCCCATTATGACTATGTTTATTTTTTTATTCATAACCGATTATAAATTTAATTTAGATTGAACCGCAAAAAGTCAGTTTCTGTCAATCCGATTGCATATTTCCTTGAAAACGTTTTCGACGGACTGATCTCCGTTGATCTCGATCACTCCGCTCTTCTCTTTTATGAAATCTATGGACAGCGAAGTCTCATTCTTGTAGTCCTGCAACCTGTTGCGAATGGCGTCGAGATTATCGTCTTCGCGGGTATAGATCTCTCCGCCGCAAAACGGACATTTCTCAGTGCCAATATCTCGCGCATCAAAAACTTGCTTGCACTGCCGGCATACTTTTCTGTTGATAAGCCTTTCGATTACTTTCTTGTCTGCAAGACTTATCAAAAATACGAAATCCATGCTTTTCCCCTTTTTCTCAAAGACGTCGCAGAGCATCTTGATTTCGGAAAGCTTGCGTGAAAAACCGTCGATGACCACGCCTTGTTCTCCAAGCTTCGAGAATTCCTCGTCAATCATCTCGAATATCCATTCCGACGGGACAAACCCTTCTTGCATCGCCGCTTTGACCTTACGTCCGAAGTCATTATCCTGTGCGGCCATATTGCGCAAAATTTCACCGCTTTGCAAATGCTTCAACCCGTATTTTTCCGCAAGAAGTTTCGCCTGCGTCCCCTTGCCGGCACCGGAAGGGCCCAGCAACAAAATGTTAAAACCGTTATCCATATTTTTACAAAAAATAAACTACCTGTTCATTTTACACCAAATCGCGCAAACTAACAAAAACTAAAACGGTCCCAAGCGACCGTTTTAGACTATCTATCAAACATTACATTTCTTCATAATCTCTCATCGTAAGTTGAGAGTCGATTTGCCTCATAGTATCAAGCACTACTCCGACCACGATCAGGACGGAGGAACCGCCGATGGCAAAGGTTTGAACATTGGTAAGATTTTGACCGATGACCGGCAAAACGGCCATAAGCCCCAAGAAAAGCGCTCCCACGAAAGTTATGCGATTGATAACTTTTTCCAAATATTCCGCCGTGTTTCGCCCCGGTCTGATGCCCGGCACGAATCCGCCGTGTTTCTGCAAATTCTCCGCAACGCTCTGAGAGTCGAACACGATAGCGGTATAGAAATACGTGAAGAGGAACACCATTATGAAATACAAAGACTCATAAAATTCCTGATTGGCGAAAAGATTCTTTACGGCAACTGCCGCCGCCGCGACCTGTGCGTTGGAATTATTCACCAGAAACGAGGCGATGATTCCCGGAAAAAGCATAATGGACATAGCGAAAATGATTGGTACCATTCCCGACGAGTTGACTCGCAACGGCAGGAAAGTCGATCCGCCACTGCTGGTTACTTTGGTTCCGGAAGTCCTTCGCGCATAAGAAACGGGGATATTTCTCTGCCCCTCGGTAATAACAACCACCCCCACCACCACGATAATCGACATTACAACGAGAGTAAGAACGGTAGTCCAGGGGATAGCGCTCTCCATAGTTTGAGAAACGGTACGCGGAATACCGGAAACGATACCGGCAAAAATCATAAGCGAAATCCCGTTACCGATATTTTTTTCCGAGATAAGCTCCCCCAGCCACATCAAGAAAACCGTACCTGCTGTAATCGTGATGAGTGTCATTACAACTTCGTTATTGCCCACGGTTGCAAGCACCACGCCTTCATTGCGCAGCAGCGTAATCATACCGAAACCGGAAAGCAGCGCGAGCGGAACGGTAAAAAGACGCGTCAGCTGATTGAATTTTCTCCTACCCTCTTCCCCTGACTCGTGATAAATTTCCTTCATTTTGGGAGAAATCATCGTAAGAAGCTGCATAATAATCGACGCGGTAATATAAGGCCCGACACCGAGCATCGCCAAAGAAAAATTTTCCATTCCGCTTCCAGTCAATACGTTCATCATTCCTAGCATTTGATTGCTCCGAAAAAGTGCTTCAAGGCGCGCCGTATCAACGATAGGAATCGGAATATGCGCCGCCAGACGAAAGACTATCAGAAGAAAAACCACATAAAGAATCTTGCCCCTAAGTTCTTTGTCTTTTATAATCTGATTTATTTTTCTCATCATAAGAAATTTTTTAAAATTTTATTTTAGGCAAGAGATTTAAGCTCTCCTCTGATTTCTCCTCCGGCTTTTTTGATTTTTTCCTCAGCCGTCTTGGATACCAAACAATTTTCAAAGATATTCTTCTTGCTTGTTTCTCCGTTCCCCAAAATTTTCACAGCAGCGCCTCTGCCGCTCCTGATAAGCCCTTTTTGAAACAAGCTGACGGGATTCACCACTTCGCCATTTTCAAATTTCGCCTCTATCTGAGAAAGATTTACCGTCAAATTTTTCGGACGCAAACTCTTGAAGCCGCGCAGTTTCGGAGTCCTGCGAAACAGCGGGATTTTTTCTCCTGTAAAGTTCTTTCCTTTTCCTCCACCGGATCGGGATTTCTGCCCTTTGGTACCGCGGGTCGCTGTCGTTCCGTGAGCGCCGCCCCGACCAATCCTTTTCTTTTTCGCCTTTGGATTCGGCGTTAATTGATGTAGCTGCATATTGTTAATAGACTTTACCTGAATTAATATCGAAATTTTATTCTTCTTTCTTGCCTTTGACCTCTTTCGGCTTGACCGCTTTCTTGGCATCTGTTGTTTTTGCTTCAACTTCGCTGATCTTGGACGCGGCGGCAGCTTTGGACGCAGTCACAACGGCAGCAGCCTTTTCCGCAGCGGCAGCTTTGACTTGCTCTTTTTTTACTTCCCCCACCGTCTTGACGGAAAATATTTCCAAAGCTTTGATAGTCGCCCGGGCATTGCTGAGCTTGTTCTTGGACCCCAGCATCTTAGCGGAGATGTCGCTGATACCGACAAGGTTCATAACTGCGCGCACCGCCCCGCCTGCAACAATTCCACGCCCTTTGACGGCCGGCTTGATAAGCACACGAGCGCTGCCCACTTTCTGCTCCACCTGATAAGGAACTGTGTTTCCCGTAAAACTCACTTTCACCAGATTTTTCTTGGCTTGCGCGAAAGATTTTTCCGTTGAGATTTTCATATCCGGACCTTTGGCAACGCCGACACCGACGCGTCCTTTTTTGTCGCCGATGACCACGGTAGTCCGAAAGCTGAATCTCTTCCCGCCTTTGACAACACGGGTCACGCGGGCGATGTCGATCACTTTCTGATCGAATTCAGGCTTCTCCCTTTTCTTACTGAAACCGCCTTTTCGCTTTTTTTCTTCTTTCTTTATCATATTTTAAAGCAAACGTTTATTAATAAATTTAAAATTCCAGCCCGCCTTCTCTCGCGCCTTCGGCAACCGCCTGCGTTCTGCCATGATATTGGTAGCCTCCCCGGTCGAAAACAGCCTTTTTGATATTTTTCTCCTGAGCCTTCTTGGCAATAATTTTTCCCGCTTCTTTGGCCTTCTCCACTTTGGTCTTGCCGGTCGTCACCTCGGCATCTTTGACGCTCGCCAAAGTGTTGCCGGCGACATCGTCAATGAGCTGAATGAACAACCCTTTGTTGCTTCTGAAGATATTGAGGCGAGGAATCTCAGCCGTCCCCGAAACTTTGGCGCGCACGCGATTGTGCCGTCTCAGCCTTCCGTCTCTTTTGGCTTTCGCTTTATCTATCATATTTATAATTAATTATCTTAAATCTTATATCGAATTAACCTGATCACTATTATAATTCTATAACAATTATGCAGTATTTCTATTCAGTTATAAGTTATCGGTTATTAAGTTGCGAGTTATCTCCGCTAGCTTCCCGATCCGACTTTCTTTCCGGCCTTTCTTCTTACCAGCTCTCCCACATAGCGCACTCCTTTACCTTTGTACGGTTCCGGCTTTCTGATCTTTCTGATTTCCGCCGCCGCCTGTCCGACCGCCTGTTTGTCTATGCCGCTGATGGTAATGATATTTTTCTCAACCGCAAATTTGATGCCCTCCGGAACTTTGAAAAGTACCGGGTGCGAGAACCCCAAAGCCAAATCCAAATCATTGCCTTTGAGAGCGACTTTGTAACCTACTCCTTGCAGCTCCAACTTCTTCTCATATCCTTTGGTCACACCCTCGATCATATTGGCGATTAAACTGCGAGTGAGTCCCCAAAGCGCGTACAATCTTTTTACTTCTTTTCGCGGAGTGACGAGCACTTCATTTTCTTTGATTTCAACATTGATTTCCGCGTCAAAGACCGCTTCCATCTCCCCCTTCGGTCCTTTTATGCTGACCTTATTCTTATTGCCCAGAGTAACCGTAACGCCGCTCGGAATCTCTATGGCTTTTTTTCCTATCTTACTCATATTTATTATCTAGAGTTAAATTTTATTACGGCCGAAGGTCTACCAGACCTTG
>Ga0172378_10002287_pt1 | contig 17898 bp, 12 predicted proteins | sample GrowelOW332metaG_FD_119755 | JGI IMG/M metagenome (GOLD analysis project Ga0172378, IMG submission 119755) | Groundwater microbial communities from an aquifer near a municipal landfill in Southern Ontario, Canada - Pumphouse #3_1 metaG | ecosystem: Environmental > Aquatic > Deep subsurface >... | reverse complement strand
GCTTTGCGCCTACGGCGCAAAGATGCCCCCCTTAAGATACTTTAGCCATTAAGACCGCTGTGTATCTGAAGCGCAAAAACGCCCGCTAAGATACGAGTGCAATAACCAACTTTTAGGAATTGCGCCAATTGACAATTAACAGCATATTTTGGCAAAATTTCAACCCACTAAAAAACCGGATGAGCCAAAAAATATACGATTTCATAGTTAAGTTAGCGCTAATGGGCGAGGACGCCGGCGCTCCATAGAAAAACTTGATTTTGTCCAGACGAAGGATATCATATAGCTAGCCGGATTACAGTCCTGCAGAGAAGCCAGGATGCCGCGCATCCTGAAATTTAAGCTGGCGATGAAATTTAACGGCGACCGAAGCTGAATAAGAAAAGGATTGAAAGCAGACATGAGCATCATTAATTTTCCCACGAATGAAGATGAATGGTATGGTTGTAAAAGGCATCGCTTTTCATTTGAAGATCGCGAGGCATGGATTGTCGAGCCGGAACAGGCCGCTGCCGGAATGCCTTGGACTTGGTGCATTGAATGGCCAACTGCTTTTGTTCCGCGAACCGGTGTCCCGCGACTTCTTGCACAGGGCTTCCATCATGTGCATCTGCAGGCCAAAGGGCATGGAAATGACCCCGACCAAGCGGCGTTTCATCGCTATCATGATTTCCTCTGCTCGCTCGGATTGGCTGCAAAACCCGGTTTGATTGGTCTGAGCTTCGGCGGCCTATACTCGCTACGCTATGCGGCAGCCAATTCCCACCGGGTCGCCGCCCTCTATCTGGATGCGCCTGTCTGCAATTTTAAGAATTTCCGCTTCGCGGATATAGTCAAGGATGAATATGCTCTGGGGGCTCTCGCAGATCTCGAGAAGTATCCCGGGTTGCCAGTCAATCTCACCGAAAAACTCCTCCATCTCCCGATTCTGCTAATTTATGGAGCGGATGACTTGGTAGTAGTTCCGGTTTTGAACTGCGAGCTTTTTGTTGAACGTTATCAGAAAGCGGGTGGTACAATGAACATCATTAAGCGCCCCTCCTGGGGACATCATCCGCACGGGCTGGACGATACGAACGAGATTGTTGACTTTATGACAAAAAATCTGCTTGGGCGATAAAAGCAGGATTCAGACCTTTATTTTGCCAAGCAAGTTCAATTGTTGTTGTACTCTTCCTGCTCAACTTGGAATTCAGCACTCATTTCCCCGTTTCAGGACGTCCCAACTGCTATCCTATAGCTTTTCTGCTTGTTTGGATTCTTTATCATCGTTCCTTTACATCAAGTTTCACCTTATGCTGTCCCATAGGATTGCGAAAAAAAAGTCCTCTCAGAACTAACAAATCGGACAGGATATACTTTTTAACTAAACCATGCGATTTTTGCTATCACTATAGGATAACTGCACAAAAATTCAAAAAAAGCGTAGCCGGTCAAGAGGACAATACGCAATGTCAAGAAGACAAAGACAAAAGAAGAGTCATACAAGGGAAGAATAAATTCAACAGGAAATTGTTCAAAGAAAACGCAAAATGAGAAGAAAATCATTTCTTTGAAGTTTTTAAAAAAACCAAGAAAATTTAAAAGAATATGGCCAGTCTGATCATGGAATAGGATTCAGGCTCCGCCATTTGTTTCCGGCAAAATCCCGTCAAACGAAATCAGCGGCGACACGTTTTCCAATTCGCCAATTTTGCAAAGCAATAACCACTTTGGCTTCTTGCGTTTTGGCAATATTTAATTACACTATTGGAACTGCAGGAAGGCTGTAGACGTACTCCCTTTTGTCACAAAGCAATAGAAAAGATGAAAAACGATGAACAACAAAGTGCGAATTGGAATTCTTGGTTGTGGCCCTCGCGGCATGCAAATGGGTCGAATCGTCAAATTGATGCCGGAATACTGTCAACTGACCGCGATGAGTGATCCCGCAGAAACTGCGCTGGCGCAGGCAAAGCAAGTCTTCCCCGAAATCCGGCATTTTACACATTCAGATGCTTTGCTTGATTCCGGGGTCATGGATGCGGTCATCACCGAGATTCCGCCTGCGGTTCATAGCGAATATGTCATCAAGGCCTTGGAGCGCGGAATTCATGTGCTTGGTGAAATTCCGGTGGTGGATTCCCTTGAGGAAGGCGAACTACTCTGGGAAAAAGTCCGGCAGTCAAAAGCTCTTTACATGTGCGGATCCAATCCTCATTACCGAGCGAAGACCGGTTTTGTCCTCAAGATGGACGAGATGGGACTGTTGGGAAACATCGCCTATATCGAAACCGAATATATGCACTATATGCTCGACCTCACAGACCAATGGCGAAAAACATACGAAAGCTGTCGCTACTGTACTCACTCCCTCGGACCGGTTCTGGCCTTGTTAAAAAACGATGAATTTGTTTCTGTGTCCTGCATGAGTACAGGAGATCACTACAACAGCGGACGCTCCCACAACGCCATGGCCGCCCTCCTGCGGACAAGAAACAACGTGGTGGTGCGTTTCCTGACCGGCTTTGCCACACCATACCACGGTCCTGCCCATACAACGAAGATTTTTGCCGAAAAGGGGATTGTCGAACTCTACAACGAAAAAGCCAGGGTCTGGTTAGCCGGCCTGAATGATTTTTCTGCCCGCAACGACTTTATTGAAATTCCCTTGACTCCCCAGGTTTCGGATCGTCCCCGGGGAATACGAATCGACGATGAAGAGGTTTTTCGGCTGGCCAGCTGCGGACACAACGGCAGTGACAACCGGATGCTGCAGGATTTTGCGCAAGCAATCCTGCAGGGAAAACCCTCGCCGATCGGAATCCGGGAAGGCCTGGCCATGACCTTGCCGGGAATTTACGCTGCCCTTTCGGCCAGAGAAGGCGGCACTTTGAAAGAAATCCACTATCCCTGGAATACTTGAGCGAAAGATTCCTGTTGCGAGCAGAGGACTCCGCCGAACAAAACTTTACACCTTTCCTGTTGCGCTTCTTCCTGCGTTTCACCTTTTCCGTGTTTGCTCAAGCGTTTTCTTGCTTCAGCTGGCGTGCTACTTCAATTCCTTTACGGTAATTCGCAATATCCATATTTAAGACCGCGTCCAGCTGGCTCAGTTTCCATTCCAGATGTGCTTGGTCGCAGACATAATCCATGGTTGGCTCATAGCCAAGAGTGGAATCCGCCAGAACCAAGGGTATGGTGGCCTGCACATTGGCTTTTTCCGAGGCAAGTATTGCGCTCATGCGTTGCAGAATCTGTTCTGCCAAGTCAGGGTCTGTTTCCAAGAGCAACTTTTGGTTTTCCAGCCACCATTGTTTGATATGCAAAGTGGTACTAAGGGTATTGGCAATGAAATGAGCCAGCCCAATCATTTTACGGGCAGCTTCGCGTTTGCGCTCCGGAATCCTATCGATGACGTTTTCCAGAAGAGAGATTCCCTTATGCCATCGGGCAATGGTCGAAGGTAAATGCTTGATTTCGGCAAGCAGGCGACGAATCCCCATATCCAGCCCCAGGGGATCATTCACTAATTCATAGCGGCAAAATGCAATTTCATGGAGACATCGCGCCGTCCAGGGAAACTTCGGATGCATACCAAAGGTGGAACGCAAGGAAACCCCGGCAAAGAGAAACGGAAAAGCCGGGCCGAGACGACATGGGCCATACTGATCTTCAATCGGAGTGACAAATTCACTGATGGCAAAACTCCACTCCTGCCAGGCAGCCAGCACCGTTGCCACACAGTCCGACGAAAATTCACGGGCGGCGATGGCCGCCAGAATTTCTTCAGGTGCAGGGGAATTACTCCAGAAATTCCATTTTGCGAATTCACTGACAAAAGAGGGGAACCAGCCGAAATGGTGGCTTTCCATCAGTCCCGAAAGGGCGACTTCATTTCTGGCTGTTTTCAGATTATGGATTCGTTTCAGCCACTGATTGGGGGTTGGCAGATAGGGAATACAACCGAAGTCCCAAGTTTTTCCGGCCGTATTGCTCATAGTATATAATCGCAAACCATTGCGCTTGGCTGCGGCAGCTTCTTCCTGAAAGATTTTGCTGGGGCCGGGCAGGGACAAGGTATAGTCCAATGCTCGTTCCTGAGTTCCCCAGGTTTTGAGATTGTCATGCATTTCGAAATTAACCTGCAAAGTAACATCACTCGGCAGATTGTCGATCAGTTGCAAGCGCAGATTCTTCGGTGCAAATGCCCAATTATAACTCCAGAAAACCAGATCTGCGGACGGTGCATATTGGCGGATGCAGTGTTTGATCATATCCACCAGATCGGGAAAATCGGAGCAAGGCCACCAGCCGGGATTCGGTTTATCGGATCGGAAGCATCCCGGATTGCTGCTGCTGGGAGCCGTCGTCATCGGGTCATGACTGGGAAACTGACAGGATTCTCCAACCAGAACCAGACCGGATGCTTTACGACAATGTCGGAAAAGCTGCCCATATTGACTCTCATAATATTGCCGGGCCTGAGGATCGTTGGGATGGTAGGGGTTGCGAATTCGACTATAAAAATAGACCTTGAGACCGGCTTTTTCGGCTTGCTCAATGATTTCATTGAAATCCGTATATCCCTGCATGCCTTTGTCAGGTTCCAAGACATAAAGCAGGATCCCATCAAAACCCTCGTGGGCAATGCGGCACAGGTAAGAAGACGTGAACTGATCCAGCCCATATCCAGAATGAATCAAACGAGGGGAAAACAGGGGCTCTTTGCAAATTCCTTCGGTCTGTCGGATATAAGGAGCTTCTCGCAGGTTCATCTGATCTTCGAGATGGTAACTGCCCTGGGCAGTCCCACCTTCATCCGCGCCCGTAATCCGAATCCAGTCGGGGTAACATTCAAGCTTGAAACTTCGGCGAACTGCTAATTCCTTCGAATCGGTTTGCAGAATGATACTGCGCGGCACTGGCGTTTTGCAGTCGCCCCGCCGTATACCGACGGAGACTTCCATACTGAGCAAAAGATAATCCGCCAGATCCCGTGCAAGATCAAAAATGAAGACACTTGCTTGGTCTGGAATAAGGATCGTCCAGTCGGACTGAACCTCCGTCTCGTCGGAATTGGGGCGAAGAGAAAAATCCCGCCGCCCTTTCAAATGTACTTCATCCAGAAACTTTCGAAAAGCATAGCGATTCTCAGTCATACAAAACCTTTCTCTTCATTCCGTAAAAAATATTCCAAAGCAGTCCATAAAGCAAATAACGCAGCCGTCATCCCACTTTAGAGTAACGGAATGCCGGGGATGAAATCCCATACTATAACGGTACAAAAACATTTCTGAAAAGGTATCGTTGGCTGCGTTTTGACTTCAGCGCATCCCAGTGGATTTCCTTACCAGCATTGACTCCGTCTTCAGTCTGCGTCAAAAGCGGGTTTCAGCCCGCGATCAAAATTTCCGGATGGTTTCCAGATAGCGTGGAAGAGTCCATTTAGCGACCCGATCGATTTGTTTCAGTTTCCATTCCAGATGGGGCCGGTCAGTGGCGTATTCAAGAGTCGGTTCCCAGCCCAGTCGGGAATCCGCTTCCACCAGAGGAATCGTCTCCCGGACATTTTTTTCTTCCTTGGCGAGAATTCTTTGTAATTCAGCGACGATCTCTCTGGCTTTATTGAAATCCGCTTCAATTTCCAGTTGTTTATTGAGCAGCCACCAGTGTTTTATGCCTACCATGGTTCGCAAGGTATGCCAGAAGAATTCGCCGGTTCCGGCCTGCAGCTGAGCTTCCTGTTTTTTGTTCTCCGGGACCAGCTTCAGGGCTTCTTTCATGGTAGCGACTCCATGACCCCATTTTTCCTCTGCCAACTGCATGATTTTCAAGTCTTCATGGATCCGGCATCCAATATTGGTATGGCCGCTAACATGTTCTGGTTTGTAAAGGGTATTGAGGATTCGTTCTCCCCGGTAAGCATGGGCAGAAAACGGAAATTTCATGTTCTGTTCGGCAAACGGATAAAAAACCGGATAGAAAATAAACGGATAAGATGGCCCAATGCGCAGCGGGCCGCACTGATCGTCAAAACCCGGCGTGAAAGAAGCCATCGCATCGCTCCAGATTTGCCAGGCGGAAAGAACCTGCTCCGCCGCCGCTTTGCCAAAATCCCGAACCGCAATTTTTCTCAAAATCACTTCCGGATCGGTCACCGGCGCCCAGAAATTCCATTTAGCACATTCGGCAATCGGATTCGGGAACCAGCCGTAGTGATGCGAATCCATCAGCCCCGAGAGCCCCCATTTTTCCCTTGCTTCATGCATAGCCCGGAAGCGTCGGAACCACTGTTGAGGGACGGGGATATACGGCATGACGCCGCAATCCCAGGTAGCTCCGGCGGTATTGGTGATCGTATAGAGGGGGAGTCCGCGCTGGGCTGCGGCCGCGGCTTCACTACGGAAATAAAAGCCCGGTCCCGGAAAAGTGATGGTGTAGTCCGGGACTTTCATCGTATGATTGGGATATTGAATCTGCTCATACATTTCAAAAGTGACTTGCAGCGAAACATTCAGTGGCAGCTTTTCGATCAGCGCCAGGCGCTCCGTTTCCGGGGAATTCCCCCAGTTATATGTCCAGAACACCACGTCCGCCTGCGGAGCATGTCGGCGGACGGCTTTAGTGACCGCCTGAAGCCATTGCGGATAATCATCGGACGGAAAGAAACCGGCCCTGCGGCGGATGCCATCCTGGTTCCGCAGTCCGCTGCGAGGATCCTTGCTAGGAAAGGCACAGGATTCTCCAACCAGAATTAACCCGCGCGCTTCCGGTGAATTTGCAAAGACGGCACCAAAATTCCTTTCAAAAAATTCATCGGCATCGGGATCATCGGGATGTTTGAAGCTGTCCAGATAACTGTAGAAATACACCCCCAGGCCGAAATTCCCGGCTCGCCGGATCAGATCATTGAAATCCAGATATCCGTACGTGGTTTGGTTAACACCAACGACGAAAAGCAGAATGCAGTCAAAACCGGCATGGGCGATAGCGTTGAGATGGGAATCCGGAAAGACATCCTGAGCCCAGCCAGAATGAACCATGCGTGGGTAAAACAAGGGATCCCGCCGCCCTTTTCCAAGGCTGAAAAAAGGAGCCTCCCGAAAGTTCATCAAGTCTTCCAGGTAATAGACGCCTTTTCTGGTATTGCCCTGAAGAGTGATCCGTTCGGGAGTGATTTCCCAGAAAAATCCTTTTTCACCAGCAACTTCGGTCAATACGATCTGTTTTTCCCCGGTTTCACGGATTGGCAGGGAAAGTCCCATGCATCTCTGCAGATAATCCTGCAGATCCAAGGCCGCACAGCCCCCAAAAAGAGTCCCCGGATCGCTGATCACCCATTGCACATCCAGAGCAATCTCATCTTTCTGCACGGTCGCATCCGCATTCCGGAAGCCGGGACGATGGACTTGATCGAGACGACTGCGGAACTCATAGTTTTTTTCCATGTCGATTCTCCTCTATTGTTTTGATAATTCCAAAAATTCGAGTGTAGGGAACGTCTTTCTTTGGCTCCGCATAGACATGCCTGAAAAAATCGGTTTTTGTCAATAGATTTCCAGTTCCCGAACATGGCCAGAATTGTTCACACTACAAAAGGTCAGGGTCAGCCGGATAAAACGGGCGGGTTGCCCCGCGAGCAGAAATTTCTGTCCCCGTTCATCGGTCGGCATCGTATTTTCCCGCTGATCGACGACGCACTGCCAATGATTCCGGTCGGTAGATACTTCAATGAAATATTGATAATAACGCTTATCGGTCCCCCACCATAGGAAAAGGTGCAGTTTTTTAAGCGTTTGGACTTCTCCCAAATCCAATTCCAGCCAAGCGGGTTGCTTTGACATCAGCGGAGTTTCCCAGAAATGGCCATTCCGTACGCCGTCTACTGCGGCTTCGGCTTTGTCGCCATTACTACAGCTAACCAGGCAGTGCAGAGCCAAATTCGGAGCTGCTTTTTCCTGAGCAGCCGATGGAAGAATCGCCAGAGGTAGCAGAAAGAAAAGTAGATAATGCTTCATTGTCCGTCCTTTTCGCAGAAAATTCGGTAGACACGTACATCGCCCGGGGCGACCTTAACCGTGAAAGAATTGCTGTCTTGTTGCCAGGGGATCGCTTCGCCGCTGCGCAATTCTCGGATGGCGGTGGTTTGCAGTTTTTTCAACTGGATATTGACAGAAGCCGTTTTGTTCGGATCAAGACGTTGCGGTTCTTTGATCTTCTTGTAGATTCCTTCGTTGTTGATCAAGTAAATCAGCCAGCCATCCGGCATTTGGTTGACACCAAATTGGATGTCTCCTGTCAGGCTGAATGGCAATACTTCGCTGCTAATCCGACCGAACAGATATTCCAGGAGAGGGAACTTTGGTTCCCCTTTGCTCCACTTGGAGTGGTTGGGAAGATCCAAACGCCCAATGTCATCTGGCATCAGGAAATCCGTTGTCGTCAGAAGAACCCGCCCTTTGCCATAGTCCTGGCTGCAGGCAATAACCTTGTCTGCAGAATCAAGCAATATCGGCCTGGCAGTCGTCAATTTCAATTCCTCCAGCGAATAGGCCTGAGGCACTGGGATAAGCGTTTGGTCCAGCAAAGACTTCACCGGCGAAGACAGCGTCAGCTTCCGTCCGCTGAGTTGCGCCCCCAGAAAATCGCTCGAAAAATGGGCGTTCAACTGTTGGGTATTGAAGACAACAGTACCGCCCTGAAAAACATATTTCTGAAGTCGTTTGGCAAATTCGGGGCTGCTGTCGATATCTCCGGCAAAAAACAGGATCTGATATTGCCGCAGTATCTCCAGGCTGACGGGGCCGCTGGGAGGGGCTGGAAGGATGACATCGTACAGATCACCATAAGGATTGTTCGAGTAGGCCCATTCCTGGCCGCCGCGATGAGCATTCCAAGGAACCAGGGTGCGCAAGCAGGCCTCCACCTGATGATCCGAACGAGCAGCATCGATCCTGCCCCAGATTTTTCCTCCCATGATCGGACTTTGACCATGCGAGAAGGGGAGACAAAGAGCAACCGGAGCGTAACTGTGCCCGCGAGGATTTTTGCGTACAAAGTCATCCCATTCTTTCATGACTTCGCCATGCGGTGAAAGTTCCCATATCCCATCCCCATCCTTGTCCTGACAGTATGCATGTGGCCAGACTTCACTGCGCAGATGACTGGCACCGGACAGATAAGCCATGTAGCGATCCCGCATGTTCAGGGAAGGAGAGATGCCCCAGTCCGGACCGCCCGACCTTTGGCCAGTATAGACCGGATCGGTATAGACCAGTTTGCCATTGTCATCCCGGCCGTTGAAGCCCAGAGCGATATACCAGCTCCACGGCTTGTGGTACTGACGGCTGGCGCCGCGGGCAAACATCATTTGCGGCTGATGCCGATGCGATCCTGAACTGGTGGTTTCAATCGAGATCATGCCACCACCCCATTCCATGGCATAATGGTTGAAGGCCATTAGGCAATTCATAAAAATAAGCTTCTCGGTATCCGCAAAAAAATGCCGGACAATGGCCTGATGATAAGTCTTCAACCCAGCCAAAGCAGACATCCGATCCCGGGGCTGAAAGATTTTTTCCTGAATGGTTTTTTTGACGGTGTTGGAACTGCCGGAGCGCGTCATGATTTTGTCCAAGTCCCTTGGAAAAGCCAGAAAATTAATGAATTCATTGTCCCACTCGGAAGCGGCGTCAAATCCGATGAAATTGGGATGTTGTTCCTTCCACTGCTGATATCCCTCGGAGTCGTAAAGAGTATCTTCAAAGCAATTGAAGGGCGGGCGGGAAGCCCGGATACCGATGCAGAAAGGAGTGGTCTTCGGAAAATCCTTTTCCAATAGTTTCTGACAGGAAACCAGCAATGGGGTACTTTGTTCATAGACATAAAGCCGGAAAGCGTCGCTGCTGAGAGGGCGGAAGCTCAAGCTGATTTCCGGATGGACGTTCCCTTTGCGTTCTGTGTCTGGCACATTCCGCCAGCTTCCGTTGATTTTCGCCTGCAGGACAAAACGGCTGGCCAGATGGACGTAATCCGGACTTCCCGCAACTCGTTCCCGCCCGCTGCTGATGATCACTTTATCCAGACGTTGCGGTTGAGCAAAAGTGAACGCGATCCAGGCTCCTTGATCTTTGCCGGCAAGAGCTGGCGCAGAAAAACAGGCGCTTTGCGGACTGGGGTCGCCATCACAAACCCGCTCCAGGTATTTGATCTGGGCTTGATCAGCCCAGCCGTCGACGCTTGCCAAAGAGCTGAGGTTCCGGTCTCCGTCAAAAAGTGCGATTTCCCGGATCAGGAGGCGGTTATACAAGGGTTTTTCCCGTTCGAAAAGTGAAGTGCCAAGGTCATAGGTTTTAACGGTATCTTGGGTCATCGGTTCCTGCAAGACTTTCTGCATCGCTGCAGCATATCGTTCCGGCATATTCAACCAGACCCAAAAGTCCTTTCCCATGAAGGCAGGAGCCTGCCAGACCACCAGGGGCCCGGGCGCTGGTGGCAGCAGATTTTCTCCAGCAGCCAATACCGAGCACAAAATAGGCAGGAGAAAAAGACAGGAGAAAAACTTGTTTTTCATGTTGATGTCCTTCATTGGATACCACAATAACTCATAATCAATGGAAAAAAAAGCGATGTTGTTCCGCAGAAAAAAACGTTCCCCTTGCCTTGGGTGCTGACGCAAAGCAAAGCCCTTTCCGGATGATCCTGATCGACGATAATGGCTTCAGCATCGATTAAATCAGTGGCGAAAAGGCAAAAGACGGTTTCAAATGGCGCCAGAGGAGTGTCGCCCCATTTTTTAGATGCATAGGCCAGGCGATGCTTTTTTGCTGTTTTCTGATCATAGGGTTCATGGTGGGAAGCCAAGTAACCGTCAAACCCCGTCAGTTCAAAGCCCAGTCCACCTCCCGCATCCCAAGTTCGACGGATGGAATCATAGAGCCAGACCAGTTTCCCGCCTTGCTCAACAAATTGTGTCAGAACCGGTCTGGCCAGAGGCGAGACTGCCGTCATCGGTGAGATCACAATCACCCCGCAATCCAAAAGTTCGGATGCCTCCGGCAACAGATAATGTTTTGCGGTATTGGTCAGAGAACTGGATTTACAACCCCCGGACGGAAGCTTCAGCAGTGAAGCAAGATGCTGATTGAAATTAGCCGGGCCAATAAAAAACAGCGTTCCGGAAGAGCTTTCTGCAGAAAGCACGACAGTTTGTAGAAAGAAGACGAAGAACAATAGAAGAACCCGAAATAACATAAATGTCCCTGATAATGACATTAGCTTTTAACCTTAGGGTTTTATCGTTCCTTAATAAATGAATAATGTCCGAAATTTGCTGAAATGAGGGAATGTTGCAAAGAATGCATTTTGCCTGTAAATTTAAAAATCCACACGCTTATAATCTACAGGAGGCAGGAGGCAAGAAGCAAGAACAATGTAATCTTGATCTCGTTTTTTTCACCTCGGAAAACGGATTTTCCGGCATCGGGCCGGCAAATACCCATAAAAAAAGAAGCGGCAGTGGGTTGCCGCTTCCTTAAAATATCGATAATAAAGCTGTCCTTGATCACCTGTCATTCATTGTTTTAATTGTTGATGCTTACCTTCCGTTCCGGATAACCGTTGGCCGGCCAAGAGTACCAGATGGTGTTAATGCTATATACTCCCATATTGCTCAATTTGTTGTTGGAGGCGCTGCCATCACAGAACAGTATATTCACCCCACCCTTGTGAAAATACTTAAACGCGCTGTGATCATAGCCCGTACTGCACATGACTAAGCCCAGAGCCGAAGGATATCCCGCCGTACTGGGCTTGAAAAAAGTCGTCGTACCAACCGGACTATTGGTAGCAACAAGCACCGATTTCCAGCCATTGTGACGCTTGGTATAATACTGTGGAAACCCAATCGGTGTATCCTTGTTGCCGATTACATTGTAGCTGGTCCAGCCATTGAAATATAAACTCCCATCCGCACGGTAAGTACTGTAGATACTCCCCATACGGTGATAATTCAACGCTTCATCACAAATAAATGGACTATTGGTCAACTGCGAAGAATTTAACTTCCAGATCCCTACCGAATCAAACAAACCGACAAAGCTGACAGTGTAATCATTCTTGATATAAGCCGCCCCGGGCACATAGTCCCCATACTCGCCCTCATACATCGAAAAACCAACATGAATTTGTTTCAATTTATTGATGCAGGTAATCGAGGAGGCCGTCTGCCGGGCTTGTCCCAACGCCGGCAGCAGCATCGAAGCCAAAATCGCTATGATCGCAATCACAACCAAGAGCTCAATCAGAGTAAAACTCTTCAGAAAAACCTCCCGGTTAACAGCGCCAAAAGGCTCTAACAGAATCTTCTTTTGATAGAATTTTCTGGTAATGTCCAAAGTGTAGTTGAACAATTGCTTTATGCTTGACAAAGGTATCCTGCTCCTTTTTTGATGAAAAACCAACTCTATTAAAACGAAAGTAATTAAACTGTAATTTAAAAATAAGACTTATTTGCGATTTGTCAAATGTTTTCCTTTTTTGAAAAATATGACTACAAGCTTTTTAGGCTATGCACATGCTCAGACATACTTTTAATGTGCTACCATTCCATCTCGTTTTTTCAAGAACATCGGCGTTTTATTAAATCCTGCTTCTGTATTGATTATAGATTAGTTGGAGTTACTGTAAAATCGTCTTACTTCGACAGCAAGAAGTCTGAAATTTATTCAGAGAGAATCGCAAGCGTTCCGACTTTGAGACCACTTTTCCATGAGTCCATGAAGAATTCGGATTATATTATCCCCAGTTTTCTCTCTTTCCACAAGCGATTGACGAGTTATAAAAAGGAAGTCTGCCATGACCGATATTCTCATTCCCGCGGAACGCATTCCGATTACCGCTGAAGCGGATCTATGTGTGGTTGGTGGCAGCTGCACCGGGGTCTTTGCCGCAGTGCGCGCTGCCCGCCTGGGAGCCCGAGTCGTATTGCTGGAACGCCAGAATCGCTTTGGCGGAGTGGCAACCCTGGGATTGGTCGGTATGTGGCATTCCCTCTTTGACGCCCCGGGTCAAAAGCAGATCATCGGCGGACTTACCTTAGAAATTCTTGAACGTCTGGAAAAACAGGATGCCGTAAGCCCCTTCCGAAAGCCTGTCCCGCATTACGGAATTCGTTTTAACCCGGAAATCTTGACCTTGGAACTGGACCGTCTGGTACAGGAAGAGCCCAATATCCGGGTTTTTCTGAATACATCTTTCTCAAACGTGGTACTCAGCCAAGCTGGACAGATTGAGGCCATCATCGCGGAAAACAAATCCGCTCGTTTTGCCATCAAAGCAGCGGAGTTTATCGACGCCTCCGGCGATGGGCTCGTCTGCAAAAAAGCCGGTCTGTCCATGCGACGTCCGCCGCATCCGCAACCACCAACCAGTTGTGCGCGCTTCAGCGGCTGGCGTTTCCCCCCGGATTTCGATTTGTGTGCCTGCATCGAAAAATATCGTGCTGAACTGCCAGATTTACCCGGCAGCTACCACTGGGGGATGGCAATGCCAGCCAGTACACTTTTTATGCTGGCCGGAACTCGGATTCTGAATTGCGATTGCGATGATGCCGATCAGATCACCCGAGCGGAAATGGAAACCAGACGCCAGCTCCAAGCCCTGCTGACCATGCTGAAAAAAGAACTGCCAGAGCAACAAATCGCCTTGGAAACCCTCCCTTCCGCCATCGGCATCCGGGAAGGACTCCACATCCAATCCATTGCACCCCTAAAAGGCCAGGAAATGCTGAACGGAACGCCTTTCCCGGATGCCATCGCCAATGGCACTTATCCGGTGGATATTCACAATGATCAGGATGACAGCATCTCATTCAAATCCCTGGATGGCAGCGAACGAATATATAAAGGAGGTAAACTGCTCTCCTCCGGACGCTGGCTGCCGGAAAATCAATCACTGGCTTATTATCAAATCCCTCTGCGCTGTCATATCCCCCTCGGCTCACAGAACCTGCTGGCGGCTGGCCGTATGCTCGATGCCGACCGAGATGCCTTCGGTGCAGTCCGGGTCATGGTCAATCTGAATCAATGCGGCGAAGCCGTCGGCGTCACTGCCGTCCAAGCTTTGCAGGAAAATCTCTCCGTCCAAGATATTGATTACAGGCAAACTCGGCAACTACTCGCCCAAGGCGGCTCCATCATCTGCTGAAACCCTCTCCCGTACCAGTCCGAAATTTTCCCGCCTATGCTTGACCTTCAGAGAAAAAAGAATCTCCTTTTATATTTTCCGGATTTATAGTTCAGTCAGTTAGGGCAAGGGACTCTTAATCAGTTGGTCGACAATTTGATTCCGGTCGCTGGCTCCATATCTATGGTTTTTCAACGCAAAATATTTCGAACATTTCCCCGGTTAAGGCTGGGAATTCGATTTTTTCAGAGCGGTAAAGCAAGGTCATCTTGAGCTCCGAGGTCGCGGCTTGCTCAAACGCGCGAGCGACAGAACAATGCACGATGGCATAAAAGCGTTGTCCTTTTGTCTGCGCCAAGCATTGCCAAATATGTTCCGGCTGAAAATCGCGATGGAGTTCCCGGCTCAGAATCAAATAAGTGTAGACCCGCTGATTTTCTCCGCTACGCAAGGTATACCGGGGCAAATATGCACTCAAACCACTCACCGGCAAATGGGTCGGAAAATAATAAATATCCGCATCGCAAGGAATGTTTTTTTCGATAAAAGCCGCCGTCGCTGGATAGTCCGTAAAGGGTTTTCGCAGATCATAGGGGATATAAAGCAGGGTTTGCCGATAGGAGAAAATCGTAAACAAGCAGAGAAAAACAGCCACACTGGGATGCAGCAGAAAATGGCACCGATTTTTCTGCCATTCCGGAATCGTCGGACTTGCTCCGGCGGCAATCCAGAAGGTAAAAATCAGCATCAAGAGAATCAAATAACATTGTTGCGGACTGGCCAAACTATACAAAATCGCGGCAAACAGAAACTGCCACACTATCCCACTTAGTGCGATCAGCAGAAAACGCCACGAACAACGCCAGAGAGTGTACAAAGCCCCCAGCAGACTCATCCAGAAGACGAATCTCACTGCTGGGTTACGAATGAACATGTAATAGGTTGCAAAGGAATCCAGAATCAGTCTAATGCGCTGCAAAAACTGTCCGGATGTCTCTGCTCTGAACCTAGCCTCATGGGTAACCGCAAAAGCTGGAGCGACCTGCAGAAAAGCAATCAACACCCCGGACAAAACCAGCAACAGCGCTATGATTCGCCGGTTGCGCTCTTTTGTGTTCAGCTGCTTCCATTCAGCAAAAAGTAGATCCCAGGCAAAGAAGCAGAACAGACCTGCGACCATCCCCTCCATGTAAACATGGGTATTGGCCAGCAAAGCCAGTAGAAAGGCGTACCGTAACGGCTTCTGCCGGCGCAAAGGATAACAGATCGCCAGCAGGAATAATAATGGGGGAACCAAGGCATAGGAACGCGCCACTACCGGGCACCAATACATTAACGGTGCGGAAAGCAGCAGCAGCAGCTTTGTGGCCAAGGAAAAGGGAGAACGATACAGCAAAAGCCAGACTGCAATACAGCTCAGCAGGACACTGATTACATTCAGAGTCAACAGGGGAAAACCAGTACCGGCAAATGGATGCAGAAGCAAATGCCACAAGGCAAAATGCCCCTCATAGCGCATCATGTGGAAAATTTGAAAAATCGAGCAATCCCGGGCGATCAGCCAAGCCTGCACTTCATCCTCCCATTGCTCATGAAAGAAAATCTGAGCAAAGACTACCAGCACATACACAACCATCGCCAATGTCTGAATCTGGAATGCGTTCCACTTCAGGCATTCCCCCAGCAAGCATTTTCTGGAAGATTCAGGAGCGTCATCCGTTGTTTTCGGCTTCTTCATGATATTCTTCCTCGGTATTGACTTCCCAGACTTTGCTCTTATCGCCTTTTCCATAGATCGCCCGCACGGCTTCCATAGCCGTGAGCATGGAATGATCCATATTATTGTAGCGATGCTGCCCATTGCGCCCAACTGGATAGAAATTCTGCAGGGTATCCAGATAGGCACGCACCTTACCAAACTCCGAATAACTGCCAAAATATGCCGGATAGGCTTTCTTAACCCTGGTACAGACGGAATCCAACACCTGATCACGGTCAATTACACCAATCTTCTCGAGTTCGGAAATGGCACGTTGGATGAATTCCTGATCCGGCATGACCCACTGCTCATCGCCCTCACTGCAAAAATACTCCAATCCCAACCACACTTCATGCTCCGGATCCCGAGTCAGATAGGGCGACCAATTGTTGAAAATCTGCAAACGCCCGATTTTCACCTCTCGTTCCTGGATATAAATCCAGCAATCCGGAACAATATTGTTCAAGGTTGGGATCTTCGTCCGGTTTGAAATTTTCAATTTATTCAGCAGCAGTCCGACGGTCATGAAATCACGGTAAGGCAGCTCCAGAGCGATCCGGCGTACTTCCGGCGGTATGGCAACCCCCAGAGCCAGAGCGAGGTCTTTGATCGGCATGGAAGAAATCAGATAATCGCAGACCAACGTTCGCTGTTCGCCTTCCTTTTCATATTGGACTTGCGTAATACGGTCGCCTTCTGTCTGCAAACCTACAACGCGAGCCCCAAGGTGGATTTCCCCCCCCTTGCTGATGATTTCTCGCCCCATCGCTTCCCAATATGCACCAGGCCCTTTCGCGGGATACCAAAAGGATTCGATCAGCGAAGTTTCCACCTTCTTACCCTGTAAATGCAAAGTGCGCAGCAGGAACGTCATAACCGCTTTGAACAATGACAACCCTTTGACCCGCTGAGCTCCCCAATCCGGAGCAATCCGCGAGGGATGAACACCCCATAATTTTTCCGTATAATCCTCAAAAAACATCTGATAAAGCACTTTGCCAAAACGATTACAATAAAAATCCTCCAGCGATTTTTCCGGGCGTTTATGAACAACGGAAAACAGGTAGCTGAAGCCGGCTTTCATGGTACCCCAAAAGCCAATATTCCGAATCGTCTGCAGGCTGATTCGTATCGGATAGTCAAAAAAACTGCGTCGATAAAAGATACGGGAAACCCGATCCCGCAACAACAATACTTGATCTGTTTTTTCCGGATCCGGGCCACCCTCAAGATATTTTTTTGTCCGTCCCAGAATACGATCATCTTTGGCAGGCTGACCCTGAATCGGCATCAATTCCAGCCACAAATTCCGCACTTCGGCATTTTTCGAAAAAAACCGGTGTCCGCCAATATCCATGCGGTTATCTTTGTAAACAAGGGTGCGGGCAATGCCTCCGAAAGCGGAACTCTCCTCCAAAACAACAGGGTGGACATCCCCTTCCTCCAGCAGACGATAAGCCGCCGTCAGGCCAGCCGGTCCGGCGCCGATAATAATTGCCATTTTCATTGATAAAATCCCCATTGAACAGATTACGAGTAAAAGCGCAATCCGAAAACTCTGAATATTGCTGCATCCCCTTGATTTTCAGCAGTACTTTGGCCCTTTTTATACTATACTGTCCTACCTCTTTATACACAAGATATTCCAATTAAAAAAACAGATGGATTGTTGTAAAGAATAACGGTCATTAGAGCTCGTCCCCAAAGGTATCAAGGATTGTTTTGTAGGCCTTCAAAAAGAATCGTTGAACTTTTCGCAAAAGCTGTGTTTTTGGCGGATGCGACATGAAATGTCATCCACCTGTTGAAGTTTCGTTCACTGTGCAAAACCAGAGACTGGATGACATTAAAAAAAATTTGCTTCTTCACCATAATTTGTGGGTGAAAATTAGAAAAGATTGATTTCATAATTCTTATTTTCAAGGACTTAGAACTTTTTTGCATCACCAAAAATTGGACTCTGAATTTTTTGG
>Ga0172378_10002285_pt1 | contig 17903 bp, 9 predicted proteins | sample GrowelOW332metaG_FD_119755 | JGI IMG/M metagenome (GOLD analysis project Ga0172378, IMG submission 119755) | Groundwater microbial communities from an aquifer near a municipal landfill in Southern Ontario, Canada - Pumphouse #3_1 metaG | ecosystem: Environmental > Aquatic > Deep subsurface >... | reverse complement strand
ATAAGCAGCTTTTTTTAATCTCTCTACCCTTAGGTATTCATTTGGAGTCAGATCAAGAACACCCTTAACTTTTCTGTAAAAACTTGCCCTGCTCATATTAAAATGTTCTGCCATATTTTCTACATTAAAATCTGACTCGGCAATATTTTCCTGAATTAATACATTTAGTTTCTTAATAAATTCCTCGTCTGATTTAGTTAAGGCTATAGTAGATACACCTGTAAATGGATTGCTCAGAAAGGACTCCCTGAGCTTTTCCCTGCTTTGAAGCAGGTTTTCAATTCTTGCAAGCAAAACGTCCACAGAGAATGGTTTATCAAGATAGGCATCTGCACCAAGTTCATAACCTTGTACTTTTGGCTGATTTTATACCCGAGCTGTAAGCAGAATTACCGGTATATGACTGTATTCAATATCTGATTTTACTTTTTCCATAAATTCAAATCCATCCATTTCGGGCATCATTATATCGCTCACAATAAGGTTTACATTTGACTTTTTCAAAACTTCAAGAGCTTCAATACCGTTTTCAGCTATCAATACGTTGTAATATTCAAGAAGTAATTTACTTTCAAATTGTAATAGCTCTATATCATCATCAACTAACAGTATGGTTTTCTTAGTATTTAACTCAGATTCAATATTACTTACAAAAAATTCATTACTTTCAACAATTTCAGCCTGCTTATCCAAAATGCTTATATCACCTATTGGTAAAGTCAAATGAAATCTGTTTGTTACTGAGTCATTATCCAGACTCAAAACTCCATTATGAAGTTGAGCCAGAGAACTTGCAAGAGCTAATCCTATACCTGTTCCGGAACCATTTACATCTTCATTTGCACCAAATTGTACAAAAGGTTTAAAAATTTCCTCTTCATACTCCTGAGGTATCAATTCGCCATCATTCTCTGTTATAAGGTTAAATTGATCTGTGTCATTATTTATAAAAGCTTTTACTCTGACATAACTTTCGCAATACTTTATACCATTGTTTAATAAATTACTTACAATTTTCAAAAAAGCATCTTTATCAATTTGAGCAAACATATCTGAGTCAGGCAGGATGAATTCAAACTCAATCCCTTTTTGTTTGGCAAATGGTGTAAAACGCAATTGTGACTCTTTAATCAGTTCTGTAACATTATGAGCCTTAAGACTAAGAAGATATGAGTCTGATTCAGTTTTGCGAAAATCGAGTAGTTGGTTTGTTAAATCCAATAATCTGTCGGTATTCTTCTGCATTATCTGCAGATTACCTTTTATATTATCAGAAATAGCCTCTTTCATAAGAACATGATCCAGTGGAGCTTTGATCAAAGTTAGCGGAGTCCTGATTTCATGAGCTACATTAGTAAAAAAGTTGATCTTAGAACGGTAGAGTTCTCTCTCTTTCATTCGTTCAAAATCTCTCATCTCTTTAATACGTTTTAGCCTGACACGATTGTGCAAGTATCTATATAACAAGAATAAACCCCCAAGTAATGTAAGAGAGTAAATAAAATATGCCCAACCTGTTAACCAATATGGAGGCATTATTATTATAGATAGGGTCTTATTAACTGTAATTTGCTCATTACTGTCATACCCACTTGTACCAAGATGTAATTTGTATTTACCGGGTTTAAGATTGGAGTATATTAACGGTTGTCCCGCAGTTGACTTTATCCAGTCTTCATCAAATCCTTCAAGCTTATAGTATATATTGCTTTTATTTAATCCTGAATAGTCTAAGTTAGCATAACCAAAACTGACCGAGTTTTGATTATGAGGAAGTTGAATCTCATCTGTATAAATTATACTTTGCTTCAGTATGGAATTGTTGACAGATGGACTTATTCTTCGATTATTTACAAAAAGTTCGGTGAAAAGTGTCTCACTTTTTATATTTGAAGATAATAATTCAGCAGGGTTGAAACGAATAAATCCATCCAATGAACCAAAATAAATATTATCTCTTGAGTCCTTGAAACTTGACTTATAATTAAATTGATTTGATTTAAGACCATTATCTACAGTATAGCTCACAAAAAATTCTTTTTCAGGATCAAATCTCACTAAACCCTGGTTGGTAGATAGCCAAAGCTTGCCCTCAACATCTTCTTGTATTTGATAAACAACATCATTATTTAGTCCGTTTGATGTATTATAAGTTGTAAATGTCTCTGTTTCATAGTGAAACTGTCCAAACCCGCCTCCCTGTGTTGTTACCCACAATCTCCTCTTACTGTCCTCAAATATCGAAGTTGGTTTGTTATAAGGTAACGAACCATCTATTGAAGAATCATGAAGAAATATCTTCCATTCGTTGTTAGATGGGTCAAATCGATATACTCCATCTAAAAATGTAGATATCCAGATATATCCATTACTATCTTCAAAAATATCTTGGATCGACATCCCTTTGAGCTCTTCTATTCTAAAAAATTGATCCTTTTCTTTATCATAAATATTAACACCCGATAAAGTTCCTATCCATAAGTACCCTTGTCTGTCCTTACACATTGCAAATGTACTGTTGTGGGATATTGAGTGAGGGTCATCCGACTTAATGTATGTAACTAATTCCCCTGTTACAGTATTGTATTTGTTCAACCCTTTTGAGTAGGTGGAAATCCACAGCAAATCACCATCCTGAAAGAGTGTATGTATATTTGGGTATAATGAACTTAATGTTTGTGGAATTGGAAGAAAAGTACTGTTTCTGGGATCAAACAGATTTAGCCCCCCATCTTCTGTACCGATCCAAATATTTCCATCTGGTGCATTGCTAAACTCTCTTACTCTTTTTCCTTTAAGGCTCTTTTCATTAAGTACAGGATAAAACAACTCAAAATTACTGTTTACATTTGAGTAGTAGTCAACACCCCCAAAATAAGACCCAACCCAAACACCTCCATCTCTGTCTTTATAGATCGAGTAAATCGCATTGTCTGATATTGAATTGGGGATAGCAGGGTTATGACGTAAATTTGTTATTTCACGACTATTAGATTTTAAAATATATATTCCGGATTCTGTCCCAATCCAAAGTGTATTTGGATCAACCCTCTCAATCGATCTGACAAATATTGGTTCACCATTGCCATCTTTATCCAGAATTACGTTATGAGTTTTATTAACTGTATTTATTGCAAACAACCCTTTTTGTGAAGTTGCAATAAGTAAAACATTGTTGTGATCTGAATAAATATCAAGCACTTCACCCGTTTTCAATAAAAGCTCCGGGTCATCCTCAAGATTGAATTCAGAAATATCCTCATTAATTTTATCTATATGCAAAATAATTGATGAATATCTGAATACCCATACACCCTTGTCCTTGGAAGGGTATAGGCTAACCATCCTCAATCCATCTTCTACAATTGGAATTGAGTAAAATTTAAGATAATCTTTTTCAATATTATAGTAGAAAATACCCTTGCTTTCAACCGACATCCAGATATCTCCACTATCATCAATAACCATATCAGTAACAACGCCATTTACAGTTAAATTATCCGCTGTTTTTTTATCAAAGACATGAAAGACCTCTTTAACAACATCATAAATATATACCCCATTTTCAGTTGATACCCAGATATTATTGTTTTTGTCCTGAATTATTCTGTGAAAAACATTGTCACTAAGCTCTCCGTCAGGAGAAAATTTAAATAATTTAAAAGTAGTACCATCAAACCTATTTAGTCCATCTTTTGTCCCAAACCACATAAACCCCATGTTGTCTTGCATAATAGTTCGTACGGTATTTTGCGACAACCCGTTATCTGTATTGTAATGTTTGAAGGAGTAGCCGGCATTAGCTCCTGATGCCAGACTACTGCTTGATGTTGCAAAAAACAGGACTATAAAAAACAGCTGTATCAACTTAGTCATTAAAAAACGAAATAGTATATATTAAATATTAATTGCTTTTGCCTGTTAAACTCCTGATTAGTTCAACCTCTTCCTTGCTATAAGGTGTACCATCTTTGCGGAATATATCATGAAACCATACAGATGGCTCTGATCCGTCTGTTATTGGAGTATCCCATGCATATATCGTATTTGTTTTGCCTGCTACCAAACCCCAGTTATATGCTCCGATATTCTCAGATTTTAATATAGGCATCGTATTTTGAAATGTGCTGTTTCTTGTACGAGCCATATACTCTGTACATATCAATGGTTTTTCCGTTAATGTTCTTAATGTATCAATCATACTCTGATGATTTTCAGCACTCCCATAATTATGATATGTTATTACATCTGAATTAGCTAATTGAAATTCAGATATTTCTTTTAAATTCCAACTCCATACACCAGAGGATAAAGGCTGTGAAGGATTAACTTCCCTACCCCAAGTAAAAACTTTTTCCAATAATGGCATACTTTTATTACCATATCCTGAGTTACCCGGTTCATTATATAAGTCCCACAAAACAATTCTCTTATCATCACCAAAAGTGGTCAGTATATCTTTTACATATGATTCAAGATTTGTAATCATATTCGGATTGATATAAATTGAATCACCCGGATCTCTTAACCACCCTGAATTATGAATACCTGGTTTGGGCTCAGGTTGCATCCCAGCTTCGTATGTTGGATTCCAACAGTCATCAAAAATAACAAACATTGTAGATATTCCATGATTATCTGCAATTTCAAGATAATCATTAATTCTGTTTTTAAATCCATCCGGATCAATCTGCCAAGCCAAATGATGCAGGTAAACACGCATAGAATTAAACCCTATACTTCCTGCAAAGCCTAACTCTCTGTCTATTGTCTCAGCATCAAACGTATCCTCCTGCCACATCTCCAATTGATTAATTGCAGAACTGGGAATAAAGTTTGAACCCCTCAACCATTGATGTTGTACATACCAATCATTGGCTTCCTGTGCGGTCCATACTTCTCTAGCAATTGTTTCTTCAACACTCGGATTCTTAGCTTGATTGCAGGAATAAAAACTAATTATCAGAAGTATAAGTGTTGATATATAAAGAACTTTTTTCATACTCTAATTTATTATTTGGGTTGTTGTTATTTAATTATTTACATCAAATATGTCTACACATTATTCGACGTTTTTTAAGTAAACCGGAAATGCAGATATTCTTAACCTTGCTGCACCCATAGGAATTAGTGTAATAGCTTCAGACTCTTTTTCAAATTTAATCTCCTCCTTAATTGGTAATTCAGCTGTAAGTCCATACTGATCTATTTCCCAACCTTTAACTCTTTTCCCTTTTGCAATGATCTGAATAGGCGCACTCTCTGTAGTGAACGGATAATTATCAGCAGGCCATGTTGTTTTTACTACCTTGAAGTTTTTCTCAAGGGGTAACGATTCATCTATTTCCAATGCATAGTTCCAGTCACTTCCCGGATATATCTCGTAACTCGGCCATTTTTCCTGATCAGCATCTTTTTGCCATTTTGAATCACCAATTGCTGTCTCAATACTGCTTACTTTCTCATAGTTTTCTTTTATTTTCAACGAAAATGTTAATGGCCCATAATTTATGCTTCTGCTATCCTGGTTTACCTGCCATACCGATTGAGATAATTTCATCGGAAAATCAAAAACAACCTCGTCACCATTTTGCCACTCCTTTTCAATTCGTGCATATTTCCCATTCTCCATTAATATCTGTAGTTTAACACCATTCACAGAGATTGAGGGGTTTTCTGTCCATGTAGGTATTCTAAGATAAAGAGGGAAAGTAACTTTTCCATTAGTTTGAATTGTAAATTTAACTGATTCCTCAAAAGGATAATTTGTCTCTTCAACAATCTTCACCTCTCTTCCATCAGCAACAGTTACATTTGCTGTACAAGGACCGTACATTGCAATAGCAATGCCATTATCAGGCGATGCTAATACAAGATGTTCGATATAATATGGCCAGCCTTGTCCATGATTATGCTGACAACATCTGCTGCTAAATGGATTCATTGCCAGGAATGGTCCTCTATTATCTATACCTGGATGATGATTTCTGGAGTCACTAATAGTATGATTTGGGGATGTTATATAACGTAATGATTTCAGATCAGGCATCATTGATGCAGGATAAGAATTAAATGCTACATTTTCACAATGTTCTGCCCAAAAAGGATCACCTGTTAACCTCAATAGTATTTCATCCGATGCCATCTGCTCTACAAAGCCGCAGGTTTCTGTTCCCTGTCGTGGGTCAATATACCCCATTCGGGCATTTTCATCTGCACCAAACATTCCCCCGGGAACCTGTCCAAATGTATTACGTATCAAATGGTGTACATTATAGGTAGATATTAAATCTGCCGAATCTGCTGACAACATATAATAACTGGCTGGTTCCCTGAAACTTTGTGCTATATTCACATTGTGCCAATTTGGTAAAGTGGATCTCTGTCGCCAGTTTGCAGTGTTTTTGTGAGTCTTCTCTGCCAGCTCAATTAAAAAATCATCACCTGTTATGTTATATAACCAGTAAATACTGAGTAGATTATCACCTCCACGACTATTTTCCCAATAATCTTTAAGAAACATATCTTCCGGAAGATTAAGCTGCCATTTAAAGTAATTAGTTAATAGATCAATTACTCTTTCGTCTCCGGAAAACTCATAATACGATTGCAGACACCAGGTCATAATCATATTACCCCATAAATCCGGTTTACCATTTTTTTCAATGTATGGACCAAAATAACCATCTTCTCGCTGACTGCTAAAAACTGCCTCCAACCAAGTTTTTGTTTCTGCAATCATATCTTTGTCGTTGAGAATATAAGCCATGTTTCCATACCCCTTTAACCAGTATGGTACCTCTTCCCAACCATAATCTGTACCTGTTCCAAGCCATGCATTGTTTTCCTTATCAAGCCATGCACTAATTTCACCAAGATGTCCGTTTAAACCATCTTTTTGTAGTTCAAGCAGTTTTAATGTCCAACCTTCCGGTTTTACATCACCAACAGGTAGCTTAATGAAACTCAATGGCTGCAGTGGGGCCTTATTAGTGATATAATTGTTATTCTGTATATTTTTATCAGGCCTGTCCACAATTGTAACTTTCACATTGTTCTGTGCAGTAATGCATAGTGAAAACAACAGTGTTAAGATGGTAAATAGTAATGTTGCTTTTTTCATTCTTGTAATTTTTTAAGGGATTGACTGATGATCTGTATCTCTAATTCGGTAGAGATCAACCAGTTTATCTTTAGATGGTAATTTATATAATAATTCTGATGCACTTTGCTGATACCAATACGCAGTAGAAGAAAACTTAAACTCTCTCGTATGTTCAGGTGGACGTGGTGATTGAAACAACATAGTAAAACATTTATCAAAGTAGATAGCATCACTTTCATGAAAACGATACATTGAAATCATTGATCGTAATGGATCTTTCAAAGGTACTCCATGAAGAGGTGCATTAAATTCACCATCTCTGAAATACCACCCACCATTAAAATAGTCCTCTAACCCTGTACCTACAATTGAAGGATTTTTTTCTTCAAAATCATCATCGATAAAAATATATTCAGGTGCTTCAAGATATCCCAGATAGTTTGGGAGCCAGCTCTGCATTGATAAACAACACCCAACAAAATGACCTTTGCCTTTTGTTTTCATTATATACTGTGGTTCAGATCCTGCATTAGTGCCGGAGTTATACATACAGTGAAAACGACCTGCATCAGAAGGTAATACATCGTATGATGTATAGTTGGCATTTAGAAAAACATGTGGGATAGATTTATCATGCAGATTCTCTACCTCAATCTTTACTTTATTAAAAGGCATTGGAAAATAGCAGTAAAACCCACCACTTGACATTCCTAAATATTTAGAAACAAAATGCTTGTATTCACAGTGACCTACTCCAAAAAAGTCTCCAATAGGTGCTTCAACTGAAGGGAATTTATTATCATCCCAATAAATTCTTAGTATAAGTTTTTTCAGGATAGTTGTATCAGGCCACTTTTCTTCCCTTACATCCCAGTTTTCCCAAAACCACCCGGAAGTGGTCATCCAAATCCGTGTGATTATACCAGGTGAATCATGTTGTACTAATATTTTTTTTTCACCAGGCTGTATGGGAAATGCTTTTTGTTTGGTTTTGTTGTTAAAAGTTGTAAGTTGCCCCGATTTCATATCTCTAATAGAAAAGAGAGGCAAGTTCTCTTTATTCAATATTTGGTCTTCATTTTTAGAATATAAATTATTACCAACTACACCTAAAGTAGATGTTCCGGCAATAGCACCTAAAGTAAATATTGCTTTTCGCCGTGATTGCCTGTTTATCTCTTTTCTATTACTCATTTTTACTCCTTTTTTTAGTAAAAAGTTATCTGTTTAGCTTATCCTCTAATAATTTCATATAGTAGCCACCTACTACTGATCGTGCTTTAAAATTCATCCTCTCAGCAGTTTTTGTATCATGCCAGTCACTAATTGGCACACGTGATTTTGTCTCATTGGCATACTTATATACCGGATCTATTAATGCATCAAAATCATCACTGTTTCCGGAAAGTGTAGCAGTCCACATAATCCAGTCAGTTTTGGTGTATGTCGCTCTATTGTCTAATGGCAGACCATATTCGTTCTGCAGTGTTTTGTACAAAGCTATCTCTTTTTCAATAATCTTTGGTTCAAAAATATTAAATCCTAATAATTTATCCCAAACAATATTATACTTTTGGCTCCAGGTCCCTGGTCTGTCAAACGTTAACCTATAGTGATCACCATCATCAGCCATGGTTTCCCATTGAGTAGCCATCTCTTTTGCAATTTGCATATATTCTTCTGCAACTTCTGTCTTTCCTAACATCCCTGCAAGTTTTCCATAAGATGCTATTCCCATTATTGCCTTAATCGAAAGGTTTGTATTGTGCGCTAAATGACCTGCAAAATCATCTGTACAAAGTTGATTTTCCGGATCTAAACCATATTCTTTAAGATATTCAGTCCAAATAGTCAATGTTTCCCAGTGTTGAGCAGCATAATCAGCATTTCCCTCTATCTCAGCAATTGCTGCTGTTAATATCAATACATTGCCCGACTCTTCTATTGGCATATCTTCACCATAAGTTTGTCCGGTTGCAATTGGATATGTTCCCACATCATGTGCAGCAAATGGTTTAGTCCATCTTCCACTTTCGCTATAATAGAATATTGGGTTAAGCATACCCTTTACCAGATCTGGATTATAAATTAAATACAACGGGGATGATGGATAAGTAATATCTACAGTTCCTATAGAGCCGTTACTATTGTTTTCCTTTGAGAAGAAAAGAAGATTCCCCTCTTTATCTTTTACTAATTTATGAGCTGCTATTGACTGCCTGTATACCAAAGATATAAGTTCTGCATATTTGGTTCCTCCTACCCTAGTTGCTTCTGATAATAACTCGCGATTAAACTCATCACAGCGATTCATTATTGTTGAATAGTCATTAACTGCATCTTCGAAAGCAGTAAATATATCAACCGTACCATCTTTAGTCCAATAAGCTTTTAAATCTTCATCAAAATATCTGATCGAGTAAATATCATCATATCCAAGCAATATATAACCTGTTGTCATTTCATCTGAAACTTTTCCCAAGTCTTTACTATATGCCAGTACAGTCATATTTTCACTATTCATTTTTTCTGACAAGTTTTCTGTTTTAGTTTCAGAAACGGCTCCCGTACTGTTAAACTCTTGCTTAACATTCCAGTAGTCACCAAATTTCATGTTTGTTGACTTATCATTATGACCTGCCAAATAAAAATACCCCCAGTCAATTCTTATATCATCACCTTTTTTCTCTAAGATAGGTTGTTCAACAGTACCTGTTTTTAAAAACTTAAGTCTGTCATTTGCAATCTCCTCGTAAGTTACAGCCTGACTGATATTGTGAACAGCCCATTGAGGAGTTGATTCAAAGTATATCTGAACATCATGAGTCTGATTGTTTTTAGATCTTAACTGATAAGAAATATAACTTACAGGACGAGATACTAATTCAAGATCATCCAGTAGAAGTGGTGATGTAAAAATAAGATCCAATTCTATTTCACCGCAATCAAATTTATAAATTGTTTGTGTTGGCAGTACACTTACCGACTTTTGTATTGCTGTATTTGATAATGTTGATTTATTAGGTTCAAGTTCATAAAGGCCAAAATCTACATAAGCACCACCGGTTCTGTTATGACAGTGTGCGGTAATTATATTCTCTCCCTTTTTCAGAGTTGCTTTAACTTCCTCACTAAGTTCAATTTGAACATCATATTTCCATGAATAATCGGTACTTACAACCTGTATATCGTTAATGTATAATTCAAAAATATCATCGTGAGAGTAATGTAAAAAAACATCTCTGTCCTTTAAATCTTCATCAATATTAAAAGTTCTGCGTACCCAGATATCTTTTGTTTGCCAAAGTGTTGATAAATTAGGTTCATTTTGAGTTCCAAAGGCAGCTTGTCCGATTGCCCATGAACTGTCGTCATAATCTAATGATTTCCACCCTTCTCCAATTGGTTGTTGAAATGTATACTTACCTTCCCACTTTTCTTCATGTGATGTAGGCAGAATTGTTTTCAAAGGTAATTTTTCAACTCCCATAAATCTGTATATCGTTCCGTCAACTCTTAGAGCACCTAATAGTGGAAACTCTTTTTCAGTCCAATGCCGTACCTGATCATCGTAAAGATTGTTAACATTCGACCATGCATTAAAGTATGGATCAACTGTTACCAATGGATAAGATGGGGCACGAAGTTCTGTAGTCAGGTCTGTTGCAATAACTATACTTTTATTGGCAGTTTTGCCACAGGATAGTAATGCAATAAACGATATTAAAGTTAGGAGTAAACCATTCTTTTTCATTATACTTGATTTGATTATTTTCTAATTCTTATTAAAGTTTGTATTAAATAAAGTATGGAGGGAGCTAATAAAATAGCCCCTCCTCCATACATTTTATCTGTTATTGATTGATTACTTATTATTTCAATCTTACTACATCTGAATATATTGCCTGATCAGCACCAACGGTTCTTACTCCAACTCTTCCAAAAAGAGCCTTAGCACTTGCAACCTGCTGATTGCTGGACAGATCCATTGATAAATTTAATGCACCTGCTTCAACATTTCTGAAATCCTCACGACCAATATAAGAAACATCATCAACGAAATTGGTTTTACTTACAAGCAACATTACATATTCGATATTTGCTGTTTGTACAACCTGATTTACAGTAAATGAAGCATTCAGCTGTGAACCATTAAGTGAAATATTAGCACCTGAAATCGTAAAGTAAGGTGTTACCTGAACATCAACTGTAGTTGTTCCATTTAATTTAATCACTGTTGTATCACGAGAATTTACCCATGGTCCGTTCTGATTTCTGGTAACCAGTTTATATTCTCCATCAAATAATTTAGCACTAAAAGTTCCATCCTGTCCTACATATACAGGTATGTTATCTCTTAATTCATAACCATCCTGATAAAGTTGCAATTGAACAGCTTCACCGGTTCCTCGTAAACCTAAAGTCTGTCCGTTATATGTGATTTTTCCATGCAGCTCAGATTGGGGAGCATCATAATTGTCCAAACCACAGGCAGTAAACATCATTACTGACAGTAATATTATTACAAAGTATTTATATTGTATCATAATTGTTTATTTTTTCGAAATTAGACATTATTTATTGATAAGGATTCTTAACCAACTTTGGATTATTATTTATCCATCCCTGATCAATGAAATTATAATAATTTCTCATTTGAAAGTCTCTTGGAAATGGTGACATATGAATTTTAATTTTATCAAATACCCATTTTCCATGATTAGGATTGCCTGGATCATTCACAAGATATGGAAACAATCCCCACTGCTGAGCATTAGGATCATCCTGAATACCATTCCATACTTTATCTGCAATTCTCCAACGTTTTAAATCCCAATACCTGTGATCTTCAAATGCAAACTCAACTCTTCTTTCCTGTACAATATCATCAAATGTCATTGAAGTAAGTGGTTGAATTCCTGCTCTTTCTCTAACCATATTCAAATATGTTAGAGCTTTATCAGCCTGTCCTAATTCAAAGGCTGCTTCTGATGCAATCATTACAGCTTCTGCAAATCTGAATCTTGGGAACCACATTTCACTTCTTCTACCACGTGTTGAAGCACTTGGAGTTTCATCTAAGAATTTGCGGAAGAAAAATCCTGATTTGTTTACGTACTGGTCATTTGATTGATTAGGACCATTTATTGATGTTATCAAGATATCATTTTCATCAGTACTACCAGGTGTACTGGTTCTTACATGCCACTCACCGTTTTCAAAATATTTCTGACCAGCCTGAAGTACAACAGGTGAACCTTTAAAGATAGCTCCCGGATAAATTACAGTTCCCCATAATCTTGGATCTTTATTTGCAAATGCATCCTCTGCTCTATCATAAAAGATATAGTTACCTTCATTGTCTCTGATTTTAATTTCACCATCTCTATCATTAATGTATTCAAAATCTTCAACTAGATTTAGTATTGGACCTGCATAAGCACGGTCGATATCTTCAGCATGTGAAGCAGGAATATTTATTTGTGTGAACCCATTAGTCTGTCCAGGATATTTATAATCACGTGCCCAAATTACCTCTTTATTATTTTCTTTTACAGATAAAGCTTCATAAAAATTTCTTCCTCTGTCATCCGGTTTATTAAGTTGTAATTCGTATTTACCGCTGTTTATTACCTCTTCTGCTGCTGAAAGTGCTGTTTGATAGTATCCTTGTGCAAGGTTAGCATCAATTCCAACTTCACCACCCGGAGTTTTAATCGGGTTTGGCATTTTGTTATTGTAATTTGCAATTGATCCTGCATAAACAGCTGCTCTTGCCTTAAGCATTAATGCTGCCCATTTGGTAGCTCTGGCTGCATTGATACTTGGATTTTCAGGAAGAAAATTCTTGATAGCTTCACATTCTGAAATTATATAGTTGTAAATTTCAGCTTCAGTAGATCTCGGATATTGCAATGTGGTAATGTCCATACCCGGGCTATATTCAAATACTTCATCTCCTATAATAGGCATACCACCCATTCCTCGAGCCATATTAAAATATAACCAAGCTCTTATAAATCTAGCTTCCCCTTCTAACATTTTTTGCGTATCAGCATCTAATACATCAGTTTCACGTACACCTTTTAAAAACTGATTGAGGTTTCTCATTAATGTATAATCATATACCCTCCATCTGTTATCTTCAAATCCTTGTCTGGTGTCAGGACCACTGTCTGATCTTGATGCCTCATCCAAAATTGTATAAGAATAGGAGTCATCTATATGCTGCCCCCATGTAATTCTGCCATAGAAGTTAGAAAGAACTGATTTGATCATAACTTCGTCACCGAAAACCTGATCGTCAGATAATATTGTATCCGGTTCTCTCTCCAAAAATTCGGAGCAACTTGTGAGTGCAAAAAGCACTAAAGCAAATGCTATAAATATATTTTTTAATTTCATAACTTTTTAGAATTTTACAGTTAAACCAATATTCACGATCCTGGTTGTAGGATAAGCTAACCCATTTGTCTCCTGTATTTCAGGATCGACTCCAATTAAATTGGTTAATCCAACTAGGTTCTGACCAGCGAGATATAATCTTAAATCAGAAAGTGAAGCTTTTTCAACAATAGATTTTGGGAAATTATAACCAAACTCTAAGTTTCTTAACTTTATATACTTAACATTCTTCTTCCAGAATGTACTGTTCCAGTAATTACTGTGATTACTGTTACCAATCAGCAACATTGGATATTTTCCTGGTATTAGTTCACTGTTAGCATCCCATATATCAGATAGTCTCCATGTATCTTCCATGTAGTACTGAGGATTATTACCTCCATCATGGAAAGGATTTCTCTGTTCCCACTCCTGGTACCATGTAGAAAGAGCACCTCCTGTAAGGTCGAATGCAAGATCAAAACCTTTCCACTTAAAGTAGAAATTCATACCGTAGTTGAAAATAGGTGTTGAATCCTGACGATAACCAATTGGACGTTCATCCAACCAGTTAATAACACCGTCACCATTAACATCCACATACTTTATATCACCAGGACGAAGAGTTCTGTTACCCTGACGGTCGTTGTCAATTGGCCAAGTTGCAATCTCTTCCCAGCTCTGGAACTGACCATCTGCCTGAAGGCCCCAGTTTAGATATCCATAACGTTTTTCTATTGAATTTCTGTAAACGTTCCATGAGTTACTGAATCGTGGCTTGTACTGTTCCCAATCATAAAATCTTGAGTAGGTAGCATTTCCACCAATTGAATAGGTCAAATCACCTGCTTTTGCAGTCCATTTAGCCATTAAATCATACCCCATATGCATATCAGAGTTCAAATTCTCTCTTGGCAAGCTGAATCCAACTTCAGAAGGTAACAAGATGTCATATTTTGATGCAGGTAGTCCAGTTCTCATACGTCTGAAAAAGTCGAATGAACCTGTAAGTTTACCATCAAAGAAACTTGCATCCATACCAATATCAAGTATTTTAGCTTTTATCCATGACAATGTAGTTACAGGAAGACCACGAGGTACAGTTCCTAATGTATACATTCCATCAATAACAGATCCTCCATTTTTATATGAGTAACCTGACATATAATCGAAAGCATTATATCCACTTACATTATCATCTCCTAGTAAACCATATGATGCTCTGAGTTTTAAGTCGTAAAATACATTTGTCAATTTACTTTCTCTCCAGAAAGATTCTTCTGAAATTCTCCATCCAACTGATGCTGAAGGGAAGAATCCCCATCTGTGGTTTGGTGGGAATTTCCATGAACCATCGTATCTACCGGAAAATTCAACTAGATATTTTCCTGCATAGTCGTAGTTAAATCTTCCGATATAACCAAGTCGTGCCTGTGTATTATTTCCTGTATCATCGTATGTATCCATGGTTTCATAGTCTATAAGATTCAATGCGTTTGATGTAGGAATAGAGTGTACCCATGTAGAAGGAGTATCTCTTTTTATAGTTTCTGCACCTAATACAGCTGACACGTTGTGATCTCCGAATCTTTTATCATAGTTTAGCTGTATATTAGTTGTAACCTCTTCTACATAACCTTGAGTTCTCTCACGCCATGGGTTATTATTTTCGAAAATTACAGGATAAGTATCTGTATCTTCATCATATCCATAAAGCTTATAAGTATATTCATGATTATCAAGCCTTTGATTAGCTAAATAATAACTAAATAATCCTTTGGCTTTTAATCCATCAAACAGCTCATATTCAGCATCAAAGTTCAACTGACCAACTCTCCATGTATTTTGGAAAGTACCTGACAAGTCATATGTAAGCCAGCCAAAGTTTGTGGCAGGGTTTGTTGAAGTTAAAGTTGGATAGAGAGGATTGTCATTAGCAAATGGTCTTCTTGTAGGCAAGTTTCTGAAAGTACCGAAACGAGGCATCCAGTAGTCGTCTACTTCAGGTACACCAGGGTTCTTCCTGGTCTCGATACGTCCATTCATACCACCACCAACTTTGAAACGGTCAGTAATATTGGCAGTAACATTCATCTGAACGTTTGTTCTCTGGAACCCACCATAGTTAACAATCATTGCATCCTGCTTCAAATTACCAACACTCAGATAGTAATTTATATTTTCAGAACCTCCAGATACGTTAGCATTTACATAAGTCTGAGGAGATACTTCCCAAATAAAATCATACCAGTCAAATGGAACATAACCCTTTTCAGTTCCTTTTTTCCATTTTTCGTAGTCTTCTTTTGTATAAGTGTAGTTAGTGGCTCCCTGAACTGTCTGCGACTGAATATAGTTAGTTATATAAGTCTCAGCTGTTGCAGGTTTTGGGAAAGCATATAGGCTTTGCCATCCATAATAAGTATTAAGTGTTACTGTATTTTTGGAATTTCTTGAACCTTTTTTTGTAGTAACAACAACAACACCATTTGCTGCCCTTACACCATAAATTGATGCAGAGGCATCTTTCAAAACAGTTATTGTCTCAATATCGTTAAAGTCAATATTATTAAATTGACCCTCATCAGATTGTATACCATCAATTACATATAATGGTGCACCCATATTTCTGATCTGGATATTAGTTGATGCACCAGGACGTCCATCCACCTGACGAGAGTTGATACCCGGAATCTTACCAACTAACGCTCCTGAAGAAGTTGAAGCCTGAGACCTGCTTATGTCTTCTGCTCCAATTACAGAGATAGCTGAAGTCAAAGACTCTTTTCTCTGAGATAAACCGAAACCGGTTACAACTACCTCACTAAGTATTTCTGTATCTTCTGACATTACTATGTCGATATTAGTACGACCATTAACATTAATACGCTGAGTAGTCATACCGACATATGAGACTTCTAAAACAGCATTAGGTGAAACACCGCTTAGAGTATAGTTACCATTGAAATTGGTAACTGTTCCCACAGAGGAATTTGCTACCTGTATGGTAACACCAATTAGTGGTTCACCGGATACATCGCTAACATTACCGCTCACTGTAATAGTCTGAGCAGACAAGCTTTGGGCTATTATCCACGCTAACGCGAGAAATATTCCCTTGCATAATTTTAAACATCTTTCCATTTTCATTTCATTTGTTTAGGTTATTAAATTTTCCTTTTAAATATTCAAAGTCATAAACATTAAAATCGGAGCTTTATAAATTAAGATTATAATATCATCAAAATCAAAATATTAAATCAATCGTTAACTATCACTGGTGTGATAAAATTGGGATCTATTTGTAGTATATCTTCACCTCCTATCTTTTTAAAATAAACTTTGCTTATAAACATATTCCTGGGATGTATTTCATTTTCACTCTGATGTGCATGAAATACGATTCTCCAATTCCCATCATTATCCTTAAACATTGAACTGTGCCCTACTCCATAAAGATTACCTGGTATCTGTAATAGTGGATTATGGGAATATTTTGTCCACTCACCCATAATATCAGTAGCAGTTGCACAACCAATTCCATAATATTGACTTTCATAGCTGTTGGCTGAATAGGTCATATAATAAGTTCCATTTTGTTTAATTACAAATGCACCCTCATTTACCCTTGGCCATACCTCTTCCCACTCTTGTGAAACATGGATACAGGGATGAAGTGTCTCCTTTTTTATTGTTTTAAGATCATCTTCTAGTTCTGCAACCCAAATATTCAAACCATCATTAAACCTATCAAAAAAAAGGTAAGGAGTGCCATCTTCATCAATAAAAAGAGTGTTATCTATAGTTTTCTCACCAGGCAACATTGGCTGTTTTATATCCTGTACAAAAGGACCTAATGGTGAGTCTGAAGTAGCCACACACATATGTTCCTCCGCAGAATAGTACATATAAAACTTACCATTTACAAAGTAAACTTCAGGGGCCCAGAACCATTTTTCTCCATAACTATCATTCTTATGCAGGGCTAATCCATTTCGACCATTATCAACTCTATTCCAATTTATAAGATCATTTGAGGTGATAACTTCTATCCCATCAGGTGATCCTGTACCGTATGCATAATATGTACCTTCATATAATAATATAAAAGGATCAGCAAGAGGAACATTTTTAAATGATTCTTGAGAAATAATTGATATGGACATTAGAAATATAAATGATGATAAAAACAATTTTTTCATTTTTCAGATATTATTACATAATTATTTCAAATTAAAAGAGTGGTTTTCTCCTGTAATTGTACAAAACTATCCAAATTGCTATATATACACTCTAAATATTGTCTCATAAAATAGTAAATATTATTCAAAAAAAAAGCGAACGGGATATCCCGTTCGCTATATCAATTAGTGCAATCGCCTGTATCACAACTCTTTATCCACAGCTTCTATTT
>Ga0172378_10002284_pt1 | contig 17905 bp, 10 predicted proteins | sample GrowelOW332metaG_FD_119755 | JGI IMG/M metagenome (GOLD analysis project Ga0172378, IMG submission 119755) | Groundwater microbial communities from an aquifer near a municipal landfill in Southern Ontario, Canada - Pumphouse #3_1 metaG | ecosystem: Environmental > Aquatic > Deep subsurface >... | reverse complement strand
GAGTGGCGAACAAATGCAGCGATTGATGGACACCACTCGTCAATATTTCAATTTGCGCGATGACGACAGTGGCGAATATTCCATCGAAGTCGATCCGCGCGAAACCAACGACAGAACCATCGCCCAATTGCGCGAACTGGGCTTCAACCGCATCAGTCTGGGCTTGCAGGATTTCGATCCGGATGTGCAAAAAGCCGTGAACCGGCTGCAAAGCAAGGAACAAACCTTCGCGGTTTTGGAAGCTGCTCGTAAGGAAGGTTTTCGTTCCACCAATATCGATCTGATCTACGGCTTGCCGCTGCAAACCGAACAAACCTTCGCTACCACGCTGGATCAGGTGCTGGCTTACGCGCCGGATCGGTTTTCGATCTTTAATTACGCGCACATGCCCAGCCGCTTCAAAACTCAGCGGCAGATCAACGACAATGATTTGCCGACAGCGGCAGTGAAGCTGGAAATTTTGCAAATGGTTGGGCAAAAGCTGACCGATGCCGGTTACGTGTACATCGGTATGGATCACTTCGCCAAACCCGATGACGAACTGGCCGTGGCGCAACGCGAAGGCAAGCTGTACCGCAATTTCCAGGGCTATTCCACCCATTCCGATTGCGACTTAGTGGGCTTTGGCGTGACGTCCATCGGCCGAGTTGGCGATGCCTACATGCAAAATTACAAGGAACTGGACGAATACGACGCGGCGATCTCGCAAGGCAAATTGCCGGTGTTTCGCGGTGTGGACTTGGATGAAGACGATAAACTGCGCCGGGCGGTGATTACCCAGTTGATTTGCCACTTCGAGCTGAGCTTCGGCAAAATCGAATCCGAGTTTAATATCGATTTTTCCGAGTATTTCGCGTCCGAACTGGAAAGTTTGCGTCTGATGAAGGAAGACGGTTTATTGGGTCTGGATGGACATGGCATCAAAGTGTCTTCCGCCGGCCGCTTGCTGATCCGCAATATCTGCATGGTGTTTGACAAATATCTGGCCCAGAAACAGCAGCAGTTTTCTAAGGTGATTTAATCCTAAGCGGAAGATAGCATGGGCAGAATGTCACTGTTAAAGTGTACGTTCATGCTAAAAAGAGCAGTTGACGACCTTACAACGCTGGTGCCGAATTCTCTGTTTGGCGACGATGAAATATCTGCGAGGCCGACAGTTGACCACTCCGCCATGGCTGCCGGCTCCAGCATATAATGGGCAACTGCTCTTTTAGGATGAAGGATCTGCAGGCCGATTTCGGGCCGGGCGCCTGTAGCCTGCCGGCTTTCTGGGCGACTGAAGTGGCGCTGGGTTTTGCAATGCTGGTCAGAATCGGCTGATGATTTCCGTGTCTCGCCGAAAATGTGCCTGGTTCGCGGGTCTTTGCAGTTAAACGGTTTCCAGGTTACGCTCCATTCTATTTTGCTCTGCCGCCCGTTCTAATGTTGACAGGGATTCTTGACGCATATGATAAAGCCACGCTTTCTAAGTTCTTTGGGATTAATCGAAACAGAATTGTCGCCATTCCTATTGGCCCAAAGGTAATGGAATTTGATAGCTATTGTTTGCCGTCAAAAACTAAAATTTCTTAATTGGCCTATGTTAGATGGCGCATAGACCGCACTCTCTCAATGTATACGCTGAATTTAGGATCAATCGGCGTTAGAATCCCTATAAAAGGCGCGCGACGATAAATTCGAGAGTAGGCACCGCAAATACATGACAGATAACCCACAATCAAAATCTCCAGTTGAGGTATCACAGGCCAAACCTCTTACTAAGGTTCTTGAGCAAAGTAGGCGCGCAAAAGATATGGTTGCGGCGTGCGCCGAACAATTGTCGTCGGTCAACACGGTGCTCAAAGACGAACTCGCGGGTCAAAATCAACCTTCAGGCCTTGAAGAAGCGCTTGAAAAGAGTGAGTCGATCGAGTGCGAGGTACAGGCAGTGGACGACCAGTTGTCAGCCGTGAACCACGCACTGGAGATAGAGGCCGACTTGCGCCAGAGACTGGAGCAGCAACTGGTCACAGTCACGCATGAAAAAGCAGCGGCCGATCATGCCGCCGTTCACGATCCTTTGACTGGTTTGCCTAATCGGGCACTGTTCGACGAGCGACTGAAACAGGAAATCGCACAAGTTAAACATCAGGGTGTGACTTTGGCAGTGATGTTCATGGACCTTGATGGTTTCAAGAAGATCAATGATACGCATGGACACGATATCGGCGATGCTGTACTGAAAATCGTGGCTGAACGATTGAAACAGACTACTCGCGAAGGCGACACGGTCAGTCGTCAGGGCGGCGACGAGTTTTTGTACCTAATGGTGGGCATCGGAGATAATCAAGACACCATTCTTCTTGCAAAAAATATCTTGAATGCCATTCAAGAGCCCTGTCAGCTCAGCGTAGGTGAACTCATTATCAAGTTGAGCATTGGCATCTCAATATATCCGAAAGACGGCACTACCGGTCCCGACCTGATCAAGAGTGCCGACAAGGCAATGTACGAAGCTAAACAAAAAAAGTCTGGCTACGCATTTGTCCAATGAGTCCTGTTTTATTTGGTATTTTAAGTGTTCAGGGTAGCATCGTTAAAGCCCAGCCAAACCTCTGGAGATACTCAATACATCCCAACTGGCAGAGGTAGTGCAGGCATTGGAAGGCAATACCGTCGGTACGATCATGAATGAGGCAGCATCGGACTGATCGAAGATCCGAAATTGGCAATGCGGCTTAACCGGCTGTCACAACACCTCATTCCTGGCAACGCAGGCAAGTTTTTCAGCGATATTTTCCGGTGACAGGACAAAATCGATACAACCACTCGCAATTGCTGACTCCGGCATGTCTGGCTGAATAGCGGTATCAAGCTTTTGAGCAATGGTGATGCCGCCGACTTCCTTGATGCCGCAAAGCGCATCTGCTCCGTCGCCATCATAGCCAGAGACAATCACAGCAATCAGCTTACCGTCCCAGTGCTTAGTTAATGAGCGTAGGAAGACCGTGATGACATCGGGCCAGCCACGAGGTTTCGATATTGGCTTTAGATGAAACTGTCCGTCGGTGACGTGTAAGTCTCGATTGGCGGGAATGATAAACACGCAGTTTGGTTTAATTAACAAATTTTCCGTGATTAGCTCGACCGGCATGCTGGTGAAGCGCGGCAGCACTTCATGCAGCATGGTCGGCATTTCGGTGATGTGATTAACAATAACTATAGCCACACCTAGGTTAGCCGGTAGATTTTGTAATAACCGAATGTAAGCGTCGAGCCCGCCAGCCGAACCACCCACACAAACGATAGGGAAATAGTTCACCAAGGCACCGTTCTATTTAGTCGACTGTGGTTTTCCACCCCTGGACTTGCTGATTTATGTATGGCTCCTAATATCTCATGGATCATTCGCGCCCCTATAAATTTCAGTAAACAAGCATCCTATACCCGCCAAATCATTACAACCGTACGCTAGAGAACATTGCTATGTTTTGGCAAATGCCCAGGATAGTACATAGTCGTACAGACTGATTCTAAAGGGTAGAAGTATAGTGAACCTAAATCAGAAAACCACAATCCGCCATTACCGTTAGCCGTAATGAAATCATCGATGGTCTCAATCGAAGCGATCAATTCATTTTGGCCATCGTCATTGTCGATGGCGATAGCCACCAAGGCCCGTATTACCTGAAAAATCCGTTTAGCCAGGTGCCTGAATTCGGCGTCGCCAGCATTAACGACAATTTGGAAAACTTACTTTCCAGAGCCGAAAGCCTATAATGCACAGAACGACTGTACAGAATTGGAGTGTGTATGAACTCCGTTAATGTCACTGAACTACGCCAACACTTGCCCGATTACCTTAAGCAAGTGCAACAAGGCGAAGAAATTGCGATTACGCTGCATGGCAAAACTATTGCTCGTATCGTACCCGATCGCCAAGAAAACAAACGCGAAGCCGCATTAAAACGCCTAGAAGCTCTGCGTGGGACAGTCATTGTCGGTGATATTCTGGCTCCGTTAGATGAAGAATGGACCGCCGATGCTGACAATCTGTGATACCAACGTCTTATTGTTCTGGGCGGATAATCGAGATCGCTTGACCGTTGCCGCTCAACAAGCTTTAGATCAAGGACGGGAACGAGGCACACTCGCCTGTGCCGCAATCAGTTTCTGGGAAATAGCCATGCTGTTTCGTAAAAATCGCTTGGCACTGCCCGCACACCATACCCCAACGTCGTACATGGACGACATCGTAGAATCGCTCGGCCTGAATATTCTGCAACTGACGCCTTCGATTGCCGCTCTGGCCGAAAGCGGCATTGTCACTCATGGTAATCCGGGCGATAGATTGATTGCGGCCACCGCTATTGCGCATCAAGCGCCGCTGATCACGGCGGATGAAAATCTTCGAGCCAATCCTGGCTTGCAATGTATTTGGTAAGTAGGTCTTTAAACTCATGGGTACTTACTGCAAATTATCTGGAAAACCCAAAAGCATGGATACGTTTAAACAAACAACAAAAAATCCCATAGGATTTAGCTGAGTAGAAAGCGCACCCTCGCTAAGGGGCTACGCATATTTTTAAATTCATTCGGTACATGTTTACCGAATGAGCTTTGACAGCTTTCTGCAAAAGAGAACTATGAACCAGACAAAATCCAACGATATAAAAGAACCCCAGGTGGATTTCGCGCAATGGATGGGAGACCCGCTTTGGTATAAAGATGCCGTCATTTACGAGCTGCATATCAAAGCTTTTTATGACAGCGACAATAATGGCACCGGGGATTTCCCCGGGTTAATCCAGAAGCTCGATTATATCCAGGATTTAGGTGTAAACACACTTTGGTTGCTACCCTTCTATCCTTCTCCAATGCGAGATGACGGTTATGATATTGCTGATTATCGCAACGTTCATCCCGACTACGGCACCATGGCCGATTTCAAACTGTTCGTAAAGGAAGCGCACCGTCGTGGCCTTAAAATTATCACTGAACTAGTCATCAATCACACCTCCGATCAGCATCCTTGGTTTCAAGCTGCGCGCCGGGCCCCCGCTGGTTCAAGCAAACGAGATTTTTATGTATGGAGTCATTCCAACCAGAAATTTCCAGAGACACGGATTATCTTCAAAGATGCCGAGAGATCGAACTGGACCTGGGACGAAGAAGCCCACGCCTATTACTGGCATCGTTTCTTCTATCATCAACCGGACCTCAATTTCAATAATCCAATGGTGGTAAAAGCGGTCATAAAACTGATGCGTTTTTGGTTAGATCTTGGTGTGGACGGCATGCGTCTGGACGCAATTCCCTATCTGTGCGTGCGCGAGGGCACCCAAAACGAAAATCTGCCGGGGACGCATGCCGTGATCAAACAAATGCGTGCGGTGCTTGATGCGCATTATCCGCACTGCGTTTTTCTCGCCGAAGTTAATCAGTGGCCGGAAGATGTTCATGACTACTTCAGTGATGGCGATGAATGTCACATGGCGTACCATTTTCCCCTGATGCCTCGAATGTACATGGCCATTGCTCAGGAAGATCGTCATCCTATCGTCGATATCATGCGGCAGACCCCAAATATTCCAGATTCCTGCCAATGGGCTATTTTTCTGCGCAATCATGATGAGCTTACCTTGGAGATGGTCACTGACAAAGAACGTGACTATATGTACCAGATGTATGTTGTCGATCAACGTGCACGCTTGAACGTCGGGATTCGGCGCCGACTGGCCCCGCTGATGGACAACGAAATCGATAAAATCAAGCTGATGAATAGCTTGCTGCTCTCCATGCCGGGCTCGCCCAGTCTCTATTACGGCGACGAAATTGGTATGGGAGACAATTTTTTCCTGGGCGATCGTAATGGCGTACGTACCCCCATGCAATGGAGTCCGGACCGTAATGCCGGGTTCTCGCGCGCCGATCCACAACGCTTATACCTACCGCCTATCATGGATCCGGTCTATGGCTTCGGGTCAGTCAATGTAGAGGCGCAGCAACGCGAACGTGGTTCACTGCTGAACTGGATGCAGCGTGTGCTGGCGCTACGCAAAAACCATCAGGCATTTGGTCGCGGGAAACTGGTTTTTTTACACCCCAGAAATCGCAAGATACTCGCCTATTTCAGACTATATCAAGACGATATTATATTGTGCGTAGCCAACCTGTCGCGTGCCGCTCAGGCGGTTGAGCTTGATCTTTCTGCGTATAGGGGATGCGTGCCTGTGGAATTAATGGGGCGTGCATTTTTTCCGCCAATTGGTGAGTTACCCTATCTCCTTACCTTACCCGGCCATAATTATTATTGGTTCCGACTGGCCAGTGGCGAAGAGGTTACAGCCTGGCACGAGGAGCACTTACCGCCCGAGGAATTGCCGACATTGGTGCTGTTCGATGGTTGGAACAGCTTCTTCAGTGATCGAGTTGTACCTTCGCGTATTGCCATCGCCGAGAAAGTCCGCAATCAGCTCGAAGAAGAGGTATTACCGAGTTTTGTCGCTACGAGATACTGGTCTTGCGCTAAAGGTAATGTGCGACGTGTTGTGATTAAGGATTATGCCGAGTGGGGGCGTGATGGTAAAAAGTGGCTGGTAGCATTATGCAGCGTTGAAGGTGATTTAGATGAACCATATTTCTGCTTTTTGCCACTTGCCCTGGCGTGGGAAAATGGCGACGAGAAACACCTGCATGCCATGTTATCAAGCACTGTAGCCAAAGTGCGCCAACAGGCTCAAATTGGCAAACTGGCTGATGCCTTTGCCGACGAGTCGTTTTGTCACGCGTTGGAAGAGGCCATTGGCTCACGAGAAACGCTAACTTGCGCAACAGGCACTATCCGTTTTTTACCTACCGATGCTTTTGTTTTACTTAGCAAGGGATTTGCTGACCTTTCAATAAGATCGCTTGGTATACAGGGCAGTAATACTACCGTCGTATTGGCTGAGCAATATTTTCTGAAAGGCTATCGGCATCTGGCAATCGGCATCAACCCGGAGTTCGAGATTGGGCGTTTTTTAACCGAGGTGGTCAAATTTCCCAATATAGCACCTGTATTTGGCATAGTTGAGTATGAGGACAGCGAACGTCGAAAAATGACACTGGCTTTGTTGCAGGGATATTTAAGAAATCAGGGTGACTGTTGGAATTATACGTTGGATTATCTTGGGCGATTCCTTGAGGAATGCCGTACAACAGTCGAGCCACCCAAATCAGCGGGACAAGCACATGCTGCTTATCTGGTTCTAGTACGCACGCTTGGTCAACGGACTGGCGAACTACACAACGCGCTAGGACAAATAACCGGCGATTCCGCCTTTGATCCAGAGCCTGTTAACGACTCCGATCTCTCGGGCTGGGTCCAGCACGGGCAAGCCGAAGCGCAAGCGACGCTGGATCTGCTCAAAAGGCGGGGGGCAGGCCTTACGGTATCTGTTCTAGAGCTAGCACAAACATTGCTCGCGCGACGCAATGCACTAGTAGAACGTCTCCAGGCCTGTATTTCCGGACAGTTTAATACGGTCAAGACACGTTACCACGGCAATTATCATCTGGGGAACGTACTACTCAGCCAGAATGATTTCGTGATTACCGATTTTAAGGGTGATCCTACTCGCACTTTCGTCGATCGCCAGCATAAACACTCGCCATTGAGGGATGTCGCCGGCATGCTGAGATCCTTCAATTATGCCGCCGATACTGCACTCGCGCACGCCAGCGTAGAACAGCCCAAGGATATGGCAAAGTTTGAGCCGTTTGTACGTGACTGGGAAGCAGAAGTTGGCCGCGTTTTCTTAGCAGCCTACAGTCAAGCAGTGGGCAATGCAGTGGTTATATCGGACGCACCGCTACTCGATCTATTTATACTGGAAAAGGCGCTTTTCGATGTGCGCAACGAACTTGATCAGCGCCCGGATTGGGTAGTGATCCCGCTGCGCTGCATACTGTCTCGATTGTAATCCGCGATCTAAGGATTGCAGGGTAGCCAGCAGACGGCTCAACCAGGCGCGCAATCGTGGCCATGACCAATACAATTAAACCCGAATAATTCAGACGGGAGGTTAGCAAGATGTCTAAGACGATAACGGCGGTATGGCCGGGGCGCCCCTATCCGCGCGGCGCATTTTGGGACGGCGAAGGGGTGAATTTTGCCATTTTTTCCGAGCATGCCGAAAAGGTCGAATTGTGCTTGTTCGATGCCAAGGGCAAGGACGAAGTCCAGCGCGTCGAACTCAAAGAACGTAGCGATTTAGTCTGGCACTGCTATCTGCCCGAGGCCCGTCCCGGACTGCTTTATGGTTTCCGGGTGCATGGGCCTTACCGTCCGCAAGACGGGCATAGGTTCAATCCGAACAAGCTGCTGATAGAACCCTATGCAAAAGATATCGTGGGGACGCCGCTCTGGAGCGACGCCCATTTCGGCTATCGGATAGGCGCCAAGGACGACGATCTTTCCTTCAGTCGTCGCGACAATGCCAATGTGATGCCGAAGTGCCGGGTGATCGATCAGGCCTTCGCCTGGGGAAATGATCATCCTCCCGACATTCAATGGTGCGATATGGTGATTTATGAGCTGCACGTCAAAGGCTTTACCATGCAGCATCCTGATATTCTGCCCAAGTTGCGCGGTACCTATGCCGGATTGGCGATGGACCCCGTTATCGAGCATCTCCAACGGCTAGGCGTGACCACCGTTGAACTGATGCCGGTGCATGCTTTTCTCGATGATCGCTATCTGGTGGAACGAGGCATGCGTAATTACTGGGGATATAACTCCATAGGCTTTCTGGCGCCCGATTCCCGTTATTCGGCCAGCGGTCAGGTCAGTGAATTTAAAACCATGGTAAAGACACTGCATAAAGCCGGTATTGAGGTGATTCTGGATGTGGTTTACAACCATACCGCCGAAGGCAATCAACTGGGGCCGACGCTGTCCTTCCGCGGTATCGACAATGCATCCTACTATCGGCTGCTGGGCGATAATCCACGCTTTTACATGGACTACACCGGCTGCGGCAATACCCTGGACATGCAACAATCCTGCGTGCTGCAGTTGATGATGGACAGCTTGCGTTACTGGGTGCTGGAAATGCATGTAGACGGCTTCCGGTTCGATCTGGCGTCCTCACTGGCAAGAGAGTTACACGAAGTAAACCAGCTTGGCACCTTCTTCAATACCATCCGTCAGGACCCTGTGCTGAGCACCATCAAGCTGATTGCCGAACCCTGGGATCTGGGCGAAGGCGGCTATCAAGTGGGAAATTTCCCGCTGGGCTGGTCGGAATGGAACGATAAGTATCGCGATTGTATTCGTGCCTACTGGAAAGGCGATGAAGGCTTGATCGGGGAACTGGCGCAACGCTTGACCGGATCCAGCGACCTCTACGAACGCAGTGGGCGGTCCCATGCCAGCATCAATTTCATCAGTGCCCACGACGGCTTTACCTTGCATGACCTGGTGACCTACGATGCTAAACACAACGAGGCCAATCAAGAAGAGAATGCCAGTGGTAACGACAATAACCATTCCTGGAATTGTGGCATCGAAGGAGAAACCGACGATCCGGCGATTAACGCCTTGCGTACCCGGCAAAAGCGCAATCTGCTCGCTACTCTGCTGTTTTCACAAGGGGTTCCGATGCTGCAGGCAGGCGATGAGATCGGGCGTAGCCAGCAGGGTAATAACAATGCCTATTGTCAGGATAACGCGATTAGCTGGCTGTCGTGGGAGCTGAAGAAACAGGATCAGGATTTGCTTGCATTCACTCGGCGTATTATCAGCCTGCGCAACCAACATCCCTTGTTTCGGCGACGTTATTTTTTTCAGGGAAGCCCCAATTACGGCGGCGAGATAAAAGATATCGTCTGGCTCAATTCCGATGGCTCCGAAACGAGAGATGACGACTGGAATCAGGCGTCTTCGCATTGTCTGGGCCTATATTTTGCCGGCGGTAAACTGATCGAAACCGACGGGCGTGGACGGCGTTTACAGGACAATAATCTGTTGTTGCTGCTGAATGCTTATCATGAGGAGATCGCATTTATGTTGCCGCAATTTGAGGATCATGAGTATTGGGAAGTGCTACTCGACACGCGGGATGCTGTTGGTACGCCGGATGTTTCGCGTTACAAGACGGAGCAAGCTTATCCATTGGGCGGACGCTCGCTGGTGCTGCTGAAACAGGCGTAGACCACATGAAACGCGTGCATGACATGCTATTTGGGTTGAGGATGGGCGGGCATGAAATATAATGTGAAGCGCTTTATTGAGGATATTACCGCCCAACATGCTAAAACCGGCCAGGCACAGTCTCGACAAACCGACTTGCCACCGTTGCCTGAACCGCGTATTCCATTGGCCACCTATCGTCTGCAATTCAACGGCGACTTCGCTTTTAATCAAGCGCGCGAAATTGTTCCCTATCTGAGTGCGCTGGGCATTTCCCACCTGTATGCCTCACCCTATCTCAAGGCACGGCCAGGCAGTCGGCACGGTTACGACATCATCGATCACAACATGCTGAATCCCGAGATTGGCTCGGACGAGGAATTTGAGCGGCTTTGCGAAACGCTCGCCCAGCACGGCATGGGGCAAGTGTTGGATGTGGTGCCTAATCATATGGGCGTGTTGGGCGGCGATAATGCCTGGTGGCTGGACGTGCTGGAAAATGGTCAGACCGCCGCGCATGCCGGGTTTTTCGATATTGACTGGGCGCCGATAAAGCCTAAGTTGCATGGCAAGGTGCTATTGCCGGTGCTGGGCAAGCATTATGGTGCGGCGCTGGACAATGCCGAATTACAACTGCGTTTTGATGCGGAACACGGCGAATTCGGCATCTATTACTTCGAACACCACTTTCCGGTAGATCCGGCGGAATACCCGCATATTCTGGCGTTTCGCATGGATGCCTTGAGTGTTCGCTTAGGGGAAGACAATCGGTTATTGATGGAATACCAGAGTCTGGTGACCGCATTCCATAATCTGCCGTCCCGTGGTGAAGTGTCGCCTGAACGCCAGCTTGAGCGCAGGCGCGACAAGGAAGTACATAAGCGCCAACTAGCCGGTCTGGTTGCTTATTCTGCTGACATTGCCCGGTTTCTGGACGAGAACTTGTACATCTTAAACGGTAAGACTGGCGAATCATCCAGCTTCGATCAACTCCACCGATTGATCGAGGCGCAAGCTTACCGGCTGGCGTTTTGGCGGGTAGCCTCGGACGAGATTAATTACCGGCGGTTTTTCGACATCAACGATCTTGCCGGCTTGCGCATGGAGAACGACGAGGTCTTCGATGCGACCCACCAGCTATTGTTGCGCCTGATTCAGGAAGGCAAGCTGGATGGCCTGCGCCTGGATCATCCAGATGGCTTGTATGATCCGGAAGCGTATTTTTTCAAGCTGGTCGAACACTGCAAGCGTGCCGGGTGTGCACCTTATCTGGTGGTCGAAAAAATTCTGGCGGCAGACGAGGATTTGCGCAGTAGCTGGCCGGTGCAGGGTACGACGGGTTACGAATTCACCAATCTTCTCAACGGGCTATTTGTGGCTACCAGCGCTGCCAAACGTATGCAGCGCGTCTATCACAGCTTCATCGGCGAGCATGTCAATTTCGATGATCTGCTCTACCGTTCCAAAAAGCTGATCATGAAATCAGCGCTATCGGGGGAATTGAATGTGTTGGCCAACCTACTCTCGAAAATCGCCGAAGCCGACCGCCATACTTGCGATTACACGCTGAACGGATTGCGTACGGCATTGGCGGAAATCGTTGCCTGCTTCCCGGTTTATCGTGGCTACATCAACGCCTACGAAGTAGCACCGGAAGATCGCCGTAATATCGAACAGGCAACCGTAGCGGCAAAACGCAGAAGCACGACAGCAGACGCCAGCATTTTCGATTTTTTGCGTGAGGTACTTACGCTTGCCGCAGCAGATGGCAAATCGCCTGCGTACGCTGAGCAGGTGCTGGCCTTTGCCATGAAATTCCAGCAATTCACCAGCCCGGTGATGGCAAAAGGGCTGGAGGACACCAGCGCCTACATCTACCACCGCTTGCTGTCGCTCAATGAAGTCGGCGGCGACCCTCGCCGATTCGGCGTGACCCGTAGCGCATTTCATCGGGCCAATCAGGTGCGCGCTGAGCGCAGCCCACATTCCATGTTGGCCACTTCCAGTCACGACACCAAACGCAGCGAGGATATGCGCGCCCGCCTCAATGTGTTGTCTGAAATGCCGGCGGCTTGGCGGTTGGCGCTTCGACAGTGGCGTCGCACCAATCGAAGTCTTAAACACATCGTGGACGGTATGCTGGTACCCACCCGCAACGATGAATATTTCATCTATCAGACCTTGCTGGGGATTTGGCCGCCAGGTGAACCCGACGGCAATGAAATGGCGCGTTTTTCTGCCCGGATCAAAGAATATCTAGTCAAGGCCTTGCGCGAAGCCAAGGTTTATACCAGTTGGATAAACCCTAATGTAGCCTATGAAGATGCTGTAACGGCATTTGCCGAAGCCCTGATCACTTCGCCGGTAGAGAGTGCGTTCCTGGCGGATTTTCGGCCTTTTCAGCGGCGGATTGCGCGGCTCGGGATGTTCAACAGCCTGTCGCAGACATTGATCAAGCTCACCGTGCCGGGTGTACCGGATATTTATCAAGGTTGCGAATGTTGGGATTTCAGTCTGGTGGACCCCGACAACCGGCGGCCGGTTGATTTCGACTGTCGCCGAACCATGCTGGTTGGATTACAAACGCTTGTCGCCCAAGCATCGCTGCAACGTGTTGCTGGGGTAAGAGCGTTATGCGAGACGCTGGAAGACGGCCGGGCCAAACTGCTGATTGTTTGGTCGGCACTGGCTTTGCGGCGACGCTGGCCGGAAGTGTTTCAGCAAGGAAGCTATTTACCGCTGGCAATCAGGGGAGAACAAGCGGCTCATCTGTGCGCCTATGCGCGCAGATTCGGTGATCGCACCGTCATCACCGTGGCGCCGCGTTTCTTTGTGCGGTTGCTGGGTGACGCCGAAATGCCGCCTCTGGGAGAAAAAATTTGGGGGAACACCTCAGTGGAACTGCCTTCTGGTCTGGGCGATAAGCAATATACCTGCGTGTTCACCGGGAAGGAGCTCAAACCTCAGAAGCGGCAGTCTCGTTGGAATATCTCAGTCGCACAAATCCTGACGGAATTTCCCGTGGGGCTGGTTATCGGTGAGAACGGCCTCGTCGCCGAGGAGCTATGAAATGGTGGATTGCAGCTTTTGAAATCGGGTGCGATTCAAACAGAGGCGGAATTCTTATGTCTGCAAAAATACCGCGAAGCGGAAATATGCCGAAGGCATGGGGTTAATCCCCTTATACCGCCCCGAGCATCACAGCATTTGGCGAGAATAGCCCAAGGGAAGCGGCATGGATGCCGCTCGTTTTCGGAGGGCTAAGGATAGCCCTTCCGAAAACCCTCGCCAAATGCGAGAAGCGCAGGATCCAGGCGGTATCAGGGTGGCCTTTTCTTTGGTTGCTTTCTTTTGGCCGAGCAAAAGAAAGCAACTCGGCTGTCGGTCCGAGAACCGACTTTAAATTGGGTTCGCGTAGCGTTTCGTTAATTTACGCCTCAGTTTGAATCGCGCCCTTTGAAATTTTGAAATCGCAATATTTGACTTTTTGAACGGCGTACTTTGGAGTAACAATCATGAGCGAACAGATAGCTACCGAATTAGTCAATGGCCGCCGATTCCCGATCGGGGCAGAGCGCGTGCCTGAAAAAGGCATGCATTTTCGAGTCTGGGCGCCCGAAAGAAAGACCGTGAAACTGGTCGTGAATACTCCCGGTGAAGAGCATGATCCTCCCCGTCCTCAGACCGAAATCGAACTGCAAAGCGAAGGCAACGGTTATTTTTCGGTCATTGTGCAAGAGGCTTGTGCAGGAAGCTTGTACCGCTACCTGCTGGACGATGACCCGCAACCATACCCTGATCCTGCTTCGCGTTTTCAACCCCAGGGGCCGCACGGACCCTCGCAAGTAATCGATGCCTTAACGTTCGACTGGACGGACGCCACCTGGCCGGGAATCGCAGCCCAAGGCCAGGTCATTTACGAGATGCATATCGGCACGTTTACGCATGAAGGCAATTGGTTCGCAGCGGCCAAGGAACTGCCCGAGTTGGCGGCATTGGGCGTGACGATGTTGGAGATCATGCCGGTGGCCGACTTTCCGGGCCGGTTTGGCTGGGGTTACGACGGCGTCAATTTGTTCGCGCCGACACGGCTTTACGGAACCCCGGACGAATTTCGCTATTTCGTTGACCAGGCGCATGCCGTGGGTCTCGGCGTGATTCTGGATGTGGTATTCAATCATTTGGGCCCGGATGGCAATTATCTATCGAAGTTCTCCAGCGATTACATTTCCGCCCGCTATCAGTCAGACTGGGGCGATGCACTGAATTTTGACGGGCCGCACTCAGATGCAGTGCGTGAGTATGTGCTCGCCAATAGTGCGTATTGGATTAAAGAGTTCCACCTTGACGGCCTGCGGCTTGATGCAACCCAGCAAATCTTCGACAGCTCCGCTGAACATATTATTGCCGCCATCGTGCAGGCAGCGCGCCGCGCCGGGGCGCCGCGCAAGACCTTTATCGTCGGCGAGAATGAGCCGCAGGATGCAAAATTGTTTTTGCCTCTCGAATATGGAGGCTTCGGCCTGGACGCGTTATGGAACGACGATTTCCACCATACCGCGATGGTCGCGATGACAGGGCGCGCGGATGCTTACTATAGCGACTACCGGGGTGTCGCTCAGGAATTTATATCCACGTTTAAGCGAGGTTTCTTGTATCAAGGTCAATGGTACTCGTGGCAAAACAAAACACGCGGAACCCCAGGTCTGGACATGCCGCCAGGCAAATTCGTCAACTTCATCCAAAATCACGATCAATTGGCCAATTCCGGCAGTGGCAAACGTGTACACACAATGACCAGTCCTAACCGCTACCGAGCTTTGACAACCCTGTTTTTATTGGCTCCGCAGACACCCATGTTGTTTCAAGGCCAGGAGTTTGCCGCTACCAGTCCGTTCTTTTATTTTGCCGACCACAAAGATGAAATCGCCCATTTGGTGGCGCGAGGACGCTCCGGTTTTCTGGCCCAATTTCGTGCCTTGGCAACTCCCGAAATGCAGGCCCGGCTGCCGGATCCGGGCGACCCGCAAACCTTTACCGCTTCAAAACTGGACTTGAATGACCGCAATCAGCATCAGGAAGAATATGCCTTGCACCGCGATTTATTAAGCTTGCGCCGTAACGATCCGGTGTTTCAGGCCAGCGAGCATAGCCACCGTATCGATGGCGCAGTGTTAAGCCAGGACGCATGGTTGATACGTTTTTTCGGAGAAAGTCCGGGTGACGACCGGCTTTTATTGGTTAACCTGAGCCGGGATCTTCATCTGGTTCCGGCGCCGGAACCGTTATTGGCCCCGCCGAAGGACTGTGTTTGGGATGCCATATGGTTCAGCGACGATCCTCGTTACGGTGGTATGGGCATGCCGCCCTGGCCCACGAAAGGCAATTGGTATCTTCAGGGCGAATCCGCTGTGGTGCTACGGCCGATTAAGCAGGCAAAGAAGAGCGTGGATCATGAACAGTGATATGGTTATTCGAACCCATTGGACTGGGGATCTTGCTGAACAGGAAGCGTTGCTAACACGTGAATGGTTAGTCACGAATGGTCTGGGCGGCTATGCCTCCGGAACCATATCGGGCGTACCCACCCGCCGTTTTCATAGCCTACTAACCGCCGCGCTTCCCGACCCTCGAGGCCGCTACGTGATGCTTAATCAACTCAGTGAGATGGTTCGGTTTCCCGATGGCAGCAGCCAGAAAATAGGCGGCATCGAATTGGCGGGCGGAGCGCTTGATCTATACGGCATGTCCAGTCTGCGCGAATTTCGCCTGGAATCCGGCTTGCCGATATGGCGCTATGAACTGGCAGACCATGTGATTGAAAAATCGATCATGATGCCTTATATGAGCAATACGGTTCTGGTGAGGTATCGCCTGGTTTCAGGCACAGGGCCGTTACGGCTCAAGATTCGCCTAGCCGTGCATTTTCGTCGCCATGAGGCTTCTTTGGCGGAAGGCTTTCCGATTGATTCCTACGATCTTAAAGCCTCTGCCGGACGTCTTGAAATTCATGGGCATTTAATTCCGCCCTTACGGCTTTATGTCGATGGCGAGAACCCGGCATTCACGATTGAAACCAAACGCTTTAGCGACATTCTTTATCGTATAGAGGAACAAAGAGGCTACGAAGCCCAGGGTAATCTGTGGAGCCCCGGTTATTTTCGTGTTGATCTGGTCTCCGGTAAAGATGTCACCCTGACAGCTTCTTCGGAAAGCCGGGAAAGCACCCTGGCGCTGTCTCCCGAGGAAACATTTCAGTCCGAACTGGAACGGCGTCGATGTTTACTGGCGGCGGCGCGTCCGGAATTGGTTAAAGGCTTGGCCAGGCAGTTGGTACTGGCAGCCGATCAATTTATTATCGCGCCGATCGAACGGGGTACCGAAACGCCTCGCATCTGTGCAACCGGCGGCGATGTGCGCACCATCATTGCCGGTTACCACTGGTTTACCGATTGGGGACGGGACACCATGATCAGCCTCGAAGGCCTGACGCTGATGACAGGACGGCATATCGAGGCGGGACATATCCTGCGTACTTTTGCCCATCATCTGCGTGACGGCCTGATTCCCAACCTGTTCCCGGAAGGTGAAAGCGAGGGCGTCTATTACACCGCCGATGCGACGCTGTGGTTTTTCCATGCGCTGGATCGTTATATCGAGCATACCGGCGACCGGGCTTTGCTCAAGGAATTGCTGCCCAAGCTGTTGAATGTTATCGAACATCATATTCGGGGTACTCGCTTCGGCATCCATTGCGATCCTGCCGACGGTCTGCTGGTCCAGGGCGATCCGCGTTACGCGTTGACCTGGATGGACGCCAAATTAGGCGATTGGGTCGTTACCCCGCGTCGCGGCAAGGCGGTTGAAATCAATGCCTTGTGGTACAACGCGCTACGCCTGCTGGAAAAATGGATGCGGGAGGAAAACTCAGGCCCAGGCGTGAGTGAGTTTGCAACGCTAGCCGATTTCACCCGGCTTAGCTTTAATCAACGCTTTTGGAATGCCCAGACTGAGCATTTGTATGATGTGGTCGACGGTGAAAACGCTGAAAACGACCCGGCATGTCGGCCTAATCAAGTGTTTGCTTTATCGCTAGCCCATCCGGTATTGGATCAGGCGCATTGGCAATCCGTATTTCAGACTATCAAAGACCGGCTGTTGACGCCGGTGGGGCTTAGGACATTGTCCCCGGATCATCCTGATTATAAATCCCATTACCATGGCGACCTGCGCGCCCGGGATGCCTCTTATCATCAAGGTACGGTCTGGCCCTGGCTGCTGGGACCCTACATTGATGCCTGGTTACGCGTTTATCCCGACCAGCGCAAAGATGCGCGCGACTTTCTGGATAAATTATTGGAGAGACATTTGCATGAGGCCTGTATCGGCTCCGTCAGCGAAGTTTTCGATGCCGAAGGTTTATTCGCCCCGAGAGGCTGTATCGCTCAGGCTTGGAGCGTAGCGGAGATCCTTCGCGTCTGGGTGAAGGCCGCGGAAAACCAGGATGGTTAATTAAAATTGGTTAGATGGGAGACTGGTTCCAGTCGCTTGATATTAAGCGGTCAGATATAGCAGTTACCTTTTTTGTTGGCCTCTGCCGCTGCAACTTTTCTTGGTTAAAAATCGCACACATAAAAAAGCCCACGTGAAGTGGGCCTCGTCCGGTGTTATTTTTATGTTTTGTTGGACGCCTACCTTCAGTGACAGCAGGTTAATGGCTTGCGCTCTTATTATTGTTGTACCGCATACACG
>Ga0172378_10002283_pt1 | contig 17910 bp, 11 predicted proteins | sample GrowelOW332metaG_FD_119755 | JGI IMG/M metagenome (GOLD analysis project Ga0172378, IMG submission 119755) | Groundwater microbial communities from an aquifer near a municipal landfill in Southern Ontario, Canada - Pumphouse #3_1 metaG | ecosystem: Environmental > Aquatic > Deep subsurface >... | reverse complement strand
CATTCGATCCGTTTCAAGGAAAATACATTAAGTCATTACCGCTTCATGAATCCCAGCAGATTTTAATTGATAATGAAAAAGAATTAAGAATTAAATTAACCTTGGTTATAACTCATGATTTTTTTATGGAATTACTATCATACGGAGAAAATCTAAGAGTAATAAAACCTGAGAGTTTAATAAATGATATGAAATCAACTTTTAAAAATGCCTTAAAATTATATGATTGATAAGCAAAAAAAGTGTATCCATCTTGCAAAACTATTTGTTTTATTATATATTGGTTAATCCTAATTTTTTTAATACGAATTCAATAATTTAAAATATAAAAACAATAATTAAAAACAGAAAAACTATGAATGAAAACAAAAAGATTTTGAATCTGACAACTAATGTTTATAACGAGTTATTTGATAAAATAAATGAATTGACATGGTATCCTTGGATAGGTTCCAATTATACTGAAAACAAAATTCTGCTTATTGGAGAAAGTCATTATGCTCAGGATGAAAATGGAAATTTTGATCAGGAGTGTTATGATGATTTTATGAAACATAAAAACACGACTATAAATATTGTGGAAAGACTTTTTAATGGTGAAAGTTGGAAATTTTTTCAAAACACATACAAAGCTCTACTTGGAACTGACAATATAAACAAAAAAGCCTTTTGGTCTAACGTTGCTTTCTATAATTTTGTTCAGCTACCAAGAAAAGGTAGAGAAGATAAGCCATCGAAACCCGATTTTATTAGTGGATGGGATGTTTTTTATGAATTGTTGGAAGTTATAAAGCCTACTCATTGTGTTTTTCTGGGGTTAAGTAGTGCCCAATATCTAAAATCAGTAATGAAAGGGAAAAAGGGAATAATATTTGCAGATAAAAAAAGCACTTTTGAGCAGTGTGATAAAAAGATAGGATATTTTTGGGGAAGAATTGCGCACCTTGAATATGAAGATGTTAATACAGATATAACTTTTATCCATCATCCAAGTATAGCTTTTAAAGATAAAGATTGGCATAACTACTTAGTGGAAAGAATGGGTGTTACTTTGGAGAAATTAAATAGTAAAACTAAGGCATAATAAATGTCGTAAATGACGTATGTGGTACATTTTTGAATCTATTTAATTTTACAGAAGAACAAAAATCTGGCACTAATAAATAGAATTATAAGAAGTAGGTACGATCCATAGATGAGTGCATAAAAACATTCCGGCCTAATCAGCAGGATGTTTTTATGCATTGCTTATTGAATTTACGGTAACTGACAACGGAACGGAATCCATTGTTTCCGTATGTGATATTTTAGAATTGTCAAACCATTATAAATAAAAATGTTATGACTACCATAAAAGGGATTGACCCAAAAATGATTGCAAACAATCTTACGCCATTTGAACCTACGCACCCTGGTTCTATGTTAAAAGAAGAAATCGAATATCGCAGTATTTCACAAAAGAAACTTGCTGTACAAATAGGTCTTTCATACACGGTACTTAATGAAGTGCTCAACTGTAAACGCAATATTTACACTGAATATGCCATGTTATTTGAAGCTGCATTGGGAATTGATGCACGTATTTTGATAAGGACACAAATTGATTATGATATGCAGACTGTAAAGCGTAACAAAATATTTTCTGAACGTCTTGCAAACATCCGAAAACATGCGGATAGATTTTGATTATAAATTAACTTCTTACACAGTTAAATTTACACTCCCTACATTCCTTCTTTAGTATTAAAAGTCATTTGTTAAATTCTTAATAATACTCTTTTATATATGCATACGCCCGATCAAATAATACCTGATCTTTAATTTTGTATTTTACCCACAGAATTTTCCTCAACGAACTCTGTACTTCTCTTTCTCCTGAATTGGAGTTCTGCCAGCCCTGGAATCTTATTACTCGCACAATAGCATCAATATCCTTTACAATTCTTTCTACTACAGCCGGAGTTTGATTTGTTTTTAATTCAAGGAATAACTCAGTAAGTGCCGCTTGTGGTGTTTTCTCTTCAATTAAGGTTTCAATTTCTTTTTCAGCTTGTACTGTTTCTTTGGCCAGTTTGCAGAGATCTTTCACAAACTCAATAGACGTAATTAAACCTTGTTCTGCTTTGTTTCTTAATTCCTCTAAGCGTTCGCTGAGTTTCTTAAATTTAGGATTGCCAGCATGACGTTGAAAACGTTTGATTAGGATTTTCTCTAGTTTTTTAGCGTTCTTTGGATCGGGATTATTAAAAATTTCTTCAATTACATTGGCATCTAAGACGAATTCTTCCAGTTGATGCACTTCACCTACATGAATGTTTTCATGAATTAATTTTGTAGTTTGTGCGCCCAATGAGAACCACAATAGCCTACCAATATTATCTGATGCAGGTTTTACCGATTCAAATACCTGCGATAACCACTTATAATCGTCATTGTACAAGTTTAAGATATTATCTGGCGAAAGTGATTCCCATAGCTTTGATAGGTATTTATAATCTTGTGCGAACGCATCTTTTTTTTCATTCGTATTTATGACGTTTTGAGCAGCTTCCAATCCTTCAAATCCTACGATGGTTCTGTCCACTCCTTCGAAATGAGCCAGCGTTTTACGCATGGCTTCTGGCAATTTGGTGCGTAATTCTGAAAGGTTGGAAATGACTTTCTTCACGCTTGCTTCGTCAAATTGCAAGGCTTTGGCGGCATCGTCAAACACACCAAAATAATCGACTATGCGCCCAAATGATTTTTGAGGATATAATCGGTTGGTACGACAAATGGCTTGCAGTAAAGTATGGTCTTTCAGTGATTTGTCGAGATACATGGTTTGCAAAATGGGTGCATCAAATCCGGTGAGAAGTTTTGCGGTAACGATGATAAATTTCAGATCGGATTGGGCATCATTGAATTCATCCACAATTTTTTCCTGCTTGCTTTTGTCGAGTCCCCATTTCTGTTTAAATTCAAGACTATCATTGGCTGATGTTGATATAACCACTGCACTTGCTTCTGTTGGAAAGTATTTATCCAGTTCCTCTTTATACTGTGTACAGCCTAAACGATCGGGAGTAACAATCATGGCTTTGAATCCGTGGGGCGCAACTTTTTCGTTGAAGTGTTTGGCAATGTCCTCCACAATTTTTGCTACACGTTCGGGTGATTTTAAAAAGGCGGCCATTTTAGCTGACTTCTGATTTAAGGTATCTGCCTCCTCATCGGTTAAGGCTGCTTCGTCTTTGAATGCGGCAAAGGCTTTGTCCATGGTCTCTTTATCTACGTGAACATCTATCAACCGAGGTTCAAAATGCAACGGCAGAGTGACATTATCGCGAATGGAATCTTGGAAAGTGTAGCGCGACATATACCCACCTGTATCCTCTTTGGATCCGAATGCCCAAAAGGTGTTTTTATCCGCTCTGTTTACAGGTGTGCCCGTTAATCCGAACAAAAAGGCATTGGGCAAGGCTGCGCGCATTGTTCTACCAAGATCTCCTTCTTGAGTTCGGTGGGCTTCATCTACCAGCACAATTATATTTTTACGGGTATTCATGTTGGGTTTGGCGTCCCTGAACTTATAGATCATGGAAATTATGATCTTGCGCGTATCGCACTCCAACATAGTTTGTAATTCGTTGATGTTCTCGGTGGTTTCTACATTGGCAATTTCTGCTGCATTGAAGATGCCGCTGATTTGTGTATCTAAATCAGTTCTGTCTACTAACACAATTACCGTTGGACTTTTTAAATCGGGTGCTTTGCGTAGTTTTTGAGCGGCAAAGACCATGAGCAGGGATTTACCCGATCCCTGAAAATGCCATATCAAACCTTTTTTTATCCGGCCTTCTTTTACTCGTGCTACAATTTTATTGGCGCCTTCGTACTGTTGAAAGCGTGGGATAACTTTTATTCTTTGTTTCTTATTATTCGAACTGAACAAGGAGAAATTTTGCATGATATCCAGCAAACGAAAAGGACTTAATAAGTCAGACAGTTCTTTACCTATTTTTCCTAAGCCAAGTCTTTTAGCTAATGCATCCACATCATTTTCCAGCCGCCATGGTGCCCAATATTCCAGTGGGCTTCGGATGGCGCCATAGTATAATTCCTTGCCTTCGGTAGCGAAGCTAAGTATGTTGGGTACGAATAGCTGAGGTACGCTGTTCTCATAAATGTTGTGAATATCATGCGCCCCATCGAGCCAACTCACAGAAGGACGAATGGGCGTTTTGGCTTCACCCACTACTACAGGGATGCCGTTGATGAGTAGTACGATATCGGGTATTTTGGTTTCGCGATGATGAAGGCGGTATTGATTGGTAACTACATAGTTGTTGTTGGTATGGGTATCGAAATCGATCAGGCGTACCGGCACATGGCGATTGTCTTTGCCAAAGGGCATGGTCTTTTCTCCGGTGAGCCATTTGAAAAATTCTTCGTTTGTTTTTACTAGTCCCACCTGATTAACGGTCAGAAATACTGCCCGAAGCTTATAGATGACCTCATCGGCTAGGGCAGGGTTTTGGGTGATTTCCGGATTTAGTCGAATAAGGGCAGATTTTAATTCCGATTCTACTAGTACTTCATTCACACCCCGTTGAATTTCGTTGGCTGATTTATATATCCAAGCAGCGCCATAACCCACTTTGCCTTCTTTTACGCCATTGGCATTCAAATTCACCCCACTGAGCTGGTGGATGATGTAATGCTCTACACTATTGAGTTCGTTGAATGCCATGGTTAGAATATTTGGTTAATAATCGATTTTTGAAGGGTTTGGGAGCTTTTTAGTTTTAATTCTATTATCACTATAGAATCATATAAAACATTAAATTTCTTACCAAACTCTACTTTTTCAGTATTGGTTAAACTTGGAACTTGTGTCTTAGATATATCTTCTGCACTAATGTTTCCTTGCGCACCTTCACCTATGTATTTATTCAATTCATTTAAAAAATAGTATGAATCTAAAACTCCCTTAATAAACCATTTATCAACACCATCCTTTAATTCAAACTTTCCTACCCGTTGATTTAATAAGGCACCATCATATTGCTCTTGAACTATTCCTATCTTACCTAATGTTGCTCCAGTCATTGCTATTAAAATATCACCTTTTGATAGGATGTATTTCTTTGCTTTATGAGCAGTTTCTTTCTCAATATTATTAGAATGATCATCTATTAAAATTTCACCGTTAACTATGTTTTTAATCTTGATAACGGGTATTCCTGTATTAACAAATGATTTTGATGAAAAGGCATAACCACCTAAAATTGATGAATAATTCTCCAATTTTGTACGAGAATAATTCTCTTTATTGTAAAGCGTTTTTTGTGTAGCTTTAATGTAGTTTTTTGTATTCTCCAGCAACTTTCTTTCTTTCTCAATCACCTCATCCATTGCCCAGAGGAGTTCGGCCATTTGGGGTTGTTGGTTTTTTGGTGGGAGTAGGAATTCTTGTTCTTTCAATTGACCCCAGTTTATGGTTGGAGAAAGACCACCGACAGATATATCTACAGCACAATGCATAAATAAATCAGATTGTAAAAAGAATGGAAATAGTTTAGGATCAATCACTTCAGGTATCGCTCTCAAAACAAAAGCATGAGCAGAGCAGATCCCTTCAAAATCTACTATTGCAGCTTTCCGTTGGTACGCCCTCCTTTTTCCGAAGATAATATCTCCGGGATAGCATTTCAATTTACCACCACTCACATCTGCAGGAGTACCTCTTCTTTTGATATGAATACTTTCTGAATCCAGATGCTCTAAGCCGATGTATATGTCTAAGTCAGTTGTATTGGGATCAACTGTTTCTGAAATTTTCTCAGCAATCTGATCAAATCGAAAAGTTTTCCAGTTAGACTTATCAATATTTTTCAAATCTAATTTTTTCATAATTTCTTCCATATTTAATTCAAGATTTGAAATAATTCATTCATACTTTTTTTTAGCTTATTGGAAGATTTATTCCAATTTTGTAGAGCATCATCAATAGATATTTTTTCCACACTGTTATCTACGTTGCTTACGTATTGTGCTATATTTAAACTGCCTTTGTTTTTAAGCACTTCATCATTTGAAACTACCTTGCAAAATCCTTTCAGATCTTTAAAATCCAAATAGGTATTGTATATTTTGTCAATGTGCTTGTTCTCTAAAAAAGCAATGTTCTTTTCCTGTTTTACTTCTTTTACTGCGTTTACAATTAATATTCTTCCTTTGCGGGAGGCTTCTTTCTTAGTTCTCGTAATCAACAGACACGCCTCCATGGGAGAATTATAAAACAGGTTTGGTCCCAAACCAATCACACATTCTACCAAATCCTGCTCAATCATTTTCCTGCGCATTTTTGCTTCACTATCCCTAAATAAAACTCCATGTGGCCATAAAGTAATGGAGCGTCCATTATTTGTATCCAAACTCTTTTGAATATGTTGTTCAAAAGCATAATCAGCACAACCTTTTGGCGGCACTCCCCAAAGGTTACGTCCGTAAGGGTCGTTGGCAAAGCTTTTTTGGTCCCAAGATTTTATACTGTATGGCGGATTGGCAAGAATTACGTTGAAGGTCTTTAATACATCGTTGTGCAAAAAAGCCGGATTGGCTAGAGTATCTCCTCTCACAATGCTAAATTCTTCAATGCCGTGTATAAACATGTTCATGCGAGCAATGGATGAGGTAAGTAGATTAATCTCTTGTCCGTAGAGTTTGAGCGTGCGGTATTCTTTGCCTTCTTCCTTCAAGTGAAGGGCGCAGTTAAGCAACAGCCCGCCTGAACCACAAGTAGGGTCGTACACACTTTCGCCCGGCTGCGGATCCATGATTAGTGTCATGAGTTTTACCACGGTGCGGTTGGTATAAAACTCTGCTGCCGTATGTCCGCTATCATTGGCAAATTCCTTTATTAGATATTCGTAGGCATTGCCCAGTTTGTCGTCACCCACATTGCTTAGGTTCAGCTTTTGCTGTGAGTAATGCTCAATGAGGTTGGTTAGCGTTTCATCACTCAGACGATTTTTGTTGGTCCAGGAAGCATCACCAAAAATGCCGTAGAGTGTGTCGGGATTTGCTTTTTCAATAGTCCGCATAGCTTTTTGCAAGGCTAAGCCCACGTTGGTAGTTGTTTCCCGAACGTCTTTCCAATGTGCTCCTTCTGGTACCTGGAAATGGTGGTGTTCGGCAAAAGCGGCATATTCTATATCTCCATCGCTTTCTTTTAGTGCGTTTTCAAATTCTTCGTCATAAACATCGCATATCCGTTTAAAGAACAGCAGTGGGAATATATACTGCTTGTAATCGCCTGCATCGATGGTGCCGCGTAGTAAGGTAGCTGCACCCCAGAGATATTTTTCGAGTTGTTGTTGGGTCATGCAATAAAGTTTTTTAAAATGGTTTTAAATTTTTCCTCTGCTTGCAAGCTGGCATTCCAGGCGGTTTTCAAATCTGCAATAGCTTCTTCCACACTGGGCAATTTGTCTTCAATAATCTTTTCTACATAAAGTGGAATGTTTAGGCTAAAATCATTTTCCTTTAAATCATCGATAGTAGCTACTTTGGCATGATTTTTTACATTAGCAAAGTTTTTGTACCAGTTGAAAATTTTATTTACATGCTCGGGTTCCAGGTAATTTTGCGCCCTGTCTATCCGCACTTGATCAGAAGCGTCAATGAAGAGGAACTTGCCTTTTTTATCAATATCTTTGTTTTGTTTAAACACCATCACGCAAGCGGCCAGTTGGGTGCCGTAGAATATGTTTGGCCCTAAACCAATTACTGCTTCCAGCATATCTTGTTTAATCAATGCTTCGCGTATTCGACCTTCGGTACCTTTTCTAAAGAGGGCACCATGAGGTAAAATTACTGTCATTCGGCCTGTACTGTTCATGGATTTTATCATGTGTTGCACCCAAGCCATGTCGCCATTACCTTTCGGTGGAACTCCAGCAATATTTCGTCCATACGGATCATTGGCCCAATTTTCAGCACCCCATTCCTTTAAAGAGAAAGGCGGATTGGCAATTACACAATCAAAGGTTTTTAAGACATCTGCTTTAAAAAAGGCAGGGTTGCGTAATGTATCACCCCTAACTATCTGAAAATCCTCAATGCCATGCAGAAACATATTCATTCGGGCAATGGAACTTGAAGTTAGGTTCTTTTCTTGTCCGTATAATTTTAAGGTACGGTAATCTTCGTTATTGTGATTGAGATGAGCCACACATTCCAAAAGCATTCCACCCGTTCCGCAAGCTGGGTCGTAAATCGTTTCACCTTCGTGTGGATTGAGTATCAATCCCAATAGATGAACCACTGAACGTGGTGTATAGAATTCACCTGCTTTCTTGTTGGTAAGGTCAGCAAAGTGTTTTATGAGGTATTCGTACGACTGTCCCAACAGATCAGAAGCTACATTGCTATTGGAAAGATTGTACTTAGAAAAATGCTCTATCAGGTTAATGAGCAATCTGTCTGAGAGTTTATTCTTATTGCTCCATTGTGCATCGCCAAATATTCCGTAGAGGAATTGCTGATTGGCTTGTTCAATTCTACGCAATGCTTGTTCGATAGAAAGTCCAACGTTTGTGGTAGTTTCCCGGACATCATTCCAATGGCAACCTTCAGGGATAACAAATCGATGAAATTCAGGTAAGGAAGCATACACTTTGTCGCCTTCAGATTCTTTCAATGCCGTTAGATATTCTTCATTATATACATCTGAAATCCTTTTAAAAAATAGCAGTGGAAAGATATAAACCTTAAAATCAGAAGCATCTACTGGACCTTTTAAGATCCAAGCTGCCTTTGACAGGTATTGTTCGAGTTGGGAAAGGGTGAGTTTATCTTTGGTCATAATTATCTAATTTCAATTCGTTTAACTCTTTTTTTTACTGTACCATCTCTATTATCAGTGTATTCTTCTATTTCAACCTGAATCGGCATTTCATCTTGCAAAGAGTAACTACTAACCAAATGAGGTGGAATAAACACATTATCGCCTATGTTATCCGGCTTAAAAAAAGCAAAGCCCTTTTGTAAATTAAAATTTATAACTTTGCCATGTATTAGTTCTTCAGCGGCGGATACGTCAGACCCATTTGTTGTTTCCAGATCCTCCCAGTTTTCAGTTTTGGGATTCGAATCCACGTATATTTTAAACCACACTAAAACATCCAGTAATTGGAAGAGAATGCTTTTAAAAAGGAAAGGTGTTTTTACTGTACGTACATAATTGTCAATATTAGACCTATGGGAACCGGATTGCGTAACGGCTAAAATGCTTTTTAAATAATAAGCGATCTGAAGTGGAAGATGCGTCTCTTTAAGATGTCGATGTTGTTTATAAACTGAATCTGTTTTTTCATTTTGCTCTTGACCAGCCAAAAAAATACTACTTTGATTTAGTGCTACATTGGGGCTGACAAACTCAGCAGGCAGCAAATTGAATTTATTAAAGGCAGAAAATAGATCTTCTATTATTTTCCTGATGGAATTGAAATGGTTCTCCATATTTGATTCATCTTCAATTTTTAGAAGGTTCAAAATATCTTGCCCTGCATATTCACCAATGTATTTTTCTGTACAAACATCAAAAACACGTTTATATGAATGTCTTAGTTGGGTATCCTTTTGACAAGCAGCAGCTTTTTTAATATCCGCAAATAGTCGTTCTATTTCATCATCACTTCCTTTACTATATACATTGGTAAATGATTGATTAAAATCTCGACTTTCATAAATTGCTTTTTGTCCGGTTAAAACAAAAATTTCAAATTTTTTCTTTAACTGAAGAAGTCTTTCCTTAGCTCTGTGTACGTTGTAGGTGTCCTCAGTTCCTTTGATATCATCTTCGTTTTCAAAAATCATGGCGTCTAGCAATACTCCATCATAAAAAGGATAATTGTGTTCCAATTCACTCATTCCCCCATTTAAGGATTTGAAAGGGATTAGATTTATTCCATTTCTTTTTGCTCGACCTTTAGTACCTCCTAAGGTCTCATGTTCGTCATCTATCCAAAGAATATTGTAAAATATATTTTCCATATTAATTGATCACTTTTATCGGGAATTGAAATTTGAATTTAACAGGGTATATAGGGTCCATATTCAGATTTAGTTCCCAATCTTGGTTGTTAAATTCTGAGGCAATTCGATTAATATCGTATCCGCCTATGCCACTTCCTGAATTTGTATCTGCCGTAGAATATTTTGTGATGAACTTTTCTCGGTCAAAGTTTTTAGGAAATGGTTTACCATTATTCCGTACTTCCATTGAAAGAAAATCATCTATTTCTTTGAGCTCAAAAACTACTTCATTTCCTGCTGACTTTCTTTCAAATCCATATTTGTACGCATTTGTAAAAAGATTGTCAATAAGTGTTTTAAAAAGAATTCTATTTCCTTGAATTCCTCTTTCTTTCAGATTCTCTCCTTTCAGCAAAAACTTTTTTATTTTGAAGTTGAAACCATTACTTGAAAGTTCATTAATAAGACTGTTGATATCTGATAAAGAAATGATGGTTTTATCAAATTCTTCGACAATAAATCCATTTTCTCCTTTTTCAAGTACGTCTGTCATGAAATTTACATCACGTTTTATCTCTTTCAAGGCTGAAAGAATATCTGTTTCGTAGAACTCAAAGAATGCTTTGTTTAAAGCATCAAATTCTTCCCGTTTATCATTCAAAAAGTGGAGTAGGTTATCAGTCCAATCCAAAATATTCTGTCTTGGTCTTCCCAAGGTGTGCTTTAAAGAGGCGAATTCATTGAATTGCCTATTAGCTTTTCCATGTGCAAGTGCATTATTTTCCAGTTGTAAAGTTTTAATTTTATCGGAAAGCTCTATAATCCCTTGCATTTTTGCTTTTTGTTCTTTTATTGAAGGCAGCTTTATGATAACTTCAAGTAAATCATTTATACTGATCCTTGGTATTATACCTTTTCTATATGATGCAAGTTGTTCTTCTACATAATCGGCATTAAGCTCATTAATAAGATAAGCTGTATCCGCTATCTGCTCATTAATTTTAAAGGAAAGAATATCCTGATTTAGAAAAATTGGATCGCCAGAAAATTCGAAAAAGGTGGGCTTTAGAGCTTTCCACCGTGTTGCAAGTAAAAGGCATGATTCATCTATTAATTTTAAATTAAGACTTCTAGATTCAGTTTTTTCAATATTTGATATGTCTAATTTGAAATCCAACTTATTATCTTTCAGGTCTCTAATTCTAATCAGTTTTTTTTCATCCGGTAGATTCCCCCTTCGCCCTTTGATAACTTCAATGATATTTTTAAGTTTTATTCCATCAATATGTTTTTGAAAATATCTGGGAACATTGAGGTTATAGTCAAATTTTCTAATCTGATTGTTGTCAATAATTCTAATTACATCTGAATCTTTAATATTACCGTGAACAATGCCATTTAACCCATAATCATTTAAGACTTTTTCTCTTGAACTTTTTGCTTTAACAAACTTTTTTGCATCAATAAAACGTACTTTGCCAGGCAGTTTTTTTGCTTTATCAATTACAAAAATAATTAAGGGAATACCTGTATTTAGAAGTAAGCCACCAGGTAATGAAATTATAGTGTCAATTAAATCTTCTTCAATAAGTTGCTTTCTTAAACGTTGATCATGAATACCTCTATAAAGAAAACCTTGAGGCAAAAGGGCAATTAGTTTTCCTTTAGCATTTAATGAATTCACACTTTTTTCAATGAGAAATTGCTCAACAGTTTGGATATCTGGTTCAATCTCTTTGTATTGTTGACTTAAGCGCATGTTATACGGAGGATTAGCCAAGATTAAGTCAAATTTTTCAGATTGATCTGGCCAATTTAAAATTGAATCATCGCACACATACCTAGAAATGCCGGGTCTTTCATAAGCCATTATTCTTAAAGCACCCAATGCCCAAGTTTTACGGTTTATTTCCTGACCTAAATAATCTTGGCCTTGGTTAAGAAAAACGCCAAATGAAGCAAGACCTGCAAAAGGATTGAAGACCTTAGATTTTTCAGGTAAATTAGTAAGTGCACAAATAAATCGTGTCAATTCTACAGGTTGTATAAACTCTCCACCATATCTTCCTTGTGATTGAGTTATTCTATATAATAAACTATCGAAAATATCTGAAAAATTTTCTAATAAGACTTTTTTGTCAACATTTGATATTGTCTGTATAATGACAAGGAGGCCTTTTGAACTTATTTGCTTTAACGTTTGCTCAAAATTTTGGTAAATCGATAAATATTGTTGAGTGTTTTCCTTTTTAGAATCATGAACACTCTTAATTAAATCGTCATGTATATTACCTTGATTGGAAAGATTATATTTTGATATAATACCATCTTTATATAGAGAGAGCAAGAAAAGTACAATATTATATTCTTCAGAAGCAATTGTTTCGTTTCTTAGGATATCAAAGATTGTCCATATCTTTTGCTCTACGGCCTTTACTGGCATAATATCTTCTAACTTAAATTCCTTCATTATATTCATTTATCCGATTGAGAATACAAATATATGTTTTATGTATGCAGTGTAGGTGCATAGTTCATTTGTATCTTTTAAAAATTAATTCTGAAACGGTTTTGAACTTCTCTCTTAAATCTGTTGGCTCAATAATTTCAATAGCATACATATATGAAAATAATAGAGCAATAAGCTCGTAATTTACTTGAACATTCAATTCTATTTCGGTGTATTCATCTGTTTTGTTTTTAATTTTTTGCGATCCATGAATCGGTTTACTTTCTATATAAGGCCAGACTTCATTGGAAACCTTAATTAGTACTTTTTCAGTACTTAACTCAGGTTCTTGCGATACTCCAATGATATCTTCAAAAAACTCGTCAAAGTCTATGCTTTTATTTTGAATGTAATTTTCTCTTGAATAAGCGATTGAAATTATCCGGTCAATCGCAAGATTTGACAATGCTTTATATACATCATTAAATCCAAATAGGAACCATCTGTTGTTGTATTGCTTTAAATACCAAGGATGGAAAACAATATTGGAAGTGTGTTTTTGTTTAAATCCTTGATATTCAATTATCAAAGTTTGTTGATTTTGAATAGCGTTAAATAATTCTGTAAAATGATTCAGTCCTTTCAAATATGGGTTTTGTTCAAAACCCACTATGGAAACAGTATTGCCTTTAAGTTTAAACGTGTCTTCTAATCTAATTTGAATTTCTTCTATCCATTCAAACTGTGGCATTCCTTTAAATCGTGAAAGAATTGAAAGAGTATCTTTTAATTGTTCAGCTTCTGATGAATTGATCCCTTTATTGCCAATCGTAAAAGATTTGTCAGCATATCTATAGTAGACTTTTCGACCATCTTTTATCCGTTTCAGAGGGATGGACCACCCTTGGTCACTTTCCATGAAAGTTATATCATCAAAAACTTGTCTTCTTTTTACTCCGTCTTCAATTCCAGAAAATTCATAAATGGCTTCATTGCATGCGTCAATTAGATCGTCAAAGAAAAATTTTCTCCCATGATTACTAAAGCACCTGTCAAGTGCATGATATCTTATTGTTGCATGTTTATTGGTTGCCATCTATTTCTTTATGCTTTTTATTAATTCTTTTACATATAAACCAAATATTCCAGTATTCTCAATTAGAACGTCAAATTTTGGTTGTTGTCTGTTTTGCACATAAGAGTATACTATGTTATAAATCTTCGCTAGTTTTTCATTTCACCAAGTATGTTTAACCCTTTTGTATGCAAGTACTTCCTTAATTTGATTCATACGACCTTTTTTCTCTTTTAGGTGAACCAGTTTTAAATTCCGCTAGTGGGCCATTTTCTTTTTATTATATACATAATAACGGATAGCTGAATGAAACGTTGGGGAGTTTGGACTATTTCTCTATCGAGTTAAATCGAGCTTAATGCAGAGCATAATGATTGAATAATAAATTAAATCTCAATGCTTTATGACTGCATAGTTCCTACTCGGCTTCCTTTCGTTTTCATTCTTCCTATTAGTCGTTGTTTTTTAAATCCTGCTATTTGAATTATTTTGTCTCTTTTATTTCTCTCTACGAAATTTGTGTATAGATATCTTTTAATATACTCTCTAAGTATGCATTGAGCAAGATCATTATCCTTTATATCTTCAAATAAATATTTAAGTGCTTGCAAATCAATTTTGTCATAAAATGTTTTTATGGCAAACGTTACAATTTTTGAAGCTGTTGAGTCAATATTTTCATTGACTTTGTCAAATAATTCATTTTGCCCTTTTGTACCAACCGAGAACATTAAGTTTGTAATACTTTCTACACATATTCTCCACGAAATAAATTGCAAAATTTTTCGCACTGTTTTCTCAATAAGCTTAGAATCAACGTCTCCACGTTTGTTCTTTTTTTCCTTTTTCTTTATTTCTTCTACAATTACTTCAATTAAAATATCTTTGTCCTTTTCTAACATTTCTGAATAGAAACCAAGAAAACGAAAAACGGTGTTATAAGCGGCTTCAACTAATTTAATTAACTTTCCTTTTTCAAAATCACCGCTTTGATTCTTTACGATTTGACCTATGATCTTAACTGTTCTGAACGCTTGATTTAACTCAATTGCTTCATTAGGTAAAACTCCCTCATCTTCACGTTCTTCTTTATCTTTTAATTTTTTTCGTTCGATTGCATCTTTTTGCTTAAGTTCTTTTTTTACTTCTTCCTTTGGATTACGCTCCTCAATAATTTCATCTTTTATTTCATCTGTAAACTCAGTAATGAATTGAACAAAACTATCATTTTTGTTTAATGTTAATGGGGAAGCTTTTTCAAAGGGAATTTGGCTTGTAAAAACAATATTGTCGATTAATAATTGTGCTTTTGAATGATGAGAAAGGAAGATTAAAATATTAGCATTTATTTCTAAATGGATATTATTACAAAGGTCATAAATCAACTCTTCATAAATTTCAATCTCAGAAGAAATTTTTTGGGCTATCAAAAAGTAGTAAATGTACTTATAAGAAAAACTGTAATATTCATCATCAAATTTTAATATATTGGAATTACAAAGTACACTAAGTATTTTATTATTTGTTAATGATTTGTCCCTGAAAAATTTACTAGCATAATTAGTGATAAATTTATCAAAATCACTTTTATTAAAAGGATTTTTCTTTTTATCAAACATATAAAAAGCTAGCTCTTTAAGGATGTTTAATAAACTCGTTAAAACAGAATCTTTAATACCCTCTTTTATTAAGCCTGCTTTAATCAGAACAAGATAAATATTGGCATATGAAGTCTGTGAGAAGTTTTGTAAATTTTCATCTAAACCTTGCAAAAGAGTTAAAATAAAAATCGGATATGAGGGCATTAACCTGTTTCCAATTAATGAATCTATTTCATTGAATCGCAATTTTACATTCGATAAGATTACCTCTTCTTGTACCGTTAGTTTATTCTCTCCAATTAATAACCATTGCTCAATTAATTCACTCCTTTTCTCGTGACCTAACGGTAATAGTTTGAATTTTAAATAGTCTTTTAAACTAGTTGCTTCTTCTGTCACATTTTTAGAGTTGTAAGTATTATCAGAAGTTAAAAATATAAATTCGAAGTTGTCATTAAATGATTCAATCAATCGCTTTTTATATTTTGAATTTAGTCTTGATTTATGAAAGTTATCTAATAAAAGTATTTTTTTTTCTAACTGAAAAAATAAATCAACATCATTTTTACCATATTGTTCCTTTAAGGATTTTTTTACTAGTTTTTTAATGTCTGTTTCATTGCAATACTTACCTCTTAAATAAATGGGTGTCAATCCCATTTCATAGAATCTTTTATAAAGTACAAATAGTAAGGATGTTTTACCTGATTGATCTGCTCCTTCAATAAGTACACTTGCCTTTTCATCATTTTTAACCTTCTCAATTAACTCATATGAATTTGGATATTGTACAACATTATCTCCTTCAAACAATGGTTCTAAATCGGGAAAAACAAAAACGTCAGATAAAAGGAGTTTAGGTTTCTTTGGGTGTTTCAAAGGAATGTTAAGTTCCGTTATTTTACTATAAAACTCTTCAGAAAGAATAAACTCGCGTTTATTTTTTTCTACAATTTTATACTTGTCTTCAAATTCAACACTATACGTTTCTCCATTGAAATTGAATGTCTTAATATTTATAGATTTATCAATTAAATCAATTTTGTATAAGGAAAATCCTGTTTCTTTAATTTCATTCTTGTTAAATGCTTTTCCACCACAGAAAACCGTGTTTTTATTTTTTTGTATAATTGCTTTAGAATTACCCTTATCGTGTTCGTGACCGTATATAACAAGATTAGAACTATTAATTAAATGTTCTTCGAAGCGTTGTTTGTTATTTCTTTTTGTATTTGCAGAAAGCCAATCAATTGGATGATGAAAAACTGAAATAATATATTCACCATTCTCATTTTTAAGAAATTTATTTTCTGGTATTATTAGGCTGCCTTGTTTCTCATTTTTTTCAGTTAACCAACTTGTATTATAGCAATGAAAAGTAACTTTAAAATTAATATGCGGTCTAAACATATACTTATATGATACTTGATTTCTCCCTTTATAATCAGTCATTTCATTTGTGAAATCCCAAAAATCAGATTGAATGGCCATAGCATCTATAAAATAATCTTCTTCATCAATTATATCAGTTTTACAATCCCTAATAATCGATTTTCTGGTCTTTTTTTCATTGTCAAAACAACAATCGTGATTCCCTGGTACATCAATGATTTTAATTGTTAATAATTTACTATTTGCCTTTAGTTTTTCAGTAAGGTTGTTGATAAGTATTTTTGCATTTTCAAATTCTGACTGTTTTCCATTATTTGTTATATCTCCTGATAACACTAAATATAGAGTTGAAAGCTGTTTTATGTCATATTCGATTGCTTTAACAAGTTTATTTATTCTTTCAGAGTATATTTCATCTTGAATGTGTAAATCACTTAAATGTAAAATTCCAATTTTCATATTTTTGTTTGCTTTATGGTTAGTTTTTTTGATTTACCTCAAACGATTCGATAACCCCACTTATTTGTCTTATTCCGATGATATAAGTTTGGGTTTTTATCCAGCATCTGTGAATAACCCAATGTTTTGTTTATTCTCTGGAATATGTGAGTGTATATTTCTTTTATTTTACCCGAGTTATGTCTTGGTAATTTTGGGATATAATGCAAATCATTTTCTTGCTCTATCAAAGAATTAGGAGTTACAAAATTATGCCTTATGAAATGGCCGGAATACTTACTATTCATAGAATATATTATATTTATTATAGACAAAATAATTGTATTAATCATACAAACTTAAAAAAAATAAAGATTAGATTTAGTATATGGATCAATTAGTTACTAACAAATAATTGTTAGTAATTTGGTATGGTAATTATCGGTTGTAAGTTTCGGAAGTTCTTTATAAACTTTTTATATTAAGTAGAATAGGGCGGATAGATATTGTTTCTAAAGTTTTATATAGTGAAAAAAATGCAAGGACAAAAGTTTCCTGTTAATTTGCTATCTTAGATCGAGAGAATTTAGGTACTGTTTTGTCTTTTTTCATGGTCTTGTTTGTTTTAGATAGATAATTTTATATTAATTTGTAAAAAAAATTAGGTGATAGAAAAAAAGATTAATTTGTCAGTAACTCCCCGGGAAGCCAATGATCGTGTTTTATACACGCATATAGCTGCTGATAAATTGGGGATAGATGAAAAAGATATTACATCAGTTGTTCTTCGTAGACGATCAATAGATGCCAGGCAACGGAACATTTTGGTAAATCTGGGACTTTCCGTTTATCTTGACGGTGTGCCGGAACCTATTGAATGGACAAAAGAATATAAAAATGCAGAGCACAAACCATCTGTGGGTATTGTAGGT
>Ga0172378_10002282_pt1 | contig 17911 bp, 12 predicted proteins | sample GrowelOW332metaG_FD_119755 | JGI IMG/M metagenome (GOLD analysis project Ga0172378, IMG submission 119755) | Groundwater microbial communities from an aquifer near a municipal landfill in Southern Ontario, Canada - Pumphouse #3_1 metaG | ecosystem: Environmental > Aquatic > Deep subsurface >... | reverse complement strand
GTCCACCATTACTGCTATCGGCTTCTGATCCTTGAGATCTTCGCTTATAGGAAGGCCTGTCAGTTCGCTGCGGTACATCCCATCAGGAATTTCCGTAGTAGACACTTCTTCTGTTGTTGAAGCCTCTGCTGCCGCCTCCTCAGTTGTAGCCTGTGGTATCGGCTCGTCAATGCTGCTCTTCGCCGTCGCAGCATTTGCTGATGATGCAGTGCTGCTGGTACTTCCGCAGCCTATGATAGAAACTGATGCAACCGTCACAGCCATAGCGGCTGCCATAATTCTTTTTAACTTCATGTCATGACCTCGTAAATTAAATTTATGATAAATTGATACAATCAAATATTATAACAGATAATATCTGTATATGGAGAAAATATTATCAGTTCAATCTGATTCACGATCTGGTCATGCTTCAGCACTTTTTTCCAATGTCAGGATGTTAAAACCTTCGAGATAGTTGTATTTCATTGAATTCATTGTTTTCTTGACTATGAAGATTCCAAGACCGCCAATATTTCGTTCCTCCGCAGGCGCATCTGTATCGGGATCCTTTTTGCATGTCGGATCATAGTGGATTCCATTATCAGCAAAACGCAGAGTAATAAGCCCGTTCCAGATCCTGACTCCGACCGTTGCCTCCGTAGCGCCTGAATAATGAACAATATTTGAGAATATCTCGTCGACCGCGACATCTATTACAGCAATTATCTTCTCCTTAATTCCGCCGTCGCGAAGCTTCTCCTCTACAAACATTGTCACATTGTCAATATTCTCAAGTGTCGGTTTCACGCTTAGCTTTGTCATTTCCGCCTCTTTCTGCGGAACGAGTTCAATGCTCAGCATAGTAATATCGTCAAACTGCGGCGCTTGCCCGACAAACTTATCAATATCCGCCTTTACCGCCGGAAGCAGATCATTGCTGTTCAGATCTTTATTGTAATTGAGCACGTCCATCATCCTGTCGGTCCCATACAGCTCATTGTGGGCATCCGTCGCCTCAGGCACGCCGTCCGTGTACACGAACAGCCTGTCACCTGGCATCAGATCGAGCTCATATTCCCTGTACTTGGAGCCCTCGAGACCAGCCAAAACAAATCCGTGCCTGTCTTTTATCAGTTCAAAATCTCCATCACCATGCCTGACGACCGGGAACTCGTGGCCTGCATTTGAACAAGTCATTTTTCCTGTTGAGATTTCGAGAATGCCCAGCCATACAGTAACGAACATCTCTGCTTCATTTCCCACACAGAGCTGGTTATTGACCTTTTCCAATACAGCACTCGGATTAAGACCTGTCTGAGCCACGTTCTTTATAAGTGTTTTAGTTATGACCATGAAGAGAGCAGCCGGAACACCTTTGCCGGATACATCAGCGATGACAAGTGCGAGTTTGTCATCACTAATAAAGAAGAAATCGTAAAAATCTCCGCCGACCTCCTTTGCCGGAGTCATCGTCGCATATATGTCAAGCTTAGGTCTATCCGGAAAAGCAGGAAACACAGATGGAAGCATACTGGCCTGAATATGTTTTGCCACACCGAGCTCCGCGCCGATTCGTTCCTTCTCCGCAGTCACTGCGGTCAGATCATCAATATATGTGTAAATATCAGTCTCCATGCGCTTTATCGAGCGATACAGGTGACCAATTTCATCTTTGCTGTCAAGTTTTGGTACGTCGATTACTTCCCGAATGGCGTTTTCCTGCTCCCGTCCACCGACAAAATCCCCTGTCTCTGACGCAAGCCTGTTGATGGGTTTGACAAGGATTCTTCTCGTAACCACCAGCTGTATAACTGCCATCATGAATATCAGAAAAATAAGGATCGTCGACAGCCTTATCAGGAAGTCGTTCTCCATTCCAATAATCTCATTCATTGAAAGATCCATATCGACATAGCCGCACATTTTACCGTTCTCGTCCTTTATCGGGACAAGCGCCGACAACAGCCAGCCAAATTCGTAATTCGAAACTATGGGACCGATTACTTTGCCATCCAGGAAATCCTGTTTGTGGTCGACAAAATCTCCGCCATAATAGCCCTGAAAATCTCCGAGTTTAAATGCTTCATCAGTTTGATCTGTATCATAAACATAATAAAACCCATCCTCTGTCGGCTTTACTATCACCACATATGAAATGTCGTTCATCTTTACAATATTAACAATACGATCTCTCATCTTCCAATATGCATCGTCAGTCTTCCCGCTTTCAAGGTATCTGTCTATTGACTCCGGCTCGATCATTGCTGCAACAGTGTCAGCAAGATTATAGGCTGTATCAGTAAGTTGCTTATTAAGTGCTTCCTTGTATGCCCTGAAACTGAACAGTATTGCGACCGCGCTCAATATGCCTGAGATTATCAGAATACAAATACCTATCTTAAGGCTAAGTGAAAACCTTGCCTGTTTCTTTACCTTATTGGTTTCATCATCTTTCCGCATATTGCTTCCTCCCCTGCGATGTTTTCGTCGTTACAGGCCTTTAACTTTTATGCCAATATGACGACCAGTGTGTTGAAACCCTGATATCGCCTGTAGAAAAACTCCTTTGCTTTCTTCTTGACTATCGCTATCCCAAGCTCAGCCGGATCGTCATCACAAACGACGTCAAATGGATTGAATTCATATGAATTATCCATCAGATGAAGGGTAAAACCATCATCATCTGCTACAAGCGTGATCTTGATCAATATGTCTTCTCTGTTATTCTCTTTAGCATCGCTTAAGATAGCAGCGCAGATTTCCTCTGTCACAAGCGAACAATAGTAGCTCTGCTGCACTGTACAATTCCATTCATCACATGTACTCTGTATTTTTTCTACAATATCGCTGAGAATGGCTCCGTTTCCAACATAAGCAGAAAAGACACGTTGATTTGAGTTTTTACTGATTTCAGAAGTTTCCCCTTTTCTCATTACCAGTAAGACATATATCAGTGTCAATAATTCTGATACAGGCAGTGCAAACCAGAAGTACTTAGCCGCAAATGCCGCAAAAGCAAACATCAGCACAGCATAGAAAACAAAAAGCCTTAGCGTCTGAACTATCAGAGCGTTTCGCTCATGTTTTGTCGTCTGCAGATAATACACTGCTATCTGGTTCCATAATGACGGAAGAATACCTATGCAGTAGACTCTGACGGCATATGGTCCCAAAGTACCCCCCTCACCTGTCAGACCGAATACTGTGCACAGAGGGGTCGCAAAGATGCATAGTCCCAGCATGACGAGAATCGCCAGTATTGAACCATATCGCTTGCTGAGATTTACTGTCCTTTTTACTGCTTCAGAATCCCTTGCCGCCATGTATGTACTGACCATAGGTTGAAGTGTCATACCGATACTGTCAGCCACCGCAGCAAAAAAGAGAGAAAGATTATATACAACGTCAAAGACTGCGACGCCTACAGGCCCGCAGATATTTATGAGCAGCATGTTCGCACAAAGTACAGTTATGAACTGATACAGGTATTGTACTGAAGATGAAAAGCCTGTTCTGCCACTTGATATCAGAATATGAAAATCAAATTTGAATTTTTTACCCGTTACAAATCTGAGAGTTCCACGTTTGCCAGTAACATAGCTTCCACAGATAAGCAGACAAAAAGCCGCCCCTATGGCTGTCGACCACACTGATCCCTCAGCACCCATGTTCAATCTGATAACAAATACATAATTGAGTATGATGTCAATAAAATTTGAGATCATCAATGCTGCCGCGGCTCTCTTAGGAGCGCCATCACCATAAACAAAGTAGTAAAGCGGTCCCTGGCAAAACATCACCGGCACGCATATAAGCTGCGCTCTGACATAGCGCGTTGCTATTGAATAAACAGCTTCATATTCAGGATCTGCGCCGAGCGCCCTCAGAAACTGTGGCAGGAAAAGTAGTCCTGCCGCGACTGTAACAAGATAGCATATTATAAGAAATCGCAGAATATTCCCAAAAAGCTCATTTGCCTCTTCATGTTTACCTTTGGCCATTAGGGATTCATAATGAACAGCTCCGCCAATTGAGAAAGAATAACTGATAATATTGTAGAAAAGGTATACCGGGATTCCAAGAGAAATTGCGGACAGACCATTGAGTCCTATCTTATTTCCGACAACAAGACAATCCGCCACTCCGCCAAACGCAAGACTGAGGTTTGACAGAAGTGACGGCACAAGGAAACGCACAAAGGATTTATCGACAAAGAATCTCTCCTGCCCTGCGTAACCACTGGATATCAGCTTTTTTATCACCCGGTTCACAGCTGATCCTACCGGGATTCCCCACTTTTTCATAAGTGAATTCTACCATGAAAACGAGCCTGTAACCAGGCCATTTTGCTTCATGGCACTGACATTTCAGACCTGGCACTGCGCGCCACAAGCCGGCTGTTACAGGTTGCCATTTCGCTATATAACACAAATTACAGGCTCGTAACATCTTTCCTTGTATGTTTATTAAACATCTTTGTTCAAATGGATCGCAGGTCTGCTCGGAATTGCTTTGATCTTCTTATGGCAGGCAGTACACTCGAATATTACATAATCATCTGTTACCTCGACCGCTCTCATTTCCATATTTCCACAACTGCAACGGAAATCAGTCATTATATCACCTTTCTTTACAGTTTCCGATGATCCTGCACCGCCTGTAATCTTGCCAAGTTTTGCAGCACTCATTTCTCTTACTTCAGCACTATCTTTCATATCACCCATAATAGAACCTCCTGTTCTACATTTGTTTGTGTTGTTCGTGTTGCTCGTGTTGCTCGTGTTGCTATCACTCTTTATAATTGTTGTTTCTACATATTGATACGAACAAGAATCAATAATGGACGGGAGTTTGGCTTGTTTTTAATGTTTTAATCACGGTCTCCCGGGCGGCCACTTTTTTCCGGTGTCACGGCTTCCCGGGCGGCTACTTTTTCCGGCGTCACGGCTTACAGGACAGCCACTACCCGGCTGGAAATTGTGCGCGAAGCGCACTGACTTGCTTGTACTGCACAATTCCGGACAGCATAATCCTTTCGGGCGACCGCTGCCCCGGCTGGAAGTTGTGCGCGCAGCGCACTGACTTGCTTGAACTGCACAATTCCGGCAGACATAACCTCCCGGTCGACCGCTGCCCCCGGCTGGAAATTGTGCGCGCAGCGCACTGACTTGCTTGTACTGCACAATTCCGGACAGCATAATCCTCCCGGGCGGCCACTACCCCGGCTGGAAATTGTGCGCGCAGCGCACTGACTTGTTTGAACTGCACAACTCCGCGAGTAATAGACCTCCCGGGTAGCCACTACCCCGGCTGGAATTTGTGTGCGAAGCGCACTGACTTGCTTGTACTGCACAATTCCGCGTGTAATAAGCCTTCCGAGTGGCCATCACCCTCCCGGGCGGCCACTACCCCGGCTGGAAATTGTGCGCGCTGCGCACTGACTTGTTTGAACTGCACAACTCCGCGAGTAATAGACCTCCCGGGCGGTCACTGCTCAGGCGACCTGTACGCCAGTCCCAGCATTATGAACAGAAAAGGTGCCGCATTTATTACGGTCACGCCAAAAAAAAATGACGCAAGATATCCCAGTGCCGCGGCAAGCGCCGCAATCTGGCATGACGTGAGATTCTCCTTGTTCCTTAGCGCGCGCATGAACACGCTCAGACACCCGCCAACATAGAACACCAGCGCCGGCACGCCGAAGAACGACATATATTGCAGGAATTCATTGTGGCAGCGATTCTGCGCCAGCGTATCGCTGAGCATTCTCGCCCCATATCCCTCGATTCCAAGCCCGAAAAGCCATGAAACCGGCTTTTCTTTCATATATTCTATCGTCAGCCTCCACAGCCAGATCCTGCCAGCGCCCAGTTGTGTCGACTGCTCCTCCCGCCTCTGCATCATCAGATTACCAACAGTATGCGCGAGGTATGACATATTGTCATGAAAGACGCCTCCAAGCAGATCCATAATAAGCGAAATTCCCAGGAACAGCAGTGGCATGAAAAGAGCCAGCCTGATAGATTTTCTCTTCTCTTCCAGAGGTGCCCCAGGCTCAGCAGTAGTATCCGCCACTGACAGAAAATCGCCATGCCCGTCAGCCGCCACTTCATCATGCCTGTCCGTCTTTTTCTCCCTGACCTTCATAACAATAATCAGGAAAACAAGTCCGACCCAGACCGCAATGTAGCATCCCATGGTCTCATTCAGGCACAGTGCCACGCTGTTTGCCGCAAACACGATAAGGTAGAAAATGCGTTTTCCGCGCGACTTCTGTGTGATGAACATCGCCGCGCCTACAAGAATTATAATCGTAAGAAAATATGCGTAATGATTGAGATTGTTGAACACGCTCTGCTGCTGACCCCAATACAGCCAGACCCATTTAAGAATTCCTTCGTCAAAACAAGTGTAGAACCCGCACACCATCAGCCCCGCCAACACAAGGCTAACGGTCGAAACGACAAGAAGCACCACATTCTTGATTCTTTCCCTTGAAATGCACGAAGTGACCGCGAAAAAGATCGCGAAATACGCAATGTATGTGAACAGATTCTCATTTTTGTAGTAATAGCCGGATTCCGCCACGCTTGTTTTATAGACGTACGGCGTGATTCCATTGACCAGCGTTGAAATGATCATCCATGCCACAAACAATCCAAACCATAAATACGTTGATTTCCATATGCGACACGAAAGGATTCTTCGCCACTCGCACGCGTTACGACTACCATCAGATGCGAAGACGGTTCTCTGAATCGGATTTCTCCGCCGCGTGCAAGCGTTCCGACTACCGCCATGATCTGTTGTCTTATAATGTCCGCGGTTTCCAACAATCCATATCAAAACAAGCAGCGAGAATAACAGTATCCCCGGAGCCACTGCAGTGACCGCCAGATAGTTGGAATTGATGATTCCCCGCGCATTGCCCGGCTTCAGGGCAAGATTGCAGACTCCAGACATAATTGGCGTTATGACAAATAGCAGTGCCGGCACCGCCGCAAAGCATTCAAAAAGGCGAGATGTGTAATTACTTCTCATCTCGCCAAATGACTTTGATCTGAACAATTTAATAATCTCAGAAACTACAATCGAAATATTGAGCCTCCAATATTACAGATAATACAAGGAAAACAAGTCCACATCTACCACTTGAATTGTAAACATATACAGACTATTAAAACATATATAAACTATTAACTGACCACATAACAATTCATAATCAACATCAGAATTGCCCGCCAATATCAAGTATATCTCTTGTTACTATTGTAGCTCCAGCTCCGGTTCCGGTTCCGGCTCCGGTTCTGGCTCCGGTTCCGGTTCCGGTGCTTCCGTCTTAGGCTCAACAGCCTTTCGGTTGCCACCATTCTTCTCAGTCTCGGCTTCGCTCTCCTCAACTGCAATTTGTTCCAGTCTCTTTACGAATCCTTCATATTCTGTATTTGCAGGAGTGACAGATTTTATCAGACCTCCAGCCATATCTTGCGTTGCATTGAGAAGGGTATCACTGTCAGTCACCAACACAATGCCTTCCTTTTTTGCCTGCGGGCTAAGCGTTATCACTGCGCATTGGCCATAAACTGCACTTACAAGTTCACCATTATTACTTCCAAAATCAATTCCGGATTTATATACAGGTAAGTCATCCAATGCCACATCACTTGAAGTAATCATAGCAGGTGCGTCATCTAATGCCACATCACTTGAAGTAATAGCAGCAGGTGCATCGTCCACGGCCACATCACTTAAAGTAATCATGTTGCCTTCTGTTATCGGCATTGGAGTATACGGATTGACGTTTGTGCCAAGAGCAATCGTGTTGTCGTCTACCTGATATAAATACGCTGTAGAATCCTGTGTGTACACAAAAAGCTTTCCGGAAGTCATAGTATAATAAATGTCATTGGGAATATCTTCTGCCGGAGCCGTATCGCTCGAAGTGATTATCGAACCTCCGGTAATTGTCAGATCCTGATCTGCTCCTACAGCAACAGTAAACCAGCCAGCCGGCAAAGCGACAGCGACAATAAGTAAAGAAACAAAAAATATTTTTATAACAAGAACAGGAACACTTCTTTTCTTCCTAGCACTCTCCTTTTTCAGTCACATTGGACTACCATCCTCAGTATTTTATGCTTTGCTTGTTTTGGCAACCCATACACCTATAACAACAGCTTTCTGATTATCGATTTCCAGGAGACACTGCCGCAGGAATCCACCACAACTGGCAATGGTTCTCATTTCACTTAGCGGATATATCCACCGCTGATTGTCTGTGCCTCAGTCTGTGAGACAACTGCTGTGGGCTCGATTTCGTGGATCAGCCTGACTGCTTCGGCAACGCGTTTCCTGCGAAGTTGGACGAACAGCATACTTCGCTCTGTCCCGTCCACACTGTGACCATCGAAGATAGTCACTCCGAATTCGTGTTCACGAAGTGCCTGCCCCAGAGTCTGGACGTGCTGCTTGCTGCAAATCACCTGCATTGATGAAAGCCCGACTGCCATACGGTTCTCGATCAGCATTCCACAATAAATGCCCAATGCTGTCGCGGCAATGTAGACCACGATTTTGAAAGGATCAGCATACATATTAGAAAGTACCGAGCTGAATATGATCACATAAAGTCCATACTCAATAAACGTCAGACTTATTGCGATCCGTTTTTGTCCCTTGGACATAAATATGACACGGAGCGTGCTCACCATGACCTGAATTACCTGGCCTATGAATATTAATATGTATAACGTAACCCCTGTTATTTCAATCATTGCTCTCCTTATAACGGGGCATCCATTTGCTCCGTATGCATAGATTATTGCGTCCTGCCAATCTTCAGACCAGTCAGGGCGCATGTATCCATGATACCATCCGCCGATATTATATTCGATAGCTTTTAAATATTTATTTTCCGGCTTGAAATGGTCAGTTGGAAGACTGTGACTGTCCCGGTTGTGCTCTTTAACTTGTCAGTGCGCTTCGCGCACAACTTTTCACCGAAAGGCACTACCAATCGGGCAGCCGTGGCTATCCCGGTTGTGCTCTTTAACTTGTCAGTGCGCTTCGCGCACAACTTTTCACCGAAAGGCATTACCAATCGGGCTGCCCTGACAGTCTGCACATCTGAATCCGGCAAGTACAGTCTGAATGATATTCGCGCAAAAAGGCCAACAGGGTTTCTAATACACTACCCTGTTGGCCTTGTTATCCAAAACTTCTGATAAGCAACTTGCTTCGGCAATTCTATTGCTCCACCTCTTTATAAAATATGTTCATCATCAAATCGTACAGCTCATCCTCGTCATAGACAAATTCCTCATGACCTGTTGTTCCATCTTCCGCCGGTGTAGTTTTGCCTTTGAGAGCATATATAGTCGGGTCAAAAGAATAGCTCCCGATTTGTCCTGCCAGATATGTGATTTCATTCGTATCCACATCCGTAACGATATACTTGCCAGCTACGTTCAGGAGACTTATTGCAACAGTCGGATCCTTCACGACTTTTGCCTTTACAGACGTGATAAACGCCTTGAGGAACTCCTTCTGCTTCTCGAGTCTGTACGAAGCGCTGTCATAATCCTCACCGCGCGAACGTATGTAACTGTAAGCCTGCGCTCCGCTAAGCGTCTGGTCATCGCCATATACCAGCTTTTCATTTTCATACTTGATGCGTGGCACAGTGACTCCGCCGACTGCATCAACGAGATTTGCCACTCCACCCATGTTAAGCGAAATATATCCATTTATCGGAAGATCATAGAACAGGTTTGATACCGACTTCTCTGCCCGTTCACAGCTCTGCTGCATTCCGTCACCATATCCGTGCGCCAGGCATATCTGGAGATTGTATGTTCCGACAAAATTCCCATCCTCGTCGTAAACGTCCACATCTGTCATGGTATTGCGGTTTATTGCGATCACCTGCATCTTCTTCGTATCAGGATTCAAAACAAGCAGGAACTGTCCATCGGCCTGGCCACCGTCAACTCCGCTGCTGCCCGCGCTCACAGTTCCTTCTTTATCTATTCCCATGATGAGGAATGTCATGATATCCGAATTGTACTCATATACTTTTCCGTTATACCTGACCCACCCTGCCTGCCAGTTCTCAGGCTGTACAGTCGCTTCAGTTGATGCCGTCTCATCCTTCGCGTCTTCAGATGTTTTGGCCTGTGAAAGGTCAGGTGCAGCACTTGTAGCACTACTGTGCAGCGTTCTTGCACCCATTGTATCCATTACACGCCAGGCAACAACCGTCACTGCACACAGAGCAAGAATCACTACACCAATGACGAGCAGCACCTTCTTCCATGTTCCTTTCCTGCTATGGTGGTGGTGATGTCTGTGTATCTCTATCACGTGACGCTCATGCATCCTGCCTTTTGCATCATAATAGACCCTTGTCTTGCTGTGACTCTGGCTCTGGCTGTGATGATGGTGGTGGTGATGTTCTCCTTCATCATGTAGCGAACTGTATAAGGCCTCTTCAGTTTCCTTATCCTTATTATCTTCCATCGCCATCCTGCCCTGTAAGCGAAGGAGTTTCTTTATTCAGTATTTCCATGAACTCCTCGCCTGTGATTGTTTCTTTCTTATACAGGAACTTTGCAAGTTCTTCAAGTTTGTCGCGGTTTGCTGTGAGTATATCTACGGCCTTGGTGTGCTGTCTGCGGATGAGGTCTTCGACCTGGCGGTCGATCTCGTTCGCTGTCTCAGTCGAGCACTGAAGCGATGTGTCGCCGCCGAGGTACTGGTTGGTCACGGTCTCGAGCGCCATCATGTCAAAATTCCTGCTCATTCCATACTGAGTGATCATGGCTCTGGCAAGCTTCGTCGCCTGCTCTATATCATTCGAGGCACCAGTAGTAATAGTCGAGAAAACAAGTTCTTCCGCGGCTCTTCCGCCTGTGAGTGTTGCGATCTTGTTCTCGAGTTCTTCCTTATTCATGAGGTAATGATTGCCCTCGTCGACCTGCATAGTGTAGCCGAGTGCACCTGATGTGCGTGGTATTATCGTGATCTTGGTGACAGGTGCGGAATTCGATTGTTTTGCCGCGACGAGCGCGTGCCCTATCTCGTGATATGCAACTGTCCACTTTTCCTTGTCAGTCAGAATAGCGTTCTTCTTCTGATATCCTGCGATTACGACTTCTATTGATTCCTCGAGGTCAGCCTCGCTCGCAAATTTGCGTCCATCACGGACGGCGCGGAGTGCCGCCTCGTTGACGATATTGGCGAGCTCGGCTCCCGATGCGCCGGAAGCCATGCGAGCGACCTTTTCGAAATCGACGTTTTCAGCGATCTTGATGTTCTTTGCATGAACTTTAAGGATGTCAATACGACCCTGAAGATCAGGGAGCTCTACCGGAACTCTTCTGTCAAAACGTCCGGGGCGTGTCAATGCCGGATCAAGTGAATCAGGGCGATTTGTCGCAGCAAGAATTATGACGCCGTTATTGCTGTCAAAACCATCCATCTCGGTGAGGAGCTGGTTCAACGTCTGTTCGCGCTCATCGTTACCACCCAGTGCTGATGAATCACGTTTCTTGCCTATGGCATCGATCTCATCTATGAAGACAATGCAGGGTGCCTTTTCCTTGGCCTGTTTGAAGAGGTCACGGACCTTTGAAGCACCCATACCTACGAACATTTCAACGAATTCTGAACCGCTCATGGAGAAGAACGGTACATTTGCTTCGCCTGCTACCGCCTTGGCCAGCATGGTTTTGCCGGTTCCTGGAGGGCCCACGAGAAGAATGCCCTTGGGCATCTTGGCTCCGATTTCCTGATACTGGCTGGGGTTCTTGAGGTAATTGACGATCTCTGTCAGGTTTTCCTTGGCCTCATCCTCGCCCGCTACATCTGAGAATTTGATGCCGTCTGAAGATTTGACATATACCTTGGCGTTGGAACCGCCGCCCATTCCGAACATCATGGAATTTGCGCCGCCCCGCTTGCTCATAAGGCGTTTGGAGAGCCATCTTCCGAGAAGCCAGAAAATAACAAGCGGAAGCACCCATGCAACAAGGAAACTTATGATGGGTGATTGCTGCTCAGTGATCGTGCCTGTAAATGACGCGCCGCTGTCATAGAGGCGCGTGACAAGATCAGGGTCACTGATCATGCCCGTGCGGTAGACCTGCGACTCGTCTTTGTTGGTGAATAATATTTCATTGGTGCTCTCTTCTATCTGGACGGAACCTATCTCCTTATTCTCCGTCATCTGCATGAATTCGCTGTAGTCGACATCCTTTATTGACATCTCATTGATTTGTGGGACCATCACGAGATTCATGAGCAGTATCAGCACAAGAGCGCCGACTGCAAAACCCAGAAGTGGCTTCCTGGGTGGCTTTACTTCATTCATAGTATCCTTTCATGACGGAGCTGTCTTTGCTTCATCTACGCTGCGCCAGGCGACAGTGCCATTTGTTTTCACGGCCTGCGGCGCGCGACTTGCAGGCAATTGTGTCTGCTTCGTTTCACTTTATTGATTGTATCACCAATACCCGATAATCCACGCATTTCCCGAAAAGTTAAGAAAAATGTCAGACATTATTCCCCATCTTCATTCCTTCAATATACTGTCCGCCATTGCGGCGCAGCCACTTTCTGCGCTCCCTGTAATCCGGGACGACTTTTTCCACCTCAGCCCAGAAGGCCGGCGAATGATCCATATGCTTTCTGTGAGCGAGCTCATGAACGATTACATAATCCTGGATCTCAACCGGTGTCTTCATTAACAGGCAGTTGAAGTTGAGGTTGCCCCTCGAGCTGCAGCTCCCCCAAAGCGTCCTCTGATTCCTGATTGTTATCCGTCCGTAAGTAACTCCCATTTCCGTCGCGAAAGCCCTGACACGCGGAGGAATTTCGCTGAGTGCTCTTGCTGCGAGTTCATGAACTTCATCCGCCCCGATTCGAGGCACCGGCATACTCTCGCGCTGCCGCCGTCTCTCATTCATCTTTGCGACATGTCTTTCGATCCAATCCTGCTCTTTTATGACAAATTCTTCAATATCGCGCCTCGTCGCGCGATATGGCGCTCTCACCAGCACTTTGCCGTTCACTGTTACCTCGACTGACAAAGTGCGCCGGGCGCTGCGAATAATTTCGTACTCTTTCATGCCTCGTCCTTAATTTTGCGTTTATTCTTATACATTTCCGCATCTGCAGCATTCTCCGCCTGCCTTAGGGAGAGCTTGTTCTGAATGGAAGCCAATGCGCTGCCGCATGCAATATGCAGCTCGATGCCATCATCTGAATTGCGGTTATAATCCTTTTCATATTTCACAAGTTCTTCATAGCACCGACTGAACTTTTCATCTGCATCATCCGCCGCAATGAAGACCGTGAACTCATCTCCCCCGACTCTGAAACAGGTACCCACGCCGCCAAAGGCTTTGACGATAGCATCCGCGGTGGCCATTATGAATCCGTCACCCCTCATGTGACCGTGCGTATCATTTACATGTTTCAACTCATTTATATCCATCTGACAGACCATGACTTTATTCACTGTTCCGTTGTCCAGTGCTTCCTGAAGTTCATGCTCCTTCTCAATAAAAGCCATCCGGTTGTAAATGCCTGTGAGCGAATCCGTGTGCGCCAGATGTTGCATAAGTTCAGCCTGCCCGGCTTTCTTCACCCTGTCCATCAGCTTTTTCACAATATCAAAAGACAGCGTAACAAAGAAAACAAGCAGCCCTATCCTCATATAGTAAACGGTGTCACTTGTTCCCTTGCCGGAAACCATGTAGCGCATGAGATCCGATATAGACATGAAAATGCAGAAAACAAACGCAGCAAACTGCGGCACCCTGTTGCTCCTTAACTTGTTTTGCTTTCTGTATCTGTAATCACGGCAAAACATATAAAGTATCTGGAATGATGTGAAGATCAGCAGGATGTGAACACAAATAAGTGTCTGGTGAAAATCGCGTATTTGAAGAAAATTGAGCGTGCAGCATAACACAAAGACTACAGAAGAAACAAAAGCTGTAATCTTCGTGTATATTTTGCGTGGATTCAGCATAATTGAGTCAGCGAATCGCACTGCCGGATATGGAAGCGCCATGAGAATCAGGTAATTGAGCCCGTGATACAGCACGGTGTAGCCGCTCAGCATCTGCGGCACCAGTGTTTCCATACATGACCACGTACCAAGTAGGATTGCGAGTAGCCCCAGTGATATCAGATTTATTGATGGTACGTGGGCGCGCCACACGACAAATGCCGCAATCGACACAGTGATTCCAATAAAAACAATTGCCAGACAGATCAGGAAAGGCGGCAGGTGACTGTGCATGAAATCCTGAAGGTATGCGCCTGAGTTTCCGATAGCTATCATGTTGATAAAACAACTGTTGTCGTCATATACAGGAGACAGGGCGAAGGTGATTGTTTTGCCTGCGTCTTCTGAGCTCAGTTCCACACAGTGAAAGCATGTGCCATATGACTTGCTGGCTATATACCCGACATCCGGCGTGAAAACATATCTCTCCTCACCGTCTATAAGCACCGCAAACTCTATGTTCTTACTGCGGAAATTCAGCGTGTCATCATCCTGGAGTACAGTCGGCAGTGTGTTGCTGAGCATGACAGGTCCGCCGTCATCTGTCCTTGCGTAATCCACCAGACTTGACTGTTCTCCGGCAGATGTTACCCAGCCCTTTGAAAAATCTGTACAGCTATAGTTTCTGAACGCAGAATAAGAATCCGTCATACTCTGGCTGCAGATAAGGACTACTGCACCGATTATGAGGATCATTACATATATGCATTCGAAAAGACCATATTTTCTGATTGTTTTCTTCATAATATCCAATCTCAGGTTTGGCAGGGCTCAGTATGATTAATAACAGGACCAATCGGTCAGCGCCGAACCGGAGCTGTCGGTTTGGCAGGGTTCGGTATAATAACAAGGCTCAGAAGGTATCTCTACTGCGAGAACAAGGTGAACAACTGATTATGCCGGTTTCACCAGACCTCGAGCCTGTCTGCAGGTGCAAGATACATTCCGTCTCCCGGTTGTATATCATATGTGTCGTAGAATTCCTGATACTGCTGGTAAATAGCATTTACGCGAAGATAATCCAGCGGATGTTCAATGCTCTGTAACTGACTAATCTCTTTCTCTTCGGTCGCAACCATCCTCCACATAGCAGCACGAGCCTGGAAGAAAATATCCCAGTTAAAATCTTCATGCTGCCTGGCTATCGCAATGACAGGCTTAAATGAAACAAGATCCGCTATGTATTCAGTTTTTACAAGTTCACCATCAACACTCATATCCGGGTAATCTTCAAACGGTGTTATGGAATTAAGATAATCAACGACTTTCTGAGTTTTGCCTATGTATGCTGAATAATCATCATCTGTCCACCAGTTTACCATGTTACCGTAAGCGTCAAATTGTGTACCATTTGTATCAAAAGCATGAGAAATCTCGTGTCCTAATGTCGTGCCGATAACTGCAAGGAATTCTTCGTAGTTGTTCTCATCGTCGAGCATCGGAGAAACAGTCATCCCATCCATTATATAAATTGCATTCAGAAGAGGCGTATAGTAGGCATTGACCATGCTCGTAGGCATACCCCATTCATCGGCATCAACAGTTTTGCCTATCTTACTTATACTGCGCTGATTTTCAAATTTGGCCATTTCCATAACTGCATCGATGAAAGTCCCGCCATCAGCTGTCGCAGTCAGCTTGAGCCCGCTGTAGTCATATTGCTTCTCCGGTATTACAGCGTGTATCGTCATTTTATCAAGCTTATCGATTGCCGCCGCGCGTGTTTCCTCTGACAGCCATGTCTCACCTTCCAGCATCTTGCGATAATAGGCACGCACTTCCTCTCCGCACTCTATTACCTTATCTTTTCTTTCCTCTGTGCAGTATTTATCTACATACAGATTATCAAGCGGCCATGCAAGATAACTATTCACTACATCATAGCAATTCTCTTCATCGGAAACCATTCCGCTCCCGCCGTAAACACTGTTAGAAATGGCATTCTCGGTTTCATAAGCATCGCGGTCCAGCATATCAGCAAAAAATACCGCTTCATGTGCCAGGAGGTAGTCTTTTATGAGTCCGATATTCTTATTCGTATACAATTCTCCGAAATGCTTTATGAAATCCGGATTAACTACCATATAATCAGAGCTTTGTCCGTAACCTGTCCCGACTATCATCTCTGAAATCGGGTAGTTGCCCTCGATTGCTGCAATTTCCTGCAATGTGTAGACGTTATCAATCATGCCCATAAATTCAACTGATGATTTCTCCGCAGAAGTGTATAGATATGGTGCCATCATGCTCTCAAACTTTATCGCTCCGTCAAATATTTCTTCGGCTTCCTTCTCCGTATATCCAAACCGCTGCAGCAAATAGTTTGATAACCGCTGATCATAGTCATAGTACATCTTGCCGGTCGCAGTCATATCTGTGTAATCTTCAGGATAATTAAGAAAATACGAAGGCTCGTCTACATACACCGTGTATCTGGTAGCATCATTATATGATTCCCCGGTAGATACTGTCGAAAAACAAATACCCAATGGATTCATATCTGCATTCATCAGGAATTCAGTAAGCTCATCAGTAGACGTGATTGATTTCACCGCTTCAATATAAGTCATGGCGGTGCTCACCCCGGCCTCATTTCTTGATGACAAGTCACCCACCAGATCATAAAGTGTCTTTACAAGTGATGCGTCATGGCTCTTCAGCGAACTGTCATGTATCAGCGACAGCTTGCGCTCCCGCATGACATCCTCATTCTCATCGAAAGCACAATATCTTGTGTATCCATCAGGAAGCTCAGTTGTCGACAGCCACTCCTTATTCACGGCGGCGCTGAAGTCATCCTTGTAGTTGACCACAGTATCTTTCGTGACATTACCCTTGATATCTGACTCGATCCAACTGTCGCCTATACTCTTCTCTGTCGCTTCCACCTTTGCTGCCGGTGTCAGAACAAATGCGCACTCCACAGCCATTGTGACCACGCAGCTCATCGCTACAAGCTTCTTTAGCCTCATACCTTAACCTTACCTTATGCATGCAACTCTCTTCCCGGCAATATGCATTTTGAAAACCATCCTGATCAGACATCGCTCTTCTGCTCTGCCATCATATTAGCCAAAGCTATCGGTATCTACGCCGACTGCATAATTTGTTTCCCGATTATTCACTTACTTCCTCCTTAATTATATGGGACTTGATTAACGGTTTCAATTACTGTGTGTGAATTGTTCGGGAATTCCGAAAGAATAACTACCGTTCACAGGTGACGGAGCAGCCCATCGAATTCGCGGGTAGGAAAACAAGTCCGGCAAGTGAAGCTTCTGCGGGTTTACCCGCGAAATGGAGCAAACCATCAAATTCGCGGGTAAGAAAGCGAGTCCGGCAAGTGAAGCTACTGCGGGTTTACCCGTGAAACATGGCAGGCCGTCGATTTCGCGGGTAAGAAAGCGAGTCCGGCAAGTGAAGCTTCTGCGGGTTTACCCGCGAAACATGGCAGGTCATCAAATTCACGGGTAAGAAAGTGCGTCTGGCAAGACGCTCCTTAACTCGTTTACCCGCGAAACATGGCAGGTCATCAAATTCACGGGTAAGAAAGCGAGTCAGGCAAGTGAAACTTCTGCGGATTTACCCGCGAAATGTAGCAAACCATCGAATTCGCGGGTAAGAAAGTGCGTCCGGCAAGTGAAGCTTCTGCGGGTTTACCCGCGAAACAGGGCAGGTCATCGATTTCGCGGGTAAGAAAACAAGTCCGGCAAGACGTTCCTTAACTCGTTTACCCGCGAAACATGGCAGGCCATCAAATTCGCGGGTAAGAAAACGAGTCCGGCAAGTGAAGCTTCTGCGGGTTTACCCGCGAAATATGGCATACCGTCAAATTCACGGGTAAGAAAGTGTGTC
>Ga0172378_10002281_pt1 | contig 17912 bp, 12 predicted proteins | sample GrowelOW332metaG_FD_119755 | JGI IMG/M metagenome (GOLD analysis project Ga0172378, IMG submission 119755) | Groundwater microbial communities from an aquifer near a municipal landfill in Southern Ontario, Canada - Pumphouse #3_1 metaG | ecosystem: Environmental > Aquatic > Deep subsurface >... | reverse complement strand
TCATGTTCATCGTTGAACAATGTTTCCGTGCCAAACGGAATGTCGTCGATAGGGAATTACGCGTTCTATGGGTGCAGCAGTTTGAAGAATATCACGTTTGGCACCGGGCTAAGGACGATAAGCGATTATGCATTCTACGGATGTGCGGCCAAATCGATAGACTTGCCACAGAGTCTCACGTCCATCGGTGCAAGTTCATTCAGAGACTGCAAACAGCTGAAGAGTGTAGAGATCCCCTCTGCAGTCACTTCGATCGGCGGCTATGCGTTCGCGGATTGCTATGGTGTGAAGACACTGATCCTCGAGATTCCCGTTACAGTGTCTGCCGGAACATTCGGTACCCAATGCTTTGGATTCGGAACATCCACCAATCCAGTGGATGTCGGTGTGAAATGGGATGGTGCCACAACCACCATAATCTGTCTTCTCAAGACCACTTACGCCACGATGGATCAGTATACGAACATGGTCGATACAGATTTCACGGTGACAGTATACTATACGTTCGAAAAAGGGGCGCTGACAGATGCTGGGAGAAGCAGTATCGTATCGGCTGGCGGTACCTATTACATCCCGAGTGTGGACGACCTGGACATAGACAGTGATTTCAAGACCGGCAAATATGTGGAATCATGGTACGAAGTCATCAGTGGCGGACAGATGGAGAAGATAACCGGTACTGAGTTCGTAGTCGTGAACGATACGGTGATATGTGTAAATTACGAATTCAACAGATACACTGTGACGTTCTACAACAGCGGATCGATCTCAGACGGAACATTCGGATCTCCACTTAGTGTGAAAGAAGGAGATACGGTTTCCGAACCGTTAATCGATCCTGTGAAGGAAGGCAATACATTCGACAAATGGTACTCAAACTCAGCTTGCACGGTGGAATACGATTTCTGTACGAAGATAGCACGTAATGTGAATATATACGCAGGATGGATCCCTGACACGTACACGATAAACTTCCAATCAGGAGATTTTGTGGATTATACTAATGTTGTGATCGTATGGAGTGAGGGGCACTGCAGTCTTACGGGCAGTGGTGTCACCAGACTCATAACGACAACCACAGCCAATGGCCAAGGATACACCATGGTACTGACCTACGAGGATTTTGTAACATACTATAACAGTCGTTTCCCGTTAACCATCGGTACCGTGAGCAACACCAACGAATCGGTCAGATTCGTATCAACCAGTGGAACGTTCTTCACGGATAACGTGCTTACAAGGTCTTCATTCTCGAATATCGGAGATGGGAAATACAGTGTGGTTGTCAGGACGGAGTTCTACTCCGACTACGTGATGGTATATGACATGAACAGTACCGATACGCTCATTGCGGGGATATCCAGCTTCAAAGTGTCGGGTTACAGTGATGATGATGTCGTAGTTCTCCCGACGGTCGATGAAATCTCAGACAAAGGTGTTGGTTTCAAAGGGTACGACTTCCTTGGATGGAGTACAACCGAGGAGGGTACCGTTCTCTTTGCAGGTAATTCCAACTTTGAACCCACTGGCGGACTCGGATCGGTTGCAGATGCAAACAGAGAGGTCAGACTGTATGCGATATGGTCACCGATAGAGTATACTGTCGTCTACACAGGCTACGGCATAATGACCGAGACTGTGAACGTCGAAACAGGAAATGTTTCCACAGTCATCGGAAAAACACTCGCCAATGAAGGTTACATGGATTTCAAGGGCTGGTCTCTAACCAATTCGGCATCCGGAAACAATATCATTCTGACATCCAGCAACGTCATGAAAGATCTGATATCATCCAACAACAATACCATAACCCTGTACTCAGTCTGGGGTGACAGAGCCTATCTTCTGAAATACGAACTCAACAAGTCAGGTGAAACGGCGGACATGTCATCATACAACAAGTACTGCTCTGTGGGTGATGCGATGATAACCCCCGACCTGAGTGACAGATATTCTGGTGTCACGTTCCTCGGATGGTCATCGGACAGCAAAGCCACTGTAGCTACAGAATATACGGAGTTCACATCACAGATGGCCGACTCTACGGGCACAAACCTTACGTACACTCTGTATGGAGTCTGGGAATACACGGAGTACTCTATTTCCTTCATGGTCGACAAGGTCGGAGTAGAAGCACCGCAGGTTCTCACCAAATACCATTTGGGGGACCCCATCACACTTCCTACGGTAAAAGACATATCTGGGTATTCATTCGCTGGATGGTCATTGGATGATGAGAATGCAAACAGTCTGTTGAACAATGTCAAAACATTTACACAAGAGATGGCCACCAGTGGCAGTACGAATGGGAATGTGACGCTGTTCTATGCTTCGTGGACTGAGAACAGTTACACGGTGGAATATGAGGACAGGACAAAGGTCGCGACATTCGATCAGGGATTCTCTCTCGATACGCCGGTAAAGACCGGTTACCTGTTTAAAGGATGGAAATCCGATGATATAGATGGAGACACATCCAAAAAATCATATGATGGAAAGAACTGGTCGCCATGGGACGGATCGCTGGTCGATACGATATACTTCAAAAACCTCACGACCGGAACAGGAACTGTGAACCTTGTTGCGGAGTGGGAGGAGATAACATACACCGTCGTCTACAACATGAACGGCGTTCCGTTGGATGCTCCGGAGGATGAGACGTACGTCTTGAACGAGGATTTCACGGTCGCTACGCCGGGTGTGACCGAGAACGGCGGTCAGACCTTCGTGGGGTGGGCGACATCGCCGGATGCAACATCCAGGTACAGTTTCCCCGCGAAGTTTTCTTCAACCATGGTCAGAATGACCGACGATGAGGGAGTGGTGACGCTGTACGCCGTATGGAAGGATACGGAGAGCGTCACTACCGTAAGTATCGATCTGAACGGAGGCACCCCGAGCAAGATACCGTCCGGATGGCATAAGGCCGATGACGGAACGTATTACACAACGGTCGAAAAAGGAGTTGATACTTCCGATATACTCAACGACTGGAACGATGTGTCTGTTTCCAAATCAGGATATTCTTCGGCCGGTTGGGACTATTCCGATACTGTTGTAAGTGATGACGGATCAACGGTCATAGTGCTTACATACGACGAGGTTTCCTACTCATCGATGTTCATCGGTTTCGGTTTGGTGGCTGCGATCTTCATTGTCGGTATTCTGTTCGCCCGCAGGGAAAGGTGATTCAGATGAAGAAGATGCTCTTGGTCATTTTGACATTGTCGTTGCTCTCATGTCTGGTTCTATCCTCCCTGTCAGTGATCGCAACCGATGTTTCCGATGCTGATGGCACGGTTACGGATGTTGGTACAGATGATCTTCTGGTCAAGTTGAATGCTGCATCCAGCGGCGATACTCTTGTGATAGGTGCGGATTATTCAATATCCGGTACCGAGACATCGTACGTTATCAAAAGTGGGGTCACTTTGAGAATAGATCCAGGTGCTAAACTTACGATCCCGTCGACACATACATTGGATGTCAGAGGGGAATTGGATGTTGCTGGGAAAATCGAGCTCATGTGCGCTTCCGAAGAGCGTATGACCGTATCCGGGGATATAACGGGCAGTGGCGTGATCAAGCTGTACACATCTGCTGCAGATCAAAAGGCGATCAAAATTACCGGCGGAAGTATATCTGTGGCGTCGATGATGGTGATCCAGAATGATGGCGTTACCACTGATTCCGCAACTGCGATATACGTCGACGGAACGGCAACCGTGTCCATAAACATGGACAGTGTAGATGTACCGGCAAATTCGACTGCCGTCTATGTGGACGACGATAGCGCGAACACGACCATAACCGGTACGTTCAAGAACGAGGGCAGAATAGCATTGGGGCCTTTTTTCACAGACCTCTCGAGACTTGTGCTCGTCAATGCAGAAAAGACCTGTACCGGAGCGAAGATCGAGTTCAATGCAGGAGGATTGACTACGAGAAGTACACAGCCGTTTGTCTTCCAGACGGGTAACGTGCTTGTACTCAACGGTAACGCCAATGCGGTTGAACTTGCAGTAGGAAATGAACTTACGATACCTGTGGGATCTGAACTTCGTGTACCTTCCGATACGACCATAACAATCGAAGGGACACTCAATGTGCAGGGAAGATACGCTCTCAGCGGGAATATGTCAATCGGGGATGACGGTGTGTTCAGTGGTCCATGGGATACACGTACCGTTATCGTCACATTGACATGCGGTTCGAATTATGCACCGTTCAGCGACGTTACGGTATACATTGTGGATTCGGACGGTGTGAGACAACAGCTCACGGAGGACACTGACGGCACATATATGGGGGATCTCCTGTTGGACACAGAGGAGGAGTACACTGTATATATTGTGAGTGAAGAATATTTCGTCGATACAGACACGAATGTCGAGATCCTGTTCAATAAAAACTACAACACATGCACGGCTGCCGTTCACTTCGCAGCAATCACCTACGACTCCAACGGCAGCTCGGATACGGGGAGTACGGAAGATGTCGTTCAATATGTCGTTTCCGGTCTGGATACAGAATTGAAATACAATCTGTTCACATTTGACGGTTATTCATTCAGTTCGTGGAAATCAGAAGAATCAGGAAATGTCTACAAGAAGGAAGGCGACAGCGGAGAGTCGATCAGAACGGTCACCGATGTGGTTCTCGTTGCACAGTGGAGTGGCGAGAGTTGGCAGTTATCCGTCCAGGGGACATCATCCGCAGTTACGGTGCAATTGGGATCCAGGATCACGACCGTGAACACGATCCCATTGAAGACAGGATATCATGTATCCGCGTATCTCGTCGACGGTAAGCAGTTGATCGATTCAGACGGAGAGCTGTTGTCCAATGTCGGTGTATACACCGACAAGATAGGCAACTGGAAATATTCAATGGTCGGCGTGACGAATAAACCGACACTCACCATCGAATGGGTTGCAGACGATTATACATTGACCATATACGACGGTTCCAAGGTGACCAACGGAACGATATCGGTGACGTACGGTTCATCGTTAGCGACTGTGGAATCACCCGAGAAATCCGGGTATACCATAAGCGGGTATTACATATCGAACGTGAAAGTTCTGACATCCGATGGTGAACTGATCCCCTCGGTGGCAGGTTTCACGGATTCGGATGGTAAGTGGCTCAATGCATCCGGTAACACACTGAACGCATCTGTCGTCTGGACTGCCAAAAGCTATGTTGTGAAATTCGATGCCAATTGTACGGAGAAGACCGGCGGCATGAACGATCTGGTCATGAATTCGGGTGAATCCAAAACACTTTCGGTCAATCAATTTGAAAGGGAAGGATACACTTTCGGAGGATGGAATGTCAAGGCCGACGGTACTGGAAAGGCATATGGAAACGGAGAGGTTGTGGAGAGTGTCACCGAAGAAGGTTCCATAACACTGTACGCACAATGGGTTCCGAATGAATATGAGGTCATATTGGTATTGGGTGATGATACCGGCGAAGTAATGAATATCACATATGGGAACGTCTCATCCATATCTGACATCGTAGAGCCGACCATGGATGGATACGTTTTCAAAGGCTGGAACACAAAGGCCGACGGTACTGGTGATATGTACTCAACCAATGATCTCGTGTATGTTACCGGCGATATGGAACTCTATCCCGTGTTCGAATACAAAACTATGGATGCTGGTATGGCTCTGACATTCATAGGATTGATGCTTGCAATGGTGGGTGGCGCGGTGCTATTCATTCTGCGCAGACCATAAACATTTCTATCTCTCCAACCTATAGGGCCGGTGAGAATAAGATGGACAGCTCTAGAGTCGTTCCGGCGATCATAATAGTCGGGATACTGGTCATATGCGGACTCATAGGCACTGTGTTGGTCAATGTCAATGATCAGCAGGAAACGGGTGATCCTCTTTATGCCGTTTCAGTGAACTATGACGACGACATCATAGGATGTACCGGTACCGGGGACTATTCCGAAGGTTCTTCGGTGATATTGAAGGCAACGCCGATTGCTGGTGACGTCATATACGGATGGTTCGATAAAGACGGTAACAAGGTATCGTCTGAAGAAACATACAGCATTACCGATTTAAAGGAGGATGTCCAGCTTTACGTGATCTCGATCGATGAGTTCGATGGCGATAGGACATTTCATACGCCCAGCAATTATGTGGACGGTCATGAGATTTGGACAATAACCAATGTTTACACAAGAAAGGTCGTTGCCGTCCTGGAGGGTGCAGATGTTGAGTATACCTTTGAAGAGCCTGGCTATTATCAAGGTGTTATGAAAAACGATACTCAGACATTCACTCAATCGTACAGGATCAACGGGGAAGTGAAACGTTTATTTGTTTGGGAATACGGAACAAGCGACTACGGTGTCATATGGTCAACAACGTTTGAAAAGTACGAGGAGATATACAATTCAAAGTCTATCGAAGAGAGGAGGCTCACCACGAACGAAAACACGACCGGGTTCGTTACATATACGGATGATGACATCGTCGATCTAACGTCGTTCCTGGAAAGAAAATCTATAGGTATGACACAGCAGCAACGTGCAAATTTCGTATTGGACTTCGTGCAAAAAATAGAATACATTGCGGACGAGACCACTACAGGTTATACAGAGTACTGGAAGCTCCCATATGAGACGTTGTTCGATAAATGTGGCGATTGTGAGGATACATCCATCCTCTATGCATCCATAATGAAAGCAATGGGGTATGATGTCGCGTTGATGATTTTCCCCGGGCATATGGCTGTAGGTATAGGATTGGAAAACGGTACAGGGGTAAAGAACAGGTACGACGGCGTTGACTATTACTACTGTGAAACCACGTCTGAAGGATGGGAGGTAGGGGAAAAGCCCGATAAGTATACAGATGTCAAAATGGTCGTCATTTGAAGCGGATAACGAATTAAATAACAATAAGATGTTACAAGGATGAGAGGAGTCCATGTCTAGTGCAAAGGGAATTTCCAAATTCAGTAAGAAATACGGTTGGTTTCTATCGGATGCAACGAATGAAGAGATCCTCTCAATCTCAAAAGAGCTTGCAGGTCAGATGAGTAGCGAAACCAAGAACAATACACTCATTTCTGCAATTATTCTGAGTACCAGCATGATCGTACTGATCGTAATGTTGTTTTTCGGTTTCGATTTCCAAACGTTATCCGCATCGTATAAGAGCATAGCCATAATGGCACGTCTAGCTGGTGTTCTTCTCGTTATCGCTGCGACAATATTTTCAACGAGTTCTCTTGTAAAATTCCTGCGCGCCTCATCACTTGCACCTATAATGTGGCGTACGGTGCGTGAAGCGGTGAGCGACGAGGCGGTCTATGAATCGATAAATATGATCAAAACGATGAACCAGCTCTCATTCTCTGGAAGAAACAACATGGAGTTTGCCCTGTTGACGTTGACAACGGGATCGATATTGTTTTCGATATCGATGATAATGATAGGACTTTTTACAAATGGCCTTTTATGATTCTACATGAACCCTTTGATGTAATTCTCAGCAATGGTCTTGATCCTATTGTAGGGGGGTGTACGTCTGAATATGTCGAATTCTGATGAAAGTTCGTCAATATTATGTTCAGGTTTTACGCCCAGTCCGGACGAATCATTAAAAAGTTCATCTATATCTGTTACAAACGCCTGTTTATGATTGTTGAAGAACCTCCAACCGATATCGATCAGTATCGCGGCGTCAGAATTATTTGAATAAATCTTTGACGAATAGCTATGAGAAAAGGTTCCGTGACCTTCTTTTTGATTTCTGTTGAGCATTTTTGCGACGTATGCTTCATAGAGATTATCAAGACGGATAAGCAGGGCATAATTCAAGCTATTGCCTGATGACAATGAAAAACCCAGATCCTTTAGGAAGATCTTGCACCATATGAGGGGTTTCACATAATTAACCATATTCCTGTCAAGGATACATTTGTCCATATCACGGTCTATATCAGGCGATGTTTCGACGCTTTCAAAATGTGACAAGAGCACCTTGATATTCTTCTTGTTCCTTCCATTGGTTGTTCTCTTTAAAAGAAGTTCCAGTGTTGTCTTTAGAAGTCTATTCTCGGGTCTATTGGGAGAGAACGTTTCATATTCTATGAAAACACGTTCCTGATGCAGATAGTTTTCCCGTATGTGTTCTGAAAATAATATTCTTCCTTTGAAGAATTTCTCATTGCTCTGTTGCAGTATATACGATGATCTCATACCGCAATTTATCGATTTTGTCACTTCGTTGATGAACAGTGCAACAAAGAACTCGAACATATTCATTTCAGATCCGCTGCGATTGGATTCCGTATATCCTTTGAACGGGATATCGAATACATCATACAGGATCTTCATGATCATTTCCTTGGATCTGTTAGAATCGCTTGAAAAGTCACTGAATTTCGGAAGAATATCAAGCGTTCTTTCATTTCTGAATGATATTGTTCCTATACAATTGCATGCAACTATCGTTCTTCCATAAATTGAGGACTTGTAGGTTCTCAGGAGATCTTTATCTCGGTCATCTCCGTCGATAACACCTATCAGGTCCTCCAGCATATCGAATTCTTCTTTTGTGAGATCTTCATCGTCATTATCGAGATTATGACATGTGTTCCTCATTATGGGTTCGAATTCATTGATTATTATCTGTCGGTTCATATCTTTCTCGAATTGTAGATGCCGATATATGATTCTGGATCCATGAAAATGACATCATCATCTAATATTTCATAGACATCCGGAAGGTCGAATACATTTTGAAAATCGGTTCTCTTTGCTTTCCTTATGAAAACACATTCTCTGGGATTGCTGCTCTTTCCAAGAACCCAGCACATCTTTTCATAATCGTCGAAAAAATATTCCTGAAGGAGCGGTATGATCTTTTTCTTAAAACACTCCGCAAGGTCACCCATCGATCTTATGCCGATAAAGTATGCATGTCCCACGGTGTGTTCTCTGTCATAAAGCAATTCGATGCGTTTGTTGATCGTACGCAACAAGAGCGACAGATCCACATCACCGAATCTTCTGTTCACAACCGACGGGTCCGGCATCATCTCGATGAATTCGAATCTTCTGCGCAATGCGGTGTCGAGACTTGCGAGTGATTTATCCGCAGTGTTCATCGTTCCCAAAACAAATACGTTGCTGGGTATGCTGAAATTCTCCTTCATGTGAGGGAGAAAAACATCCAAACATTCTGGAAGGCCCTTTCGTCTTGTGGGTTCCAGAAGTGTAATCAATTCACCGAATATACGTGAGATGTTCCCTCTGTTTATCTCGTCGATTATAAAGACACAATTCCCGGTATCCCTGATACCCTTTGGATCAGGGGTCTCTACAAAAGACATGATCTCGTTCACCGTGATGTTCTTAAGATGCGCGACGGCACTCATCTGCTCCTTTCTTGTAGCTTTGAGGCTATGAATATCCACAGGTTCGTCGAAAATACGAATCCATTCGACTGCTCTTTTCCTATTAAATCCATCATCGAATGAGTCATCCCATTCACAATCGCCTTTTACAACGCCGACGGCATCTATCAGGTCCACATCAAAGGAGGACAGTATTATGTCACCCAATTGCATCTTTTCTGTGAAATCCTTCAGCGGTTCTTTTCCGCCGTGAAGATCAAAATCAGTCGTATCATCTATGAGAGGACCGTACTCTGGCCATCCTATTCTGATATATCCTCCATCCAGACAACTTTTACGCAGATCATTTTCCCTAAAGCCACCCAGATTGACTATCCATATCATCGGATATCTGCTTATTGATTCGCATCCTTTTGGGCCGATACCAGATATAGATCGGGGCGATTCGGCTTTTCTGCAAAAATCGTAGAAAAGACCTGCAGATGGAAGATATTTTATAGAGCCTGACGACGCACCGTCTTCTTCGACAACCGGTTTGATTCCTTCGATGAAATCTTCGTACCCGAGTGATTGGTGAAAAGTTACGAAACCGATACGACCTAGTGCTGTGTATTTATTATACTTCTTGAGAGCGACGTCATATCCACTCTTTCTAACATCTTCAAGTGTGCGGCCTTCGATAATAGAGACGGCGTAATTGACCGTATTGTATGTCTTACCTGTGCCAGGTGGTCCGTACAAGATTATATTCGATGAGCTAATAGGTGTTTTTTCTTCCATCTGTTCTCTTCCTCACAATAAATCGTCTGGTCTGATGGATTGGCAAAATCATTCTTCCTCATCGTCTGGATCGAATAGGGATTCATCGAAGACAGTCTTCTGAAAATCGTCGCCGAATGACAGTTTCGTCTCCAGATCGGACTCCTTCACCTTTATGACAGACCCTTTGGATGTGTCATCGGATATAACGTAAGTTATACGTGCTTCGATACTCTTGTCTCCATATTCGTATGTAGCCGTTATCGAGAGTTTACCGGATGCTATTTCATCCGAAACGGGAGCTCTGAGCTTATAGCTGGATCGGTTGCCATTTGTTTTTATGCGTTTGTTAAGGACTTCTATATCTGTGTCATCGACGGATATTATCTTAGCAGTAATCGTCTCCGGGACTCTTCCAAACAATGAATTGACATAGAGTGTTCCGCTGATTATTTCGCCATTCGTCGTGAGTTTCGATAACCCGAATACACGGTTATTGTCATACGGTCCTCTTTTCCACAATTTTAGTCTGCCGCTACTCTCATTGGTAACGGAAAGTCCAGTGAGACAAGCCTGAAGCAAGAGTACGGTCACGACAAATATGGAGCCAAATCCGACATAGAGGATGATCTCCAGTGAGGTTTTCTGTAATTTATAATCAAACAATTCAACAAGTACGATCATAGATATGATCAGTGCCAAGAATACAATCAGAAGAGTTCCGAGGACAAGTATGGTGTTACGGCTCCTTTCTGTCTTATTGAAAGAATGAATCGTGTTAGAATACTCGTTGAGTTGTGCACCTTCCGTTTTACAGAGCATGACTTCGCCGTCTGAATAGTAAAAAAGAACGCTGTCCTCGGGTTTTACATTCAGGGATTTGGCCACATCCTTTCCCAGCACGACTTTATAAAAATCGTCCACTCTGCTGGACCCTAGTAACTTCATGGCGATTAATATCAATAAGTCTCTACTTAAACTCTTTCTCGATTATCTGTTTTTATATTGCCAGATGCAGTTTTTTTTACTTTCTTTGTTCCGAGAAAACAATCCATAACGTTAGAAGAGTTCATGTAGCTAATATGTTATTTTCCGACGATTGTAATAAAAAAAGACTTAGAAAAATCAAAGATTAGTCGAAATATAGCGCTCATAACATTTTTAGAAGTCGGGAGTTATGTTTGGACCCCAAGGGTCTTAATCATTATAATAATAAATGCAATTCAGTTAATGGTTAAATTAATAACGTATTAACTAAAACATAAGACTTATCATTGAAACTCCAATGAGAATGGTTACAACTGTGACAAAAGTGCCTATGGCCATAAACTTAAAGAAATTGAATTTCACACCATATCTTTCGGAGTTTTCTGTCACGATGATATTTGCTGCAGAACCGATCAGTGTTGCATTTCCAGCCAATGTGGAAGAAGCTGCGAGAATAAGCCAAAATGAAAGATCATCAACGGGCATCATTTCGGTGATGAGCATCACAGCCGGAACATTACTGAATAGATTGGATAAAATTGCCGTGAACACGGAAAGACCCAACATCGTAGGTGTTTCACCTTTTCCGAAACCTGGAAAAAGATCGGCAATATCATAGATCAATCCGGATTCGACCACTCCTGAAATAAGAACAAAGAGTCCGATAAAAAACACCAGTACACTCCAGTCTATACGCTCCACGATCCATCTCATATCATTGGTTGATTTGGATGCCACTATGATTAAAGAAACGGCCCCAGCGATCAGTGCTATCTCATAGGTCTTTATATCAAGGAATCCTGACAGGGAAAAACCGAATATCATCGATATCATAGTCACGATCATTATCTTCAGTCTGAGGTGGTCAACTTCGTGATCCATATCACCATCGTCTATACTACGATCAAATGATCTGTACAGGTCTTTTCTGTAAAGGTACCAAATAAGAAGGAATGTAACTGGTAAACATATCATTGCAACGGGAATCAGATATAATGAAAATTCTAAAAAATTGATATCAGCCGTAGTTGCTATGAATGCATTCTGTGGATTTCCAACGGCAGTGGCCATGCTACCTATATTTGCAGACATCATCATTCCGACCAGATACGGGATCGGATTGGTTTTTATTTTTGAACAACACCTTATCACAATCGGAGTGAACATCAACACTACGGCATCATTTAACGCGATAGCGGACAGCAATGAGGTGATGCCCATAATCATGGCTAGAAGTCTTATTTTTGATCCAGAATGTTCTATAAGGTAGTCTGCGATGATTTTGAATAGACCACAATACTCCAGTCCTGAAACAAAGGTCATCATACCAAGTAGAAGGAACAGAACTTCAAAATCTATGGATGCAAATGCGTCTGATAAAGGAACAATACCAAAAAGCACCATCAACGCTGCACCGAATATTGCGGCGGTGGATCTTTTGAATTCGATGCCGGGCAATCTATGCAGTGCTATCAAAACATATGTGAGAACAAAGATGATCAGAGCTCCGTATATCATGTTTTGTCCTCGTTTCGCAGCATATCAATGATTATGGATATATTGACTATCATGGTAAGGTATTTTTTGATTTTTATCTCACTTTTGATTATCGAATAAAAATAATGCATATAAAGGTATCAACTAAATAAATAAAGTATTTCATTCTGTAAAAATATTAACAGTGTTAATAAAAGCAAAAGCCATTACAAAATTATTTTTTGTAAAGAATCGTAAACGATGTTAATATTAACAGCGTTATGTACAAGTCCTTCTGCTGTGATACTAATTAAGCTGATAACTTAATCAATTTAATTATTTTTTATTATCAACATATAATGAAGATAATCGAGTGTTTTTGGCCATTTTTATGGAATTATCATCATTTTTTCTTCGGTGATCTCAAATTTTGTCCACGACGGTACCCCGAATATCAACTTAAAATTACTAGATATTGGTAAAAAAGGGGGAGAAATGGCGATAAAAGACCATTATATCAAATCCAAAGACATATTTCAAAAGAGAACAGAGTGTAATACAAAAATACTACACAAAAAGAGCAGAATCTTAAGAATTTGCGCAAAATGTCATATTTATTGAGTACAATATATTATTAAATCTTGTTAAGCTATTTACTAAATTAATATCATTATACCTTTGATGACGTATTAACAATGTTAATCAGATAATAAAAATAACACTGTTAATTTTTTTAATGATCAACCTCAGAAATTCATAATGTTTTTGGCTCGTTCAATTTTTCAGCGAAGAAGTCGTTATTGAATGTGAACAGACTTGAAAAAGAATTCTAGGTTGTATTCAATCTTATATCAACATTGCATAATATCATCGCAGATCCTATGAAATGTGAGGATAAACTGCTATATCTTTGAAGAGGAAGGAGAAACGTTCTATATCGGATATGGGGTGAGAAATTCATCAGTATGCAATTAGTATATGTAGTAAATGTTAAAGCTTAATTAATTCCGACAATCACAAATTCAGGAGAATCATAGATTTTTCATTAATCTCAGTCATAAAGGCTAGATATTGCAACAATCACTGCAGTACCAATAAAGAGCAGGACAACCAGCACCGCTATTAGTTTCGTTCTCTTCTCCTCTTTGGAGGTCATCGTTGTCATTAACAAAACATAGTTTAAATTCTTTACGTAAAACTCAATATATCGACATTTAAGATAGAGATGAGAACAAGTTCCAACAAACAAAAATATGGAAAGAAAGTAAAAGGTTTAAGCCCACCTGTATCGAAGTGCGCTTATGCGACCGGCATCTTTGTTGCGCCGGTGAGTGCGAATCCGAGATAGGTTGAAAGGATGAATCCGATCAGCGAGCAGATACCTCCTATCAGGAAGTAGGTCTCAGAGTTATCAGCGGTGGTGCCACTGTACAGGGCGAGTCCGAAGATCATGAACACAAGTGCCACAAAGAAGAGAACGCCTGCAAGGAGCTTTGGTGCCTTGGCAAGTAGAGACCAGGCTGTGAAGATGAGGTAGAAGATACCGACAATGATCCACAGGAACCATGCCTCTGAAAGATCAATCGAGAACGTGTTATCGAAGATTCTGCCCAGCGCTGCCAAGAGGAACATCGAGACTGCAACCCATCCGAAGACGGTTGCACCGAAGCTGCTTCCTGCCTTATATGCATACACCGCAACGAATGTCAGTGCGAATGCGCCAAACAAGGCCACTGCAAAGACACCGCCTCCGATGTACATCGTGTCGATTTTGTTCGACATATCTATTCCGAATATGCCCACTACAAACAAGATGAAACCGATGAATAACAGTCCCATCGCTGTAGGGTCAATACGTGTTGTTTCAGACATATTATTTCCTCCGATTGTTAGCATCAGTCCAGATGCTTAACGTACTGTGTTCGCTTTATAAAGTATATAAATGCAGCGGTATATTTTATCTCATAAAACTTACAAACCAATGTCGTTATAAATAGCACTGGCTATGCTTTTTTCATGTATCCAGCCTATAATAAATTTTTAACAAGTATTATATATGAGTGTATAAAACAGTGCTTAACTATTGTCAATTGTAATGTGTAAAACGTATTTTTTCGACGGATCTCGTATTCTCTCGGAAATCATATCCTGAACATGATTGAAAATCGCTGGGCTTATCGCGATCTGAGCCTCGTGCGTTTGGAGTATCCCATCCCATCGCATGTAGCCAGCATATACAGGATTATGAAGAATTGTCCTTACATTGAACTTGTTCCATGGATTTCCTCTTCTAGTGAGCGTACCTTCTCTGTTCAGACCGTATGCGATTTCATCCATTGTCATATCGTTCAGATAGTTATCGAACATTCTTGTCACGATCTCGAGTTCGTCATCTATTCCTGCAAGTTTGCCGTCTTCGAGAGCATAGCCAAATGGCGGATTGAATCCCAGAACACCTTTGCCTGATATCGCCTTTTCTTTCATGCCCATATATGTCCTTTCACCGATCTGCTCGCTCTCCAATTGTGCTATGCGCTGTATCATATCCATCACGAATCGTCCGGTAGCAGAATTCGTATCGATTTTATCGTATGTGGAGATAAAACTCTGACCGTGTTTATTCAGGTCCTCCATCATCATCATGAAGTTTTTGCTGTTCCTGTGGATCCTATCCATCTTCAACACTACGAGGACGTCCCACTTTTTCCTCTCAGCGGGACTGAACATTCTCTGATACGATTTGCGTTTGGTGTTTTTTCCGGAGTACCCATCATCGATGTATTCTTCGGCAACGACAAGGTCCTGGATATCGCAATATTTCCTCATACTCTCGATTTGCGCATCCAGAGAAAATCCTTCCTTTGCCTGCTCCTCAGTGGAGACACGGGCATATAACGCAGCACGTTTCTTATCGATCATTCTGTAAGATAATGGCTTTGAGCGATGTTAAAGTTTCGCGTGTGCTGTTATCCCTAAACGGCACACGTTGGTTTTCAGGATCAGACGGTAGAGATACATCCGTTTATGGATTCGTAAGTCTCCCTGTCGATAATGGCGCAGTGATCACCCTGTTTGATGATTCCGTCCCACTCGATATATCCTGCGTAGAGGGGATTGTGTAAGATGTTACAAACCGATTGTTTGTTCCACTTGCCTCCTTTCTTTGCTGGAATGAACGCATCGTTCAGGTAATCCGCTATATTCTCCATCGTACTGCCTTTGCGGTACATGTTGTATATTGCCCTGACCGTGTACATCTCTTCTTTAACGACCTCTAATTTTCCATGGCTGTATGTGTAGCCGTAGGGATGTCCCGAACCGAGAAACCCCACTCCAAATCTCGCTTTTCGTTCCATGCCAAATCTCACCCTTTCACCTATTTGTTCGCTCTCCAACTGGGCAATGCGTTGCATCACGTCTCTAACGAATCTTCCCATCGCATTACTGGTATCGAACTGTTCTTGCACAGAACAGAAGTCCTTATCGAGATCGTCAAGTTCACTCATCATCTTGGCGAAGTTCACACTGTTCCTGTGTATCCTATCCATTTTCAGGACAAGGATCACATCCCAGTCTTCCTTGTTCTGCATCATGCGCTGGTATTCGGGACGATCGGTATTCCGTCCGGATTCGCCTTGCTCCCTGTATTTGCCGGCTATTTGCCAGCCTTCGAATTCGCAATACGATTCCAAACGCCTCATCTGAGCATCCAGAGAAAAGCCCTCGTTAGCCTGCTCTTCAGTGGAAACTCTCGTGTAGAGTGCGGCGCGCATCTTCCGCTTATCATTCATCCCGGAATAGCATCGACGATCTCATTATTTATATTTGTCTGACAAACGTCAGTCAATATGTTCCATATGTTTTCTGCGCAGGAACAGATTGATAGCAACGGATGTGCTAATTTTCTAAAAATGAAATGTGGGGACTGTGCCCCACGATTGGTGTTTTTGTTCTTACATCATTCCGCCAATGCCACTCATTCCGGGTCCGCCCATATTAGGGTCGCCCATGGGGTTTGTCGGAGGGGCTCTGCGCGAAGCGATGACATCGTCGATCCTGAGGATCATGTTGGCGACTTCTGCTGCCGAGTTGATTGCCTGTACCTTGACCCTGAGGGGCTCTATGACGTTCTTCTTGAGCATATCTGCCGCTTCTCCGGTGTCCAAGTCAAGTCCGAAGTATTTTCCGTTCTTCTGCTTCTCGTGTGCGTTCTTCAGTTTGATGATGGCGTCGATCGAGTCGATACCTGCGTTTTCGGCAATGGTCCATGGAATAACTTCCATCGCCTTGGAGAACGCCTCGATTGCAAGCTGTTCTCTGCCGCCGATCGTTGCGGCATATTCCGCAAGTCTCAATTCAAGTTCTATTTCGGGCGCACCTGCGCCTGCGACGACTTTTCCGTCTTCGATTGCGACTCCGACTACGCGTATGCCGTCGGTCATGGCTCTGTCGACTTCGTCCATGACATGCTCCGTTCCGCCTCTGATGACGATCGAAACCGCCTTGGGGTTCTTGCATCCTGTGATGAATGTCATCGAGTCCTGACCCACTTCCTTCTCTTCCACGACATCTGCGGTTCCGAGATCGCTAGGCTGTACCTCGAGTATCTCGCCGATGAGGTTCGCGCCGGTCGCCTTTGCGATGGCTTCCATATCGGACTGTTTCAACCGTCTGCAGCAGAATATCCCCTGCTTCGCCATGTAATGCTGAACAAGGTCATCGACACCTTTCTGACAGAAGACGACGTTCGCTCCGACCTCTTTGCATCTGTCGACCATTTTTTTGAGGAGCACCTCTTCCTGTGAAAGGAAAGACTGCATCGACGATGGGTCGGTGATGCTGATCTGTGCGTCGACCTCTGTTTTCTTGTTCTCCATCTGGGTGGTGAATAATGCGATCTTCGCGTTCTTGATCATCTTGGGCATGCGCGGATGGACCCTCTGCTTGTCGATGACGAGTCCCTGGATCATGTAAGAGTCGTTGATGACGCCGCCGGCCTTCTTCTCCAATCTTACGTTGGATGTGTCGACCCTCTTACCCTCCTGAACGGTCCTTGCGGCCTTTACGATGATGTCTGCGAGATGGTCCTCCTCTCCGCCGATCGATTTTCCGGTCATTGCGGTCATGGCAACCTTCTTCAGCATCTCATCGTTGCTGACATCCACTGCGATGTTATTCAGAACCTCGACGGCCTTTGCTGCGGCAAGTTTGAATCCGTTGGTGATGACAGTTGGATGGATGTTGGAATCGATGAGTGCCTCGGACTGTTTCAGCAACTCTCCCGCAAGCACCAC
>Ga0172378_10002280_pt1 | contig 17912 bp, 16 predicted proteins | sample GrowelOW332metaG_FD_119755 | JGI IMG/M metagenome (GOLD analysis project Ga0172378, IMG submission 119755) | Groundwater microbial communities from an aquifer near a municipal landfill in Southern Ontario, Canada - Pumphouse #3_1 metaG | ecosystem: Environmental > Aquatic > Deep subsurface >... | reverse complement strand
TCCCCTTACTCAAAATTTTTCCTTAATAAAAAAAGATTTTTCCTTAATAAAAAAGATTTTTTCCTTAATATAAATTCAATTAGATTAAATCTATTTTCCTACAAACCTTTCACCCCTTCGTGGTAATCATGAAAATCCTTGGTGTAATGGACATTTTTAATGGTTTATATTTTGCCTCTTTTGTTTTTCATTTGATATTTATTTGTTCTTTTGCAGTGAAAGAAAATATTAGTAGGTAATTTTAAAAATCAATCTTCTTTTTCTTGCTAAAGCAAAGATATTATTTTTCATTCCACTGAGATTTTACATTGACCCTATCCTTGCACGTGATTTTTAGAAACCACTATAATTCAATTAAATTGCACACTTTTGCCCCCTTAGTATAGTGAAAGTATGCAGGTTGTTTAATAGGTTCAGGCTTGCACTAAGTCAATTGTGCTTAGTGCCAAGTCTGAACTCTTGCTTTTTTAAAAGAGATCCTTTAATAAAATCGAATTTGCTAAAAGTTGAGACTAAAGAGGACGGAGAGATTGGTTTCCAATAATCTTGTTGAGAAGATGGATGAAGAAATGGCTGTAAATTAAGCATATGATAAGCCTGAAATAAATATTTAATAGTTTATCTCATTATCCAATTTTTTATCAATAATTTTACCTACTATTATTCTTTCCATTTATTCCAATGAATATTTTCTTCGTTGTACTTTTGTTTCGGTTTTTCTTTGCCTGTTTGCCAACCAATTGGAATAACACATAGAGGGATGATATGCTTTGGAAGAGATACTTCGTTTTGAACTACTTCAATCCTTTCTTTCTTTGGATAAACCCCTGTCCAGACTGCTCCAAGACCTAAACTTTCTGCTGCTAATAATATATTTTGAGTGGCAGCACTACAATCCTGAATCCAATATTCTTGACCTTCACCCTCCAATGCTTTTTCCATATTGCCACATACAATTATCGCTGCTTGAGCTTGTTTTAACATTTTTGCATAAGGAAGTAAGTCGGCAAGATTATCTAATATTTCTCTGTCGTCTATTGCAATAAATGCCCATGGTTGAGCATTAACTGCTGTGGGTGCTGCCATCGCTGCCCTAAGTAGTTTTTCTAAATCTTCTTTTTCAACTCTCTGTTCAGTGTATGTTCTAACACTCTTGCGTTCTAATATATTTTTAAGAACAATTTCTGATTTGTCCATTTTTTGAGCAAAGGTTGTTGAACTGATTAATAATAAAGCGATTAATAAAAGTTTGATTGATCTCATTTTAATATGATTTTGGTTTATAATTAGCATTAATTTCTCTATTCTTAATTGGCAAATATAGACGTTATTTTTTATTTCTCAAATTAATGTCTAAGATTTTATCTTCGCTTTTCAAATAATGAAAATAAATATGTACTTTTGTAAGTTATAAACATTAATATGAAAAGGATAATTTTATTTTTTATTGTCATTTTTTCTGTACATTTTGCTTATTCTCAGGAAACTGTTATTGAAAAAGTGAGGAATGATATATCTATTTGGGGAGAGGCTAAAATTCTTATTCCAAAGGATGAGATATATGACCTAAACTTATTGGCACATACTATTAGTCTAGATTATCCTAAGGGCAATAATTGGCTTGGTTATGTTAATGAAAAACAGTATAATAATTTTTTAGCTCTAAATCTTAAACATAGTTTTTTTGAAGAGCAAAACAATTCAAAGGCACTGACAATGGCACTAACAATGGCTCAAATGAACGATTGGAATCGCTATCCGACCTACGAGGTTTATGATTCCATTATGAGGAGATTTGCCCAAGCTTACCCAAGTATTTGTAAACTTGACACTATTGGTTTTTCGAATAATAATAGATTGATTCTTGGTTTAAGAATTTCAACTAATCCATACCAAGATATTGATAAGCCTAAGTTTTGTTATTCATCCACAATGCACGGTGATGAACTTGCGGGATATGTTCTTATGCTTCGTTTGAGCGATTGGCTCTTATCTAATTATGGAATAAATCAAAGAGCTACCGATATAATAAATAATACTCAAGTCTTTATTAATCCTCTTGCTAATCCCGACGGCACCTATGCTGGAGGAAATTCAACGGTGAGTTATTCGAGGAGATATAATGCAAACTATATTGATTTGAATAGGAATTTTCCATGTCCAATTAATGGTTCTCACCCCGATTCTGAGCAGTGGCAAGTGGAAACGTTAGCGTTTATGGACTATGTTGACTCTAATGAGTTTTCTATTTCTGCAAATATACATTCAGGAGCTGAGGTCTTGAACTATCCTTACGATTTCTACTATTCCACAGAAAAAATTCATTCCGATTCTGAATGGTTTATTGACGTATGTAGTAGTTTTATTGATTCCATTCCTTCTTCTGCACCTTCAACCTTTTTTAGAGATGTTGTACATGCAGGATATACACATGGAGGAGATTGGTATAAGGTTTCTGGAGGGAGACAAGATTATCACACCTATTTTAAATATGGAAGAGAAATTACATTTGAGCTATCATCAATAAAACTACTGAATACAGAGGAATTAAATAATTATTGGGGATATCTAAAGGGTAGCTTAATCTCTTATATAGAAAACTGTCAAAAAGGATTAGAAGGATATATTAGAGATAGTGCAACCAACGAACCTATAAGGGCTAAGGTCTGGGTTGAAAATCACGATGGGTTTAACTCCGAAGTATATTCAAAATCGAGTACCGGCTATTATTATCGTCCAATATTAAATGGGAATTACATCATTAACTTTAGCGCTGAAGGCTATATAACGAAAACAATTCCAAATATTCAAGTAAATAATGGAGGAATTACTATCCAAGATGTATTTCTTGCAAAGAGAGATATTGGTTTGGAAGAAATTGAGGCAGAAAACGAATTTAATATATATCCTAACCCAGGTAAAGAGATAATTAAGTTATCTTTTGTAAAGAGCTCTGGAGGGAAAACAACTTATTTTATTAAGAATTCCTTAGGGATTGAAATAATAAGAGGAAGTATTATTGACAAAACAACGAATATAGATATATCAAATCTTAATAGGGGAGTATATTTTATTAGTGTTGGAACGAGAGTAATTAAGTTTATTAAAGAATAGAAATATTAATTAAAGAATATGAAACAACTAATCATAATTGCAATTTTTCTTGGCTCAATAGGCTCAGTTTTTGCTCAAGAAATTGGAGAAGAAATTGTTGGACAAGACAAACCAATATCCACTCCTTTCTGTACAGCAGTTGGAGGATGGACATTTCCTGATGCAGATATGGCTGATAAATATCAAAGTTTTATGAATTTGAATGCCAATTTGGGATGGAAAACAAAAGAAAATTTTTTATGGATGGTGGAGTTTGGATTTGGATTTGGCAGCGATAATGCTAAGGGAAAAAATCAAATTCTTTCAGGGATAATGACTAATGAAGGAGATCCTTTTGTTATATCAAGAGAAGGATCAGATGCAGGGGTTGTTGCCTATAATAGAAACTTAAGTTTAGTAGGTAAAGTTGGGAAGGTGTTTCCTCTTTCACGTAAAAGACCAAATTCTGGAATAATGCTAACTTTAGGACTGGGAGCTATTCAACATCAAATCATATACCAATCGACTTTAGAGGTTGCTGAACAATTGGAAGGTGATTATGCTTATTTGTATGATAGACAAATGAAAGGAATAATGGTATCTGGCTTTATTGGATACTTTCATATGAGTAAGAAAAGCTATACTAATTTCTATGTTGGTTTGGAATTAGATCAGGCATGGACCAAGCTAACAAGAGATTATCAAATCAATTACACCTATTCCCCAAATAAAATCTTTCAAGATAGGATGTGGACATTGAAAATTGGGTGGATGTTCCCTTTCTTTGGTCGTGACGCAGACAAGATTTATTATTTCTAACTATGAATTGGATATATTCTTTTTTTATTTTTCTCTATACATTGCTATTATTTATAGTTTCTCCTTTTAATAAAAAGGCGAAGTTGATTGTACAAGGACGCAAGCAGAGCTTTAATAAGCTCGAAGATAAAATAAAGAAAACCGATAAAGTAGCTTGGTTTCATGCCGCTTCGCTTGGGGAGTTTGAACAAGGCAGACCATTAATTGAAGACTTTAAGAAAGAAAACTCCGATTATAAAATACTATTAACTTTTTTTTCTTCCTCTGGCTATGAGGTAAGAAAGAATTACGATAAAGCAGATATTGTAATCTATCTTCCGAGTGATAGTAAAAAAAATGTCAAACGTTTTCTTAAGCTTTCGCATCCAAGTTATGCATTCTTTATTAAATATGAATTTTGGTATAATTTCATAAAAGGAGCAAAGAAATCGGGGGCAAAAGTCTTCCAAGTTTCTTTAATTCTTCGTCCTAATCAATATTTCTTTTCCTCTTTTGGTTCTTGGTATAGGAAGCAATTAAAGAATTTTGATTTCTTCTTTGTTCAAAACAAACAAACCAAAGATCTATTAACCTCAATTGGGTTTAATAATGCTAAGGTTACAGGCGACACCCGTTTTGATAGGGTTGTTCAAATTGCAAGTGAGGCTAGAGACTTTGAAAGGATAAGAGAGTTTTGCCAAAATGACAAGATAGTTCTTATGGGTAGTAGTTGGGGAAAGGATGAGCAGATTATGAGAGAGGCAATTGGTAGGACAAAATCAAAATTCAAGTTAATTATTGCTCCTCATGAAGTACATTTATCTCATATACAAGAAATAATGGCTCTTTTTCCAGAAGCAATAAAGTATTCTGATATTAAAGAAATGGATTATTCAAATTCTGAAAACAAAGATAGTATATTGATAATTGACTCTATTGGTATATTGTCTTCCCTCTATAAATACGCAACAATAGCTTATATTGGAGGAGGTTTTGGAGAAGGGATACATAATATTCTTGAAGCAGCAACCTTTGGAAAACCAATTTTATTTGGACCAAATTACAAAAAGTTTAGAGAAGCTATTGATTTGGTTGAGAAAGAAGGAGTATTCAGTTTTATTGAAACCGATAAATTAATCGAATTAATTGATTATTTATTATCTGATAATGATTATTACCAAAAAAGTTCTGATATTTGTCAAAGATATATATCAGATAATAAGGGGGCTTGCCAAAGAATATTATCTGATATAAAGAATTTTGATAAATTAATAGGATGAAATTTAAGAAACTCTTAGATATAAAAACAGCTCTGTTTATTATTACCATCCTCTTTGTGGGATGCAGTCCATATAAGCATATATCTAAGGAGGGATTTCTTCTATCTAAGAACAAAGTATTGGTTGAGTCGAAAGTCTTGCCTAAATCCGATTTTGTCAATCTAATTAAGCAAGATCCTAATAGCTATATATTAGGAGTGAAGCTTGGGATGTATATATATTCAATTTCTCCCAAGGGAGAGGATTCAACTGTTAGTTTTATTTCTCGCAATCTCTTTAGAAAATTAGGCCAAGAACCAGTTGAGTTTGAAAAGAATTACACCCATCGTTCAACTCAAGATATGAAGAGTTATCTGAAAAATAAGGGTTGTTTTGATGGAGATGTTACTGATAGTATTCTCTACGATAAAAGAAAGGCGAAAGTCTTTTACTCTATTAAGATTGGTCAAAGGTATAAGATAGATACATTCTTTGTTAGTTCGGAAGATAAGGGGTTATTAAGCTCTGCATTAGAAATTATGGCGTCTTCCCCCATTAAGAAAGATATATACTACGATGAGGACTTATTTATTGCCGAGAGGGAAAGGCTTGTGTCCGAATTAAACAAAAATGGCTATTACGATTTCACAAAAGACTATATTCTATTCAATATTGACACCAATAATAATAATTACACAGCTAATGTTAACATAGATATTCTAAGTAAAGAACTAAAACAAGAAAACAAAGAGGATAGTTTGAAGGATTTTATGACTAGCACACCCTCTGTTTTCAAAAAATATAAGATTAGAAATATCTATATATATCCAGACATTGCCTATCAGGAGGCATTAGATATAAATTCAACCATAGACACTAACATAATTTTTCATCGCCAGAAAGATAAATATGGCTTAAATAAATACTATGTTATTTATTCTCCACCTGAATCGATGAGGATTAAAACATTACTAAGAACAGTGATGTTTCAACGAGATAGTCTTTATTCTCCCATATATGCAGAAAGAACGTATAATGCACTTAATCAACTAAAGAATTTTAAGTTTATTGATATATCCTATTCTCCAATACTTTTTAATAATAAGCAAGAGGTCTTAGACACATCTCTTCTTGACTGTTTTATTAAACTATCCCTAACGAAGCCAGTTTTATTAACTACTTCTTTGGAGGCTAATTTCTCGGCTGTTAACAATTCCTTAATTACCAATAATAATTCTAATTTAGGGATGGAGTTAAATGCAGGGTTTCAGCATAGAAACATATTTAAGGGGGCTGAAATCTTTTCTTTTAATGGTAAAACAGCTTTTGAAATTAAGAGTGATATATTTAGTAGTAATGTAGATACAATTAATAAATGGTCATTAGTTAATGCTTTTGAGGCTGGTTTTGATTTTGGAATAGAATTCCCTCGCTTCCTTATTCCTTTCGGAACAAATTTCTACTCAATGCAATTCCTTCCTCACACAACAATTAAAACTGGATATAATTTTCAAAAAAGGAATTATTTTGAGCGCTCTATTTTTAATTTAAATTTTGGATATAGCTGGAACTACCTAACAAAATACAGCCATGCAATTATTCCTATGGAAATTAATCTTGTTAAAATGAATGTTACAAGTCAATATTATATCGACTATATCGAAACATTGGACAAGAGAATTAGATATCAATATTCCGACCACTTAGTTACCAACTCTCGTTATAGCTTTATGTATAATGGTCAAGAGCTTAATAGGAAAAGAGACTTCACCTATCTACGTTTTAATATAGAGTCAGCTGGCAATCTTATTTATCTTGTTAATAATTTATCCGTTGCTTCAAAGAATGATTTGGATCAATACACTATTTTTGGGATTCCTTATGCTCAATATCTAAGAACAGATATTGATTTTAAAAAATATCATTATATTGGAGAAAACCAAGTTTTTGTATTTAGAGCCTATGGTGGTATTGGTCTTCCTTATGGAAATTCTAGTGGCTTACCTTATGAGAAGAGTTTCTTCTCTGGTGGTAATAATAATCATAGAGCTTGGGAATTAAGAGAAATTGGACCCGGATCATCGAAAATTGATGACTCACAACTAAGATACGATCGATCTGGCGATATGCAATTGGGTGCAAACCTTGAATATCGTTTCACTATCTTAGGCCCATTGGAAGGGGCTACATTTATCGATATTGGCAACGTATGGACACTCTACGAACAAAAAGATATGGAAGGTGGACAAATACGATTAGATAGCTTCTATAAGGAATTAGCAAGTGGCGTTGGTATTGGGATTAGATTAAATATTCAATTCCTTATCATTCGTGCGGATTTTGCAGTCAAGGCATGGGATCCTTCCAAGCCCATAAATGAAAGGTGGGTTATCCCTCAAACCAAATTTAATAGCATTAATATGAATTTCGGAATAGGTTACCCATTCTAATACATAAGCATAGAGAACCCATATTCCTGCATTTCTTTTGCCTTGGCTCTATACTCATTTATATAATTTTTTTTGTCGTTTGTCGTATATCTATAAAGATATTCTTCTCCGTTCTTATTCCAAATATAATAATATTCCTTATCTATTACCCCTAGTTTGTCGTCTGCAGAAAAATATCCATATCTTCGAGGATATGTTTCAAAGTCAATACCAAGTGTTTTCTTGTTTTCAATCCCTAAATAAGAAGAAATCATTTCTGCAATATCAATTTGAAGTCCAATATTCTCATTCTTGCGTGGACTAAGATTGGAAGGACTATAAAAAATTAATGGACTATGGTGATAGGATAGGGGCATCTCATAATTGTTTGAACCCTTGTATGCTCCATGGTCTGCAATAAAAACAAAAACGGTATTATCAAACCAAGCTTCTTTTTTTGCTTTCTCAATAAAATCTCCAATAGCCCAATCGGAATATTCAATCATTTTATTTTTAATATCTTTGGATTTTGCCTTAAAAGGAATATCATCAGGGAATATATAAGGGCCATGATTAGAAGCAGTCAATAGGCATGCAAAAAATGGTTTTGTCTTATCCATATTACCAATTTCCTCAATAGCTCTTGAAAACATAATATGGTCAGGAACGCCTAATGTACTTTTAACTTCTTTTTTTGGATAATCCTTAACAGATACAATCTTTTCAATTCCATTAGCAGAAAGAAAGCCTCCAATATTATCAAACTGATCATCATGTGTTGTGAAATATATTGTGCTATAACCATTTTCTCTAAGCAAATTTGGCAATCCTCCCTCCATTTTAGGGATAATTGTAATGTTCATTGAGTGTTTACTTAAGAGAGCAGGCTGTCCAAACAGAGTAGAATAAACACCATTATAGGTATGGATGCCAGCAGTATAAACATTCTCGTAAGAAACTGAATTATTGATTAATTTATCTAAATTAGGGGTTAAGTTTAAAGTGTTTCCAAAATGACCAATATTGCAAGATCCCATAGATTCCATAATAACAAGAACAACATTCGTGTTTTTATTTAAAATAAGCTCTCTTTTATTGCCCGATTCTCTCATTCTCCTAAACTCATTTTTCACAAAAACCTTAGCCTTATTTTTGTCCATCAAATTAAGGGGCTTATTGTTTTCTTTCAATTTTTCTTCAAAGCTTTTAATAAATGTAAAGGTTGGATTAAGTCCCATTTGATTGATTAAGGGATTATTAGAAAAATAAGCAGTGCCAACCTTCATAGGTGATTTCTTTTCAATCCTACCCCTCATACCCAAAAAACAAAGTCCAATTAGGAAGATAAAAAGTAGGGAATTGATGACATATATTCTAAAAGCGGGTCTATTCTTATCCTTATCCATAGTCTTAAACCTTAGGAATTGCTTATATAATTTCAACATCAGCCAAGAGTAAAGTACGATAATACCAATCCAAACAAAGACAAATACAATATACGAAGCCTCTTCAAAAATCATTTTAAAAACAAACTGAGGGTTATCCATCCAAGTTAGAGCCTGAACGTTAAATCGATTAAAGAAATACTTGAAATAAGGAATATCAACAGATGAAATGGTAAAAAACGCAGAAAAGAGAATAACCAGAATATAATGATTAACCTTGTAGAATATACGATTTTTAATATTGAAGTAATAAGCAAAAATAAAGCTAATAAGGATTGGAGAAATTGCAAAACAAGAAATTAGAGTGTCGAACCTAAATCCCATAAAGAAAGCCTTTAAAAGCAAAATCCAACCTCCTTTTTGGCTTAAAATTTCATTCGTAGGCCCTGCATTTAGAGGTAAAATAGCCAATCTAAACAAGAAGAATAAACCAATACCAATAATATACGCCCAAAACAAATAAAGAATTTGCTTAGGCAAAGAATATCTCTTATCCATAAAAACAATATTAATCAACAAAAATACTCATTTCTTAGGTTTATCATCGTAAGATAAAGTATTAATTTACTAATAACACGTCAAAGATATATGTATTACTTAGTTATAAGATTTGCATTGAGAATTTCGTTCTAAATAATGTACTATAATTTAATGATTTTATTAGAAATAAATACCCTTTTAAGGAAGGAAATATCTATTTATGGATATAGTATTGTTTGGAGAGTAATAAAATAGCTACTGTGAGGCGGTGACCAATTATAATTATTTCATGTTAAAGATTTAATTGTTGTTAGTATATTATACATCTTTCATATTATTATTCTCAACATAAGTATAGATACGTCTTACCAAATATGTCCAACCAGTTTACTTCTTTTTTGGAAATAAATCCCTTTGGTGAAGGTGGTTCTTTCTCAAATCTGATTTTCTTTAGGATTTTAACTAATTTGCTATCTGCCCTATAGGTTAACTTGCTAAATTCAACCATATTGGGTCTTAGGTCACTTTCTTTATCACAGCCCTTACTCGTTATTGCAACTCCAAACGTGCCAATACCTTTAAATTTTATATTATAACCTTCAACAAGCTTAGTTGCTAGAATGTTTGAGAACTCCATAAGAACAGGAATTACTGTACTCTCTTTAGCTATGCTACTTAAAGCGATTTCTTTAGCGATTTCGTCAATTCCTAAGGTTCCTTTTGTCTTAGCAACTGCGAAAAACTTTTCTTCAGAAACACCATTTTTTATGTATTTCTTCTTTTTTGCTCTAAAAAAATTGACATATTAAGACCGTTGTAAAATCCAACGCACTCTTTAAATAAGTTTTTATGTATCTTTGAGGACAGATTAGTGCTCTGAGTTTAGATCTATACTTTCCCATTTACACAAAATATTGTACAGTTTCCTTACTCAAAATTTTTCCTTAATAAAAAAAGATTTTTCCTTAATAAAAAAGTTTTTTTCCTTAATATAAATTCAATTAGATTAAATCTATTTTCCTACAAACCTTTCACCCCTTTGTGGTAATCATGAGAATCCTTTAATCTTGTAAATCCTGATTCTGATCAAAAATCTTACTAATAATTTTTCCTTAACTTATTTTTAAAGAAGTCCCCTCCCAATTTATTATTGAATTAATTTGATTGAAGAATACTTCTTTGACTTTTCTTTTCAACAACCTGTTTGCTAGTCTTTAATGTTGATTTTTACCTTGCAACGGTCTTACTTTTTGGGATAGTATCTATAAGTAGAATTACTAATGAAAGGATTCAAATTATTTATTGAAATATCAAGTTGTTTTAAGATAATTATTTTAACAAAAAAAGAAGGGTAAGTTTAGAACCTACCCTTGCATTATCTTATAGCATTTTTATCTGCTAATATACTGATGTGAATTGTTTTAGGAAACGCATATCGTTTTCAAAATATAGTCTTAGGTCTTTTACATTATATTTGAGCATAGTTATTCTTTCTATACCCATTCCAAAAGCAAAGCCTGAATATTCTTTTGAATCAATTCCTGATGCTTCTAAAACATTAGGATCAACCATTCCACAGCCCATAATCTCCAACCAGCCTGTTCCCTTACACACATTACAACCTTTTCCTCCGCATAGGTTACATGATATATCCATTTCGGCAGATGGTTCGGTGAATGGGAAATAGGATGGACGTAGTCTTATTTTGGTACTTTCTCCAAACATCTCTTTTGCAAAGTAAAGTAGATTTTGTTTTAGGTCGGCAAAGGATACGTTTTTGTCTATATATAATCCTTCTATTTGATGGAATATACAGTGTGCTCTTGCTGATATTGCTTCATTACGAAAGACCCTTCCTGGTGCAATAATTCTTATTGGAGGTTTTTGTCTCTCCATTACTCTTACTTGTACCGATGAGGTGTGGGTTCTAAGCACTGCATTGTTACCGTCTTCTCTGTTTTCCACAAAGAAAGTGTCTTGCATATCTCTTGCAGGATGCTCTGGTGGGAAATTGAGTGATGAAAACACATGCCAATCATCTTCTATCTCTGGTCCTTCTTCAACAATATAGCCTATTCTTGTGAATATTTCTATTATTTCATTTCTAACTATTGATAGCGGATGACGTGAGCCTAAGCTAAACTCTGTTGCAGGCTTTGTTAGGTCGTCTTTTTCTGCACCACTTTCTTCCTCTTGAACCACCGATTCTCTTAGGGTTTCTATCTTATCTTGAACTCCAATCTTTAGGTCATTAAGAAGAATTCCTATTTCTTTCTTTAGGTCAGAAGGAGCATTCTTAAATTCTAAAAATAAGTCATTTAATAATCCTTTTTTGCCTAAGTACTGTATTCGAATATTCTCAACATCATTAATTGCTGAGGCTTTCAAATCTTTTAATTTCCCAATTTCCTCTAAAATTCGTTCTTTCATTTATTTTTTATTTTTCTTCAATAATAGATATTGTCATCTTAATGTCTTCCACTGGACGATCAAATCTATCTTTTTGAGCTTTTGCTATTTTATCAATCACATCCAATCCTTCAACAACTTCTCCAAAAACGGTGTAGTCGTAGTCAAGGAATGGCACTCCTCCAATTGTTTTATATGTTTCTTTTTGTAGTGGGTTGAAAGTCTTTCCCATACGAGATTCAAAGTTGCTTAGTTCTGCATCAGAGTAGGTTTTCCCGTGAGTAATGTAGAATTGTGAGCCTGAAGAAGCTTTCTTAGGATTCATTTGGTCACCCATTCTTGCTGCAGCCAATGCTCCCTTTTTATGAATTAGGTTTTGGTTAAATTCAGCTGGTATTGTGTAACTTGGACCTCCTTGACCTAATTGTTGTCCTTTCTTTGCTGTTTTTGAATCTGGGTCTCCACCTTGAATCATAAACTCATTGATAACTCTGTGGAAAAGAGTCCCATCGAAATATCCTTCTTTTGCAAGTTTTATGAAGTTGTCTCTATGTTGAGGTGTCTCGTTATAAAGAACTGCCTTCATGTTTCCGTAATTTGTACTAATTAATACCATAGTTTGTTTTTCTTTTACTTCTTGTTTTTGAATTTCTTTACCTTTGTTTTCTGGTTGCTTATTTTCTGCTTGAGCCGATTTATTGGCACAACTCATTGTGAAAAGTCCAGAAAAAAGGACTAAAATTGAAAGAATCTTTGCATTCATATTAATAATTTTATTAGATTTGCACTTTAAATTAAACCGCAATATTACAAAATTTCAGTGTTATGAAAAAGAATATAGTTAGATTTTTTTCTTTTATGCTTCTATTAGCTATCGCAATCCCTTTCCTTTCAGGATGCAAAGAAGATAATAAATGTAGATTGGTTGTGAAAGTAGTTGATGTTACTAACACTTCAATTGTTATTCCTGGGGCATCGATTGAAATATCTAAAGAATCTGGTAGTGTTAAAGCAGAAGGAATAACTGATAGCAAGGGAGAGGCTTTCTTTACTTTCGATAATGAGGCTATATTAGATATCAATGTTTCTAAGACTGATAATGTAGGATATACTCGTTATGGAAAATCAACAGTTAGACTTGTTCCTGGTGAAACTGAAGAGAAGCAAGTTTTGCTACAACAATAATATTATCTCTTCTTCTTATTTTTGATTATTCCTTTTTTATTAAATAGATTTAAACTTATATCCTCTTGCGCTAAAGAAGAATAGAGTATTTTTTAGAGCATAAAGCATATTTTCTTTTGCCTTAATATTATCGTGAAAAAGTACAATATCATTATTTGTTATTGAATTTCTAACATTCCTCCAAACCCTTCTATTGGTTAATAATTTATTGTAGTCGTAGCTTAGCACACTCCAAAGGATTATTCTGTATTTCTTTTTTAAGTGGAAATGTTGTTTTGGTGTTATTCTTCCATATGGGGGTCTATATAGGTCGGAATTGATTAATTGATTTGCCAATTCAATATCTGAATAATAATCTTCATCTTTTTTTGTATTCCATCCTTTAATATGATGAAAGGTGTGATTGCCCACTCTATGTCCTCTTTTAATTATATCTTCGAAAATCTCAGGATATTTTTTCACATTATCTCCTACACAAAAGAAAGTAGCTTTGGCATTATACTCATCTAAAAGATCTAAAACCTCAGGGGTAACCTCTGGAACTGGACCATCATCAAATGTTAGGTATATGTTTTTCCCTTTGGAGGGGATCTTAAATTCACATTGTTTGAAAAAAGAAAATTGCAATATTGGATGTACTTTTGTTAGCATTTATCTTCGTTTATTTTGTCTAAAACATTATTTATTACTTCGTATTCAAATCCCTTTGAGTTGAGATATGATATTATCTTTCGCTTTTTTGTTAAGTGATGTTCCCCTTTAAGTGTTTTAAGTTTTTTGGTTGTAATGTCCAAACATAAGTCAAAATATTCCGTTTCATCAATTTCATCTAAACCAATTGAAATACATTTTTCTGAAATATTCTTTTGTTTGAGAGAATATCTAATCTTTATCCTTCCCCATTGGTTTTGATGAAACTTACTAATAGAATATAATTTAGCATATCGTTCTTCATTCAAATAGTTTTGGGAAATAAGATTTACTATTACTTGGTCGGCCTGATCATAATCTAATCCCCAATCTCGAAGTTTTTTAGTCACTTCTTGATGGCTTCGTTCCTGAATGGAGCAATATTCTTTTGCTAAATCCTCTCCTTGTTTAATGGTATAAATTTGTCTTTTAGTCATTAGAATTAAAATAACACGTAAAATAGTTTTGCAAATGTAAGAAAATGAAGTATTTTTGCAATGAAATTATTAATAATTTTTCAATGAAAGCATCAAAAATTTACTTTTCTGCTTTGTTTATCATTTCTGTTCTTAATGTCTCGTGCAATAAAAATAATAAAGAAATAGACTACGGCGTTTCAATTACTGCTCCTAAAATGATTGGAACATCGGCAGAGTTGTTTTCAGAGGACAATATAACAATACTTAGAAAATCAAACTCCTTTAACTTCCTTATTTTAAATAATTCTTTTTCAAATTCCGACTCAATTTATAATTTATCCTTTTCTCCTTTGGGGATAATGCAATCAATATACAGTATTAATAACGAATCATATATTGATGTCTTTAATCAAAGGTTCGACATTATTGATACAACACTTCTTTTCAATAATATATCTGTAATTAGAAAATTAGTTACAGAAATTGATTCAACAATTAAGATTGACAATCAAATTATATCTGAGAAAACAAAAGAAACAAGAATCTCACAAAAGCTCCAATTCCCTCTTATCTATGATGGAATTTTAAAGTCGAAGAGGCATAGGTTTAATATTAATGAGCATGAGCAGAAAATAATTGAATATTTCACTATTAAAGGAAGCTTTGGAGTTTGTATTGATAAAGCCTTTAATGCAGTGGATATATCAATTGGGAACGCCAACTATTCCCTCCTATTAATAGAACCAATACAAGTAGATATTAAGAATTTTATTAGTAATTTTTCTGAAAACGATTACAAAGTGATAATTGATAAATTAGAAAAACAAATAATTAAAATAACCTTCCCAAATATTTCAGACACTTCAACCTATAATCTTTTTCTACCCAATCTGTCTTTCGATTCTTCTCAGAAATTAAATAATTTATGGATTAGTTCAGAAATAAAAATTATTAAACCAACCCCTGCAGAGCTTAAAATGAGGGAGTCTAACATTGAAAAACAACTCCAAGCTTCATCTAAAACCGAAAACTATATATTTAATAAACCATTTATTTACATAATTAGAGGACAGAACTCAAATTCAATCCTTGCAATAGGTGTATTCATTAACAGGTAATTAAATAAAACTTGAATTATTTTATTTATTTCTTTTATTTTTCCTTTGAATCTTGATATCAATTTTATATCTTTGCCTTTTCAATTCGAAATAACAGTTATTTATAGTTATAACCTTATATTAAAGAGAGATGAAAGTATACCAGACATCAGAAATTAAAAACATCGCCTTAGTTGGCGGGGCCAAATCAGGAAAGACAACTTTAGCTGAAGCAATGGCTTTCGAATCAGGATTAATAACACGTAGAGGTAGTGTTGAAGACAAAAATACCCTATCAGACTATAGGGAAATTGAATTTGACAGAAAAAACTCTATTGTCTCAACTATTTTATATGCTGAACACAGTGGTAAGAAAATAAATTTTATTGATGTACCAGGTTTTTCAGATTTTCAAGGCGAGCTTGTAGCATCTTTAAATGCTGTTGAAACAGCAGTTGTTGTAATTAACGCTCAGATCGGTATTGAGGTTGGAACTGAAATCGCTTTCAAACATACCGAAAAACTTGAGATGCCTATTATGTTTGTTATGAATCAGCTCGACACTGAAAAAGCAAACTTCGATGAACAAATCCGAGAGATGAAAGATTTTTTTGGAGAAAAGATTACAATTATTCAATATCCTGTTAATGCAGGTGTTGGATTCGATTCTTTTATAGATCTTATTACTCAAAAATTATATAAGTATCCAAAAGAAGGAGGAATTCCTGAAATTTTAGATATTCCTGAATCTGAACAAGCAACCTCAGCAGATCTTCATCTAAAATTAGTTGAGAATTCTGCATCAGGAGCAGATGATTTAATGGAAAAATACTTTGAACAAGGAACCCTAACAATTGAAGAAGTTAGAAGAGGAATTAAACTTGGATTAGCTTCAAGAAGCGTATTCCCTGTGCTATGTACTAGTGCAAAAGAAAATATGGGCGTTGGTAGAATGCTCGAATTTATTTCACATAATGTTCCAAGTCCAAATGAAGCATTAGCAACTAAAACCTTAGTTAATGGGAATAAGGTATCTTATGATCCTTCAAAACCAGCAACCTTATTTATATTTAAAACCTCAAATGAACAGCATTTGGGTGAGATTGCATATATGAAGGTGGTATCAGGAGAGATTGTAGAGGGAATGGATGTTGTGAACTCTAAGAAAGAATCAAAAGAAAGAATATCACAAATCTTTGCTAATTATGGCAAGAATAGAACAAAACTAGATAAGGCAGTTGCAGGAGATATAATAAGTACAATTAAACTTAAAGATGCTAAAACAAACACAACACTAACAACTCTAAAAAACACTTCTGAAGTAGTAACTCCAATTATATTCCCAGAACCCATCTACACAACAGCAATTAAAGCAGTTGTTAATGCAGATGATGAAAAGGTTGGAGCTCTTATTAACGAATATTGTCAGCATGACCGTTCAATGAAAGTTGAAATTTCAAGAGAGTTGAAGCAAACAATTATTAGAGGTATGGGTGAACTTCATATTAATACTCTTAAATGGTATTTCGATAATCAACATAAAATTGGAATTGAACTAATGGCTCCAAAAATTCCTTATCGTGAAACCATAACAAAAAATGCAGAAGCATCTTATCGTCATAAAAAACAATCAGGAGGAGCAGGGCAATTTGGAGAAGTTTATCTATTGATAGAGCCATTTGTTGAAGGACAGCCAAAACAAACAAAATATCCAATTCGTGGAACAGAAGTAATTGAACTTCCTTGGGGAGGGAAATTAGTATTTAATAATTGTATCGTTGGAGGGGCTATTGACACAAGGTTTCTGCCTGCTATCCTAAAAGGGATTATGGAGAAAATGGAAGAAGGTCCATTAACCGGTTCCTATGCAAGAGATATTATTGTTAGTGTTTATGATGGAAAAATGCACCCAGTTGACTCCAACGAATTAGCATTTAAACTTGCAGGGAGAGCAGCTTTTAGAGAAGCATTCAAACACGCAGGAGCAAAAATTCTTAAACAAAAATATGAAATAGAAGTTGAGGTTCCTTAAGAAATGATGGAGGAGTTATGACAGATCTTCAAGGAAGAAGAGCTATTGTAATGGGAATGGATTCGGAAGGAAGGAATCAAATTATAAAAGCACAAGTTCCTCTTGCAGAAATGTATCGCTATTCAACCTCTCTGTCTTCTCTAACTTCAGGAAGAGGATGGTATTCAATGAAATATAAAGAGTACCAACATATTCCAACAGAAGAACAAAATGCATTATTAAAAGCATACGAAGAAGCAACAAAAGACGAAGAATAGTCTTTGTTTAGTTAATAATATTCCTAAAGAGGGGTTTGCTAGTCAAGCCCCTCTTCTTTTTTATATCGGTAAATAGGAATCGTTTATCAGGATAAATGGTTTATTTTGTCGGTTTTAACTTGCTATTAATAACAATAAATCAATATCTTTGCCGAAAAATGAATTCAGTCATGAAAGAAAGAAAAAATCATCGAAACGATTCCATATTTGGAATATTTATAGGTTTAATCCTAATAGGTGGAGGATTAATTTATCTATTTAGTAATTTAGGATTAATAGATCATTCAATTGTTGAAATAGTAGTATCATTCCCTATGCT
>Ga0172378_10002277_pt1 | contig 17922 bp, 15 predicted proteins | sample GrowelOW332metaG_FD_119755 | JGI IMG/M metagenome (GOLD analysis project Ga0172378, IMG submission 119755) | Groundwater microbial communities from an aquifer near a municipal landfill in Southern Ontario, Canada - Pumphouse #3_1 metaG | ecosystem: Environmental > Aquatic > Deep subsurface >... | reverse complement strand
ATTGGTTAAAAGTCTGAACTCTTTTCCAATTATATCATCGAAATTGTAATATGCTTCATTTCCTACCACTACATCATCTACTACATCAATATCGTCATAATTTATACTTTTATAGCCTAGCATAACAAGTGTTAAATCTGATAAGCGGTTGTATTGATCAACAGATACTACAACTTCATTATAAGCTGATGGCATACGACCCTCTAATATGTCGTATTGGGAATTCATAAGGTCTGTGTTATCAACAATTTCTTGAAAAATATTATAATTGATAGACATTCCAACAGTTCCTAAAGCTTTAATCATTTTATTATATAAAAAATCGACTGATAAGAATTTAGCTGGTAAATCTTCATCAATAGAAATTCCAGTAAATACATATTTATTAATATCAATGCCATATCCGTATTGAATATCATTATATAAATTTTCATCCATTTTTTCGATATATTCTAAAAAAGTAACGGATAAATCGTTATTTATTATTGCTTCTTTAAACTTTTCGAACAATTTATTTACATATATTTGTTTAAGTGCAGGATAACTTTCTAATGTAGAATCTTCAGAAAAACCCATAAATGAAGAATAATCAATATCGTTATCATTTATTGTAAGGGGGTAACTAGATAGAGTATCCGACTGCATTTTATCGATATAATTACCAAAACCATTAGAAAGAGATAGAACAAGTGCTATTCCAATAATACCAATACTTCCTGCAATAGAAGTTATAATTGTACGTACTTTTTTAGTGAAAAGATTTTTAAAACTTAAATTAAGTGCAGTAAAAAATGACATTGAAGTTTTATTTTTTTTATTTTTTGATAACTTTTCTTTATTTTCTTTTTTATTAATTGGAGTATATATTTTATCTTCTTGTTTAGGTGGGTTAGAATCGTCAATAATAAGTCCATCTAAAAGTTTAATAATTCTTGTTGAATATTGGTCTGCTATTTCAGCATTATGTGTAACCATAATAACAAGTCTTTCACTTGCTATTTCTTTAATTAAATTCATAATTTGAATACTTGTTTGTGTATCTAATGCACCAGTTGGTTCATCGGTTAAAAGTATTTCTGGGTCGTTTACTAATGCCCTTGCAATAGCTACCCTTTGCATTTGTCCACCACTTAATTGGTTTGGCTTTTTTGTTAATTGGTCAGCAAGACCTACTCTTTCTAAAACTGATTTAGCTTTTTGATATCTTAATTCGTTTGAAACACCTGAAAGAGTTAATGCAAGTTCAACATTTGCAAGTACTGATAAATGAGGTATTAAATTATAACTTTGAAAAACAAAACCTATGCTATGGTTTCTATAAGCATCCCAATCGGATGGTTTATATTCTTTAGTAGATTTGCCTTTAATAATTAAATCGCCTGTTGTATATCTATCAAGTCCACCTATAATATTTAATAAAGTTGTTTTTCCACAACCTGATGGGCCTAATATAGATACAAATTCACTACTATTAAATTCTAGATTAATACCTTTTAAAGCGTTGACCTCAGTTGTACCGATTATGTATTTTTTTGTAATATTTTTTAGCTTTAACATCCTGAAAAATTCTCCTGTTATTTAAGTTTTATGAAATAATAATATTATAAATTAGTTGACTTGTCAACTGTTTTATAGATGATAGAAATGTTGAAAATTGGAAAATTAAATCCGCTCAAAATATTTTGAGCGGATAAAAATTTAGTCCATAAATATTCGATTATCTTTTTTTTGTAATGAATTAATTGAATAATAAAGCGGTACACCTAAAGCATAAACAAAAACCGTTTGTGTTGCAAGTATCGGAAAAAAGTTTATAAAGAATGCTCCGTTACCTCCTGCAAGTGCCCATACAATAGGTAATATAAACGCATTTAAAAGCACAGGTGGTAATCCGCCAAAAATAACTTTAATTAAATCTTTTTTTAATAACTTACCTATATAATAAGTTGTAACCGCCGCAAGCAGTGTTGTTAAGCTTCCCATAGTTATATCTATAAATCCGTAAGGGGATAATAAATTAGCTATTAGACAGCCTATAAACAAGGCAGGCACGCTCTCAAAAAAGAAAAGCGGTAAAATAGTAAGTGCTTCGGCAGGCCGTATTTGAATAGGGCCAAATGCAATTGGGGCAAAAGCAAGAGTCAATGCGGCATAAGCCGCTGCAATTATGCCAGCACGGCATAAACGCTTTGTGGATAAATTCATTAAATATACCTCGGTTTTTTTATTTGGAAGTGTTTACCGAAAACCTTCCGCAAGTAATTTAGCACAAATTACTTAAAAAAGCAATTAAATTAATTTAAAAATTATCTTGCTTCATTAAAAGGTTTGTACATGAATGAATAAAATATCATCCATAAACCAGAAAGTCCGACCAATACATAAATAATACTTGATAATAGACTGTAATCCATTGTAATAAATGTTACAAGGTTAAAACTTACAAGTCCAATTAAAAGCCAGTTGATAGCTCCTATTAATACTAGTATAAATGCTATAATTGTGGTAATTCTCATATTTATTTCCCTCCTGCAAACAGTATGGGTATAATTATAAAAAATATTTATTAAACAAAAATATTTTCAAGTACTAAATTATCATATTCAAAAACTTCAACAAAATCTCTTTTTAAAAATTTAGTAAAATTAAATTTACCATAATTGAAAAGATGTGTTTTTAAAAGAACAGGTGTGGCAATATCAAATTCATAGCATATGTCTATAAGGTAAGTTAAAAAATTGCCATAAGAAAATTTTCCTTCTTTTTCATATACATATTGTCTAACTATTTTGTTGTCTATATAAAGTTTAGCCCATATTTTTATCATTTAATACTCCAATTTTTTTATCTGTTATAAATTATTATATGCAGATTTGATAAAAAAGCAATTAAAATATTGACATTAACACATAAAATCTATAAAATAGATAGAAAGACTATAGGTGTAAGATGATAAAGAAAAAAAGCATATCAGAAAATGTTTTAAGGCGTCTACCAAAATATTATAGAATATTGCAAGAACTTGAACATGAAAATGTTAAAAAGATTTCTTCAACAGTTATATCTAAAATGCTTAATTTTACTGCTTCACAAGTAAGGCAAGATTTATCAAATTTTGGTGAATTTGGGCATCAAGGCTATGGATATGATGTTGTTTATTTAAAAGAACAGATAAATAATATTTTAGGTTTGAACAGAATTCATAATGTTATAGTTGTAGGTGGTGGACGAATTGGTCAAGCACTAGCAAATTACAGAGGTTTTAAAGAAGAGGGATTTGCAGTTCTTGCTGTTTTTGATATTAAGACTGAAGGAATTAATGTTGGCGAAGGTATAAAAGTTTTAAAAATGTCACAACTTGAAGCATATTTAAAACAAAATTATGTTGAAGTTTGTATTATCGCAACACAAAAAGAAGTAGCAAAAGATGTTGCAGATCAAGTAAAGGCTTTAGGGATAAAAGCGTTTTGGAATTTTGCTCCGTGCGATTTATCATTAGGTGAAGATGTAGTTGTCGAAAATATTAATATGAGTGAAAGTTTGTTTATGCTAGCATATAAATATAAAAATTTAAATAAAGAATAGAGGAAGGGAAAATAAAGTGGAAAAGTTAAATAAAGATATAATTAAGATTATCAGTGAAGATTGCCGATATTCTACTTCAAAAATTGCTGTAATGCTTGGAGAGAATGAAGAGACTATAAGCACTGCTATTGAACAAATGGAAAATGATGGCATAATAGTTAAGTATGCCGCAATTATTGATGAAGAAAAAATATCAACAGGTAGTGTACAGGCATTAATAGAAGTAAAAGTTGCACCGCAAAAAAATAAAGGATTTGATTCGATAGCTGATGAAATTTATGAGTTACCTGAAGTTAAGACTTTATATCTTATGAGTGGAGGTTTTGACCTTGCTGTATTTGTTGAAGGAAAAACTTTAAGGGATGTTGCAAGGTTTGTTTCTGAAAGGCTTTCAACATTAGATTCTGTATTGTCTACTGCAACGCATTTCATTCTTAAAAAATATAAAATTGAAGGTGCCGTTACAAAATCGGAAGATTCTTCAAAGAGGTTGGCTGTTCATCCATGAAAAATTTTATAAGTGATACTGCAAAAGAAATAAAACCTTCTGGAATTCGAAAATTTTTTGACGTTGTATCAGAAATACCAGGAGCAATTTCGTTAGGTGTTGGAGAACCTGATTTTATAACACCTTGGGGAATTAGAGATGCGGCTATAAAATCGATTCAAAAGGGAAATACACAATATACTTCTAATCGTGGAATTACTCCATTAAGAGAAAATATTTCTAAATATTTAAATGACCATTTTAATTTATCATACGATAAAGATGAAATATTAATTACTGTTGGTGCTAGTGAAGGAATTGATGTTACACTTCGTGCTATTTGTAATTTGGGCGATGAAATACTTGTACCAGAACCTAGTTATGTATCATATGCGCCTTGTATTCAGTTAGCGGGTGGAGTGCCTGTTCCTGTTTGTTGTACTGTCGAAAATGGATTTAGACTTACTCCTGAAATGATAGAACTTGCAGTAACAAAAAAATCTAAAGCGATAATACTTCCTTATCCTAATAATCCTACGGGTGCTATTATGGAAAAGGAATACCTTGATAAAATTAAGCCTATTATAGAAAAATACGATTTACTTGTAATTAGCGACGAAATTTATGCAGAACTTACATACGGAAGTAAACATGTTTCGATAGCTTCTTATGAAGGTTTTCGCGATAGATGTGTATTAATAAGCGGATTTAGTAAGGCGTTTGCAATGACAGGTTGGAGAATTGGATATGTTGCAGCACCACCAGAATTATCACAAGCAATGTTAAAAATACATCAGTATGTAATAATGTGTGCCCCTACGGCATCTCAATATGCGGCAAATTATGCATTAAGTGATGGTTTTAATGATAATTTTGCAGTAATTGATGATATGAGAACTGAATATGACAGAAGAAGGCGTTTTATGGTAAGTGCCTTAAATGAAGCAGGATTGTCGTGTTATGAGCCAAAAGGTTCGTTTTATGTATTTCCTTCAGTAAAATCAACTGGATTGACGGGCGATGAATTTGCTAATCAATTGTTAAAAGAAGAAAAACTTGCAGTTGTACCTGGATCAGCTTTTGGAGATTGTGGACTTTATCATATCAGATGTTCGTATGCTTATTCTATGAATAATTTAACAGAAGCAGTTAAACGAATTGGACGATTTGTAAAAAAAATTAAGTAAAAAATATAATAATTGTAATAAAAAGACTCGTTTTTTAACAAAAACGAGTCTTTTTTAGTATAATTTTAACAAAAAAGAAAAATATAAAAATTTTAAAAAGGGAAATTTTTAAATCAAAAAAATTTTTTAATTCATATAATGTAATATTAAGTTATATTTTTATACAGAGGAAATAATATGAAATATATTAGTTATAATTCAAGAATGAATAATGAAGGGAATTTAATATGTGAACCATGTAGCAATATGTGTAATCCTTGTAACATACCAGATAATGATAGATGTCCCGTTTGCCCAATGGGACCTAGAGGACCACAAGGGCCACAAGGACAAAGAGGGCTTACAGGTACGGAAGGACCAACAGGACCAACAGGTCCAACAGGACCAACAGGACCAACTGGACCAATAGAACTAGGACCAACAGGACCAACAGGTCCAACAGGAAATATAGGACCAACAGGGCCAACTGGATGTAAGGGTGACAAGGGGGATAAGGGTGATATAGGACCAACTGGTCCAATTGGAAATATAGGTCCAACAGGACCAACTGGATGTAAAGGTGACAAGGGTGACAAGGGCGATATTGGATTAACAGGACCTCAAGGTTGTAAAGGGGATGCTGGTGCCACAGGTGCACAAGGTATTCAAGGACCAAAAGGCGATACTGGTGTTACTGGTGCACAAGGTGTCCAAGGTGTTCAAGGTACAAAAGGTGATACTGGTGAAACAGGGCCTCAAGGTTTAGTAGGTCCAAAAGGAGAAACAGGTCAAACTGGTTTACAAGGAACACAAGGTGTTCAAGGATCAAAAGGCGATACTGGTGACTCTGGTGTTACTGGTGCAACAGGTCAAACTGGTTTACAAGGAAGTCAAGGTTTAATTGGACCAAAAGGTGATACTGGTGCCACTGGTGCAACAGGTGCACAAGGTGTTCAAGGACCAAAAGGTGATACTGGTGAAACAGGACCTCAAGGTTTAGTAGGGCCAAAAGGAGAAACAGGCCAAACTGGTTTGCAAGGAACACAAGGTGTTCAAGGAACAAAAGGCGATACTGGTGAAACAGGACCTCAAGGACCAATAGGACCAAAAGGCGATACCGGTTTAACTGGACCAAAAGGTGATACTGGTGAAACAGGACCTCAAGGACCAATAGGACCTAGAGGAGATACTGGTTTAACTGGACCAAAAGGTGATACTGGTGCTACTGGTGCAACAGGGGTACAAGGTGTTCAAGGACAAAAAGGCGATACGGGTGAAACAGGGACTCAAGGTTTAATTGGACCAAAAGGCGAAACAGGTCAAACTGGTTTACAAGGAATACAAGGTGTTCAAGGATCAAAAGGCGATACAGGTGAAACAGGACCTCAAGGGCCTATAGGACCTAGAGGTGATACTGGTTTAAGTGGATCAAAAGGTGATATGGGTTTACCAGGATTACAGGGAATACAAGGTGTTCAAGGACCAAAAGGTGATACAGGATGTTGCTGTTGTTCAGGAGAAACCGGTCCAACGGGTCCAACAGGAGCAACAGGAGCAACAGGAGCAACAGGACCAACAGGGCCAGAAGGTCGTTCAGGAACATGTGCGTGTCCATGTGAAGTAACATTTGGTAAATTGTATGATTTTCTTATAAGTAATAATTTTGAATTTAAAACTTCTTTAGATAATTCATATAATTTATTATTATCTAGTACGACAGCAAGTCCTGCAACAATTTATAATACTTGGTCAGTACAATTCGATGAAGATAATATTGTACCTATTTGTAAAACTGAAGCATTATGGCTTGAATTTACTACTTTACAAGAGCAAACAACTTTTTTAAATTTATTATCTGTCATTTTAAGACGAACATTGGAATGTTGTCACGATTGCTTACCTTGTGAGGAATGTCCTGAGATTATTTCAGTTGATCAATATAATAGTATAATTAGTATGCCGAGTGAATGTAATTATGAATATTCTTTAGATTCTGATTGTAATTGTACTTTAGAGCAATGTGAAGCCTATGCCAAAAAAATTAGTTTATGTAGCTTTACAAATTGTAACGGAGAAAAACTTCGTAAAATTGTTGAAAGAAAAAATGCAGAGAATAAAGCAATAGCAAATATTACAACTCAAAAAGAATTTTTATTTGTAGCTGATGATGATAAAGTAATAAGTCAAACAGGTCTTGCAGCAGTTGCGGTATCTTATATCGAAAATGCATTGTATAAAGTTGCTATAATATGTCTTGATGATGTAAATATGATTACATTTAAAGATATTGTTTAAATATAAAAAAAAGGCTTTTCAAATATAATTTGAAAAGCCTTTGCTACATATAATTTATTTATCTTCAATATCTAAAAGTTTTTCAGATTTTTCAGAAGTTATTTCAGATACATCTTTTAATTTTCGTTCAATTTTTCTTGTTCTTTTTGAAGCATCGTCTAATGTGTCTTGTGCTTCTTGCAATTTCTTTTGAGTTAGCATTAAAAGGTCAGCAAATCGAGAAAACTCATGTTTAAAAGCAGATAACAACTCCCACAGTTCATTGCTATGCTTTTCAATTGCCATCGTTTTAAAGCCTGTTTGTAGTGTTGATAATAGCGCTGATAAATTAGCAGGTCCGCACATAACAATTCTTTTTGTTTGAAGATTTTCGATTAGTCCGTTTATTTGTAATGCCTCAGCATATAAACTTTCAATAGGAAAATACATTATTGCAAAATCGGTAGTTTTTGGTGTAATGATATATTTTTTTGAGATGCTGTCGGCTTGTTTTTTTATAACAGTTTCTAAATTTTTGCGGGCTTTTAAAATATCTTCTTTATTACAATCATCTAATGCCGATAAATAACGGTTAAATTCTTCAATAGGAAATTTACTGTCAATAGGAAGTAAAACATCGCTATCTTTTGAAGGAATTATTATTGCGAAATCAACAATATCGTTGCTTCCAACCTTGTCAATTTTACAATTTTTAATATATTGATTAGGTGCAAGCATTTGGCTTAACATATTATCTAGTTGAAGTTCTCCCCAAGTGCCACGAAGCTTAACATTTGAAAAAACTTTTTTTATATCATTAACATTTCCAGCTATTTGATGCATTTCGCCAATGCCTTTATAAACGGCTTCAAGTCTTTCACTTACAAGTTCAAAACTTTGATTTAATCTTTTTTCTAATGTCTGTGACAACTTTTCATCGACAGTTTGTCGCATAAGGTCTAATTGTTTAGAATTTTCGTCATTGATATTTTTTAAACTTAAAGTCATTTGCGATTTTAATTCATTTATTCGATATTCTGTCATTTTGCTTTGATATTCGATATGTTCTTCTAATGAATTTAAACGTTCTTTAGAAATGTCAGTATTTCTGTTGTTTAATTCTGCAAGACTTCCGCCTGTCATTGTAATTATATTTTTTAAATTTTCATAGTAACTGTCAGTTTTATGGTTATCAGTCTTTTTGTCTTTTAATCGATAAATAACTATAAATTGCATAAAAACAATTAAAATAGCTAAAAAAAGCAATATAATTAATAAAATATCATTCATTTTTTATTTCCTTAGCACGATTAATTAGTAATTCTTTTTTGTTAAACTTAGGTTCAATAACACATTCAATTAAAAGTTTTTCTAATGCGATTTTAATATTAATATTATTAAAACCAAGCATTAATAAATCTCCGCCTCTGATATTTAAGTCTTTAAAAGTAAAAGGCGTATTATTTTCAATCATTTGATTACGAACTTTTTCCCATTTAACAATAGTAGGGCATATGGATAAATTATCTTTACAAGCAGAAAAATCTGCCTGTTTTAAATTAATTAAATCAAAATAACTATCATAATTTTTAGCAATAAACAATTTAATTTTACTTGTTTTTGTCTTTGAATCTAAATCGTACATATGTAATGAGATTAAATTTGTTATTTCTTTTATTTCGTTTTTAGAAGCTTTTAGTCGTTTTAAGACAGTTTGTGCAATTTCAGCACCTATAATATCGTGTCCTCTAAAACTTTTATTTTTTAAATAACAAGCGGGTTTTCCTATATCATGTAAAAGTGCCGCAAGCCTAATATTTGGCATAGCATATTTAACAGCTTTAAAAGAATGTTCTAATACATCATATTTATGGAAATCTGAGCGTTGTGATATATTATTTCCAATTGTTAATTCAGGGATAATTTTATCTAAAACGCCAATTTTATAAAGTAGTTTTAAAGCGTTATAATGACCATCTTTTTTTAAATATTTTGTATCTGCTGTTAAAATTAATTTTAATTCTGTGAAAATTCGTTCATTACTGATATATTCAATTTGCTTACTAAATTTTTTTGCTGATAATAAAGTGTTTTCATCAGGAGTAAATTCTAGTTCGCCACAAAATCTGCAAAGTCTCATAAGTCTTAATCCATCATTACAAAAAACTTTATCGGGATTAGTAACTGTTGATATTATTTTATTTTCAATATCATTTATTCCATTTAATGGGTCAACAAAAACATCTGCTTTAATATCGTAGTATACTGCATTACATTTAAAATCACGCCTTAATGCATCTTCTTCAATGTTATTAGTAAAAGATGCAGTAGATGGTGTATGCCCTCTTTCATACTGTTCTGTACGGAAAGAAGAAAACTCATATGACTGATTATTAATGTCAGAAATTTTAACAGTTAATGTGTTTTTATATATACAATTAACTATAAAACCGCTATTTATTGCATATTCTGTAAAAATTTCTGGTGTTAAGGGAGCGGATATATCAAAATCGCTTGAGGAAAGCCCTGCAAGAAAATTCCGCACATTTCCTCCTGTAACATATAGAGGACAAGGAAGGTTATTAGCTAATGTTATTAAAGTCTTTGGTATAATATTTTTCATAGAATATAGTTGTTTCATTAATAAAAATTGTATCACAAAAGCATAACTATTGCAAGTATATGATGTTTATATTAATTTAATATAAAAATAAAAACATATTGCAAGTATATAAAAAATAGTGTATAATACTCACATAAAATTAATTTAAACACAGAGGACAAGATGCTAAATATTGTATACAATCCTACCGCTGCTAAGGGCAAATCAAAAATAAAGTTGAAAATTGTTGAAGAAAAATTAAATGAAATGAATGTCCTTTATAAAATAAGTGAAACATTAAGGGAAAAACACGCAATAGAACTTACTAAACAACTTATTGAAGATGGCGCAACAGATATTATCGCAATGGGTGGCGATGGTACAATAAATGAAGTTTTAAATGGCTTTTCAAATTTTGAAAATGTTAATTTAGGTATAATACCTAGTGGTACAGGAAATGATTTTGTAAGCAGTATTGGTATTCCGTTAGATGCTGAAAAAGCATTGGATATTATTTTAAATGAAAAACCTAAATATACAGATTATATGCAGTTAGAAGGTGTTCGAGGTATTAATGTAGTTGGAACAGGCATTGATGTCGATGTTTTAAAAAGAGCAAAAAAAGCAAGGATATTTAAAGGTAAAGTACAATATCTTTTAGCACTTATAACAAGCCTTATTAAATTTAAAGATTATAGACTTGATATTACATATAATGACAAAACAGAAAAAAGGAAAGGTCTTATAGCCTGTGTTTGTAATGGTAATGTTTTTGGTGGTGGTATTAAAATTTGCCCAATAGCTATTCCTGATGATGGTTATTTAAATTATATGGTAGCATTCAATGTAAAAAAGAAAAAAATACCAGGTGCATTTAAAAGCCTTATAAAAGGTACTATTTTAAATGAACCAATAACACATACAGAAAAGACAAAAGAAATAGAAGTAACATCTCCAGATAAAATGACAGTAAATGTTGATGGCGAATTATATGATGATTTACCTTTTAAAGTAAAAATTGTTCACGATACTTTAAAAATTTATAGACCAATATTAGAAAAAACAACAATTTAAATAGCTAAAAATACAAAATAAAAAACAGCTACAATTGAAGCTGTTTTTTTGGTGACCCCGACGAGATTCGAACTCGTGTAACCGCCGTGAAAGGGCGGTGTCTTAACCGTTTGACCACGGGGCCTAATATTAAATTGCATTTTTAAGTAAAAACTAACAAAAAGAAATTGGTAGCGGCGGTCGGATTCGAACCAACGACCTGCCGGGTATGAACCGGCCGCTATAACCAGCTAAGCTACGCCGCCATTAATTTTGTTTTGGTTGCGGGGGTGGGATTTGAACCACACGACCTTCGGGTTATGAGCCCGACGAGCTACCAAGCTGCTCCACCCCGCGATATTGCCGTCTCTAAGACGCTATATCATTCTATATAAAATTAGAAAATTTGTCAACTAAATTATTGTACTTAATATTATATTTTTTTAATTTAATAAAAAGTGTAACAATCTCGTATTTCCTTGAAAAATTTTATTATAATTGTTATACTGTTAATATTGCATTAAATAATACAATTTTGCATAATAAGGTAATTTATTTATGAAAGTTATAGAAAAAGATTTAAAAAACAATACAATAGCAGTTGCTTTGTCAGGTGGTTCTGATTCGATGTCGCTTGTAACTTATCTTTTAAATAATAAAAAAAGATTAAATTTACAATTAAAAGTTATTAACATTGAACATGGTATTAGAGGTGACGAATCGGAAAGGGATAGCAATTTTGTTAAAAAGTTTTGTGAAAATAATAATATAGAATGCTTTATGTTTAAGGTCGATAGTATAAAACTAGCTAATAATAAAGGATACAGTTTAGAGCAGGCAGCAAGAATTTTAAGATATGAATGTTTTAATAAAGTAATAAATGAATGCAAAGCAGATTATATAGCAACCGCACATCATAAAAGTGATAATGCAGAAACTATTATTTTTAATCTATTAAGGGGTGCATCTTTAAACGGAGTATCAGGAATAAAATATAAAACAGGTAATATTATTAGACCTCTTATTGATACCGAAAAATCGGATATTGAAAAATATATAGCTGATAATAATATAAGCTATGTTACAGATAGTACAAATTTAGATACAGACTATACAAGAAATTATATAAGGCATCAAATAATGCCTGTATTAAATAAAGCATTCCCTACTGCTGAAAATTCTATAACAAGGTTCGCACATCTTGCAGGAGCGGATAACGATTTTTTAAATAATTTAGCAAAAAAGTTAGTTTTTATCGATAAAAATGCCGTAAAAATAGAATTTTGTCAAGAAAGACCGCTTTTTTATCGTGCTGTTGTTATAAGTTTAAAAGCTTTAAATATTGAAAAAGATTATACATTAAAACATTTAGAAAGTGTTTATTGTTTGCAAAACCAACAAAGTGGAAGTGGCGTCGATTTAATTGAAAACGCAAGGGCAGTGAATGATTATAACCATATAACAGTATATAAAAAAGAAACAATTGATAAGATTGATGAAATACCTTTTACAACAGGATTGGTTAATTTTAATGGTTTTAATATAAAAATAGATAAAAAAGATGAATTTTTAGAAGAAAAAGGGCTTTTTTTTGATTTAGATAAAATACCAAAAAATTCAGTAATACGCCAAAGAAAAGATGGAGATATCTTTACTAAATTTGGTGGAGGCACTAAAAAACTAAAAGATTATTTTATTAATAAAAAGATATTAAGACGAGAAAGAGACAACATTATTTTAATTGCAAATGGAAATGATGTATTATTAATTGCAGGAATTGAAATTTCAGATAAAATAAAAGTTGATAAAAATACAAAAATGATTTATAATGTTAGTATCATACAAGGAGAGAAATAATGCATAAAGATATTGAAAAGATTATGATTAGCAGAAATGAAATAGCTGTAAGGGTAAAATCTTTAGCAAATCAACTTGACAAAGATTATGAAGGTAAAAGACCTTTATTAATCTGTATTTTGAAAGGAAGTATTCTGTTCTTTTCAGATTTGATAAGAGAAATGGAAATACCATTAGAAATTGATTTTATGGCAATTTCAAGTTATGGAAATGGTGCAAAGAGTTCAGGCGAGGTTCGAATGATAAAAGACCTTGACAGAAGTATTGAAAACAGACACGTAATTATAATTGAAGATATTATTGATAGTGGTTATACTTTATCTTATTTAAAAAGAATGTTGTATTCAAGGCATCCTGAATCGGTTAAGATTTGTGCTTTACTAGATAAGTTTGAAAGAAGAGAAGTTGCAATAGAGGCCGATTATAAAGGTTTTGATATTGGCAACGAATTTGTTGTAGGTTATGGACTTGATTATTCTCAAGAATACAGGAATTTACCTGATATTGGTATTTTAAAACGTTCTGTTTACGAAAAGTAAATAGTTGATAATTAGGCATTTGCATTTTTTTTGTAAATGTCTTTTTTATATATTATTATAATTTTATGTTAATTTTTACAATTATTTTTATAATTCTGTGGACAAACTGTATATTATAATTGTTGTATTAACATGAATGTATTTTTTTAAAGGAGGCTTATGTTAGAGCTAAAAAATGTTAACAAAAAATACACTACAAAAGGTGGAGTAGTGGTAAATGCCCTAGACGATGTTTCAATGTATTTTGAAGACAAAGGTATGGTATTCGTTTTAGGTAAATCAGGAAGTGGTAAATCAACTCTTTTAAATGTAATTGGTGGGCTTGATAGGTATGACAGCGGTGAAATTATTATAAAAGACAGAAGTTCTACAACTTTTAAAGGTAGTGACTTTGATAGTTACCGTAATACCTTTATAGGTTTTATATTCCAAGAATATAATATACTAGAAGAATTTTCTGTAAAAAAGAATATAGGTCTTGCACTTGAATTGCAGGGCAAAAATGCAGATGATGTAATTATTAATAAAATTTTAGAAGCAGTCGATATGCAAGGACTTGGAGACAGAAAGCCAAATACTTTATCAGGTGGACAAAAACAGAGGGTTGCAATTGCAAGAGCTCTAGTTAAAAATCCTGAAATAATAATGGCAGATGAACCAACAGGCGCATTAGATTCAAATACAGGAAAACAGGTTTTTGATACTTTAAAAAAATTATCAAAAGAAAAACTTGTAGTTATTGTATCACACGATAGGGACTTTGCAGAAAAATATGCTGATAGAATAATAGAGTTAGCAGATGGTAAAGTTATAAGTGATGTTAAAAAAACTGCAGAAATAGGTAAAAAAATTAACGAAGATGTTAGCGTAATTTCTGATAGTATATTAGCTATTAAAAAAGGTGCAAAACTAGAAGTTAAAGATTTAGATGCAATAAACAAGTTTTTAGAAACCCACAATGAAGATGTTTTTATAACTGCCAATAAAAAAATTAACAATGATATAAAAACTGTAGCAAACATAGAGGGCGGAGATAACTTTTCATTTAAAAACACTAAAGACAATGAATTTAATAAAAAAGTATATAAAAAAGATGATTTTAAGCTAATTCGTTCAAAATTACCGTTTAAACATTCTTTTAAGATAGGTGCAAGTAGTTTAAAAGTAAAACCTGTAAGGTTGATATTTACTATTTTATTAGCATCAATTGCTTTTGCTTTTTTTGGTTTGTCAGATACAATAGGACAGTTTAGCAGAGTAAATACTGCAGTAGATGTTTTGCAAAATGAAAGTGTAACAACTGCTGCTATTACTAAAATAACAAACCACAATTACGATGGGTATTCATATGAAGAAACTGGAAGTATAACTGTAAGTGAAGTGAATGCGTTAAAACTTAAATTCCCTGATTCTAATTTTAAAGAAATTAGTACTAATGCAAATTTTTCAATACAATTTTCTAACTGTATCGTTGATCAAAATTCATTTAATATGCAAAATTATTATAGTTATTCAACAAGAGGAATGGTAGGTTTTACAAATAGCGAATTTGAAAACAGTGATTTAAAAATGTTGTACGGAACATATCCAAGTTCAGCAAATGAAATTGCCCTTTCAAGGTTTGTAGCTTCCACTTTTGTAGATTATGGATATATAGATCCTAGTGGTAATGAATATGAAATATCAAATATAAGTGAAATGGTAGGTAAAAATATAGGTGACAATGAACATATTATAAGTGGTATTGTAGATACAGGTATAATCAGCTCAATATATGATAGTTTAAAAGTTGAATCAATTGAAAGAGATTATAATTTAGCAGGTCAATTTGAAGGACTTAAACAATATAGTTATCATAACCTTTTATTTGTAAATTCCGATTTTGTAATTTCGAACGCACCAGATTCATTAATTAATTATTCAGAAGTAAATGGATTGCGGATAAATGAAACAAACTTTGAAAGAAATGTTAATTATATAAAAGAGTATAATCAAAGTGATGCAGGAAATATTATATTTATTGATGAAAATAAAACATCTTTAACTAATAATGAAGTAATTATTCCGTTATATATCGTTATGAGTTATATTGACTTTACAGAATTCGCTGGTATGGAATCGTCATTTAATTATGACAGTTTAGAACATGGAAATATTTCTTTTGATGAGTATATGTATTATATAGCAAATAATTCATATCAACTAGACTTAAATCAACTTGGTTTGTTTTATACATTTGTAGAAAATAATAAAACAATAATAATGTCAAATATTAATGAGACAATCATTAAGTACTATTATTATGATTTCAACAATAGATATGCTCAAGAAATTTCGGGCGAGTTTAACGTTGTTGGTTTTTCTAAAAATTTATATAGTAATTGTTATAGCTATTGCGATTTTATAGTTACACAAAATAATTATGACTCGTTTGTTGGTGAAACATCGTATGGTTTTGTTTTGGGTAGTTTACCAAGTAGTAAAGGTGAATTATTAGATTTTATAAAAGAAAGTTATAAATTTACTCCAGAAGGAAATAATACAATTCGTTTTGGTCTTATTAATACGCAAGTAACAATGTTAGATGAATTTTATAGTATGATAAAGATTATGGCTAAAGTATTCTTTTATATAGGTTTAGGATTTGCAGTATTTTCCGCTTTGCTAATGTTAAATTTTATATCTACTAGTATTGCATATAAAAAGCGAGAAATAGGAATATTGAGGGCAATAGGTGCAAGGTCAAACGATGTATTCGGAATATTCTTTAACGAAAGTTTTTTAATAGCTTCAATAAATACATTTATTGCTATAATATTTTCAATTGTTGCTTGTTACTTTTTAAACGATATGATGAAAACAGAATTAAATTATAATGCAAATTTCTTGTTTTTTGGAATACGACAAATTGTATTAATATTTGGTATAAGTGTATTTACGGCATTTATCGCTTCACTTTTACCAGTTAAAAAAATAGCTGCTAAAAAACCAATTGATGCAATTAAAGGAAGATAATTAATTTAGGTATAAAACAAAAGCCTTCTGCAAAAAATAATGCAGAGGGCTTTTATTATGAAAAAAAAGAATTCAATAGAATATTTAGAATCTAAATTAAATTGTTCAGGGCCAAAAAACATTGCTCATATTGTTAAAAAACTTGTTAAAAATAAAGATGATTATATCAATGGTAAATAATTTTAAAAATCCCATTTAGGAATATAATTTGTATCTGATGAAGAAGTTTTTTGTATATAACAATTATTAATTGATAACGAAATTAATTTATCTAATACTTTATTATATTCTCTCTTTGTAATTTTTCTATTTAATTCGGGGAAATTTGCAATATCTCCAAAAGGCGTGTATTGGCTCATAAGCGAAAAATAAGTTATATCCTTATACTTACTGAACCAGTCTAATATGTCAAGGCTATCATCAGTGCAAAGAGGTAGTATTAGGTGTCTTACAACTGTTCCACTTTTAATCATTCCATTTTCTATAATTAGTGGTTTATTTGACATAAAGTCAATTGCCTTACTTGCATAATCAAAATAATTACTTTTACCTGTATATCTTTTTGCTATCATTTCATTTTTAAATTTCATATCAGGAAGGTAAACATTGATATAATTATCAATTAGTTTTAAAGTATCTATATTTTCGTACGAATGAGTATTATAAATTATAGGTATTTTAGGTTTATAAATATTTAAAGCTTCTATTATTTGTGGAACAAAGTGCGAAGGATTAACAAGGTTAATATTTTCTGCACCTATATTTTCTAATTCTTTAAATATATCTGCTAGTTGTTTTATGGTTATATCTTTACCTGTTAAATTTCGAGACACTTCATAGTTTTGGCAAAATACACATTTAAGCGGACAACCGCAAAAAAATATTGTGCCTGAACCATTTTTGCCTGAAATAAAAGGTTCTTCATAAGGGTGAAGATAATATTTAGCTATTTTTAAGCCATTAACTGAACAACGACCGACAGATATTTCTCTGTCGGTGTTGCACATATTTGGGCATAGATTACATTTATTCATAGTTTATTCGGTAACAGTTGTAAATTGGCTGTAATATAAATCGGCATAAAAACCTTTATTTTCTAAAAGTTGTTTATGAGTGCCTTGTTCTATTACATTTCCATTATCCATTACAAGTATTAAATTTGCATTTTTAATAGTAGAAAGTCTATGAGCAATTACAAAGCTAGTTTTTCCTATCATCATTTTAGTCATAGCATTTTGTATATAACTTTCTGTCCTTGTATCAACTGAAGATGTTGCTTCATCAAGTATTAAAATTTTATAGTCGCTACAAATTGCCCTTGCAATTGTTAATAATTGTTTTTGT
>Ga0172378_10002276_pt1 | contig 17922 bp, 15 predicted proteins | sample GrowelOW332metaG_FD_119755 | JGI IMG/M metagenome (GOLD analysis project Ga0172378, IMG submission 119755) | Groundwater microbial communities from an aquifer near a municipal landfill in Southern Ontario, Canada - Pumphouse #3_1 metaG | ecosystem: Environmental > Aquatic > Deep subsurface >... | reverse complement strand
GTTACCATTGCTCATAGGAACAACCTTACCAATGGCACCCTTGATGTAGTGAACATGATATTTCTCTACAGCTCTTCTGTAGAATTCATCAAATCCCTTACCAGGTGATCTTACGTCTGTATAGAATACATAAACATCAGTATCTGGATATTTTTCTCTTGTAAGCATTGCATGTTTTGCAGTGTACATACAGCAGATACCAGAACAATAGGTCTTACCACGGCCAGATGTATCACGAGAACCAACACACTGTTGGAAAACAATAGTTTTAGGATGCTTGCCATCTGAAGGTCTCAATACAGTTCCTTTTCCAGGTCCTGTTGCACTCATCAATCTTTCATATTCCAATGAAGTTACAACGTTTGGTGAATTGTCATATGCATATTCATCAAAATTATGTAAAGAAATTGGTTTGAATCCTGTTGATACAATGATTGCACCATATTTCTTTTCTTCAATTGAATCTTTATCTTCATAGTTAATTGCATCAGCTGGACATACGGTAGCACATAGACCACATTTTCCTTTCTGTATCATCAAACAGTTGTCTGCATCTATTGTTGCAACCAGAGGAACTGCTTGAGGGAAGGTAATGTTGATTGCTGTATGAGGAGCAAGATTTAAGTTGAATGGATCTGGTACTTTTTTTGATGGACATTTTTGAATACAAAGTCCACAACCTGTACATTTATCAGGGTCAACATATTTAGCTTTGTGTTTGATTTTAACAGTAAAGTTACCTACATAGCCTTCAATTGTATCCACTTCACTTTTTGTTACCAATGAAATGTTCTCATGTTGTTCACAATCAACCATCTTTGGAGTCAAAATACATGAAGCACAGTCAAGTGTTGGGAAGGTCTTATCAATCTGTGTCATTGTTCCACCGATTGTTGCTTCTCTTTCAACTATGTCTACTTTAAATCCTGCATCAGCAATATCAAGAGCAGCTTGCATACCTGCAATACCACCACCAATTACCAAAGCTCTTTTATTTACATCACTTGAACCTGGAGTTAAAGGAGTGTTCAAATGAACTTTAGCTACAGCTGCACGAGCTAGAGCTACAGCTTTCAAAGTTGCCTCTTCTCTATTTTTATGAACCCAAGCATCTTGCTCACGAATATTTGCCATTTCTAACAAGAATGAGTTCAATCCAGCTTTATCAGCAGCTTTTCTGAATGTCTTCTCATGCATTCTTGGAGAACAAGAACAGATAACAACACCAGTTAAGCCCAACTCTTTAATCTTATCAATAACTAAGTTTTGACCAGATGAAGAACACATGAATTGATAGTCTGTTGAATAAACAACACCTGGTTCTTTACCTAAAGTCTCAGCTACTTTTTTTACATCAACTGTAGCACTTATATTTGTACCACAGTGACAAACAAAAACACCTATTTTTTGCATCTCAATTCCTTATTTTGTGTATTTACGGAAAGCAGTTGTAATAGCCTGTTGTGGCATGCCTTCTGTAAGTTTCTCAACAATCTGATCTGGTTTTAGATGATTATTTTCTTTTTGTCTAACAGCCTCAAGTCTAATAGCTTCAACCAATTTTCCAGGTTCTACACCACGAGGACAACGTTCAACACAAGCAAAGCAGTTCAAACATAGATATAAAGATGATGATTTCATTAAAACATCAAGTTTATCATTCTCAACCATGTTTACAAACTGATGAGGATGGTATTCCATTAAATCGTAATTTGGACAAGTTGCTGTACATTTACCACAGCGCATGCATTTACTTACATCAACGCCACTGTTTCTCTGTACTTGCTCTGATAATAATTTATTTTTATCCATTATTTAAAACACTCCTTCTCTCTAAGTCCTAAAGCATGTGCCAACAATTCTGTGAAATAATAAATTGGTGTCTTCTCACTTAATGAATTTTGCATCAAATTATACTGACAAAGAGGACATGCTGTGATCAAGAAATCAGCTCCCATATCTTCAGCATTCAATAAGATCTTTGAGGTATTGCGACCAGCAGCATCTGTATCTTCTAAGATTGTATAACCGCCACAGCATTCGTTTCTCATGTTATAAATTACAGGAGTTCCACCCAAAGCTTTGATGAAATCTTCCATAATTTTAGGATTTTCAGGATCATCAAATTGCAGTACCTTACCAGGTCTCAACAACAAACAACCATAATAAGCGCCAACTTTTTTGCCTTTCAAAGGAGCCTTAACTGCCTCTTTTACTTTGTCAAAGCCAACTTTGTCTCTCAATACTTCTAAGAAATGATAAACTGATGTCTCACCTTTGTAAGGTTCATCAAGTTTCAAGTAATTGTTTACCTTCATCTGCATATCAGAATCTTCAATCATTGCATTGTTTGTCTGCTTGATTACGTTGTAACAAGCAGAACATAAAGTAACTAAATCCTGTTCAGATTTTTTAGCGTCATCTAATGCTCTAACTGATGAAAGTTTTGTAACAATTTCATCTTTTCCTGAAGTGTACTGACCACCACAACACTGCCAATCAGTAATTTCTTCTAGTGTGAAACCTAAAGCTTCTGCACTAATTCTGCCGCATTCATCAAGTTCCTTTGCAGTGTTCTTTAATGTGCAACCAGGATAATAACTATAAACCATATTACTCACCTTTTTTTTAAGTTAGACCATCTGTTCAGGGTGGAATACTTCATCGAATTTCTCAGCACTCAAAAAGCCCAAAGCAACACATGCTTCCTTCAAGGAGATGTTTTCTTCATATGCTTTATGAGAGGTTTTTGCAGCATTTTCATAACCAATGTAAGGGTTAAGTGCTGTTACCAACATAAGAGAGTTGTGTAAATTATAATGCATCTTTTCTTCATCAGCTTTGATACCAACTGCACAGTTTTTATTGAAAGAAACCATACATTCGGAAAGGAGTCTTGCTGATTGTAAGAAGTTATAAGCTGTAACTGGCATGAATACGTTCAATTCAAAGTTACCTTGGCTTGCTGCCATTGAAACAGCTGTATCGTTACCAATAACCTGTACTGCTACCATTGTAACTGCTTCACATTGAGTTGGGTTTACCTTACCAGGCATGATTGAAGATCCAGGTTCGTTTGCAGGAATTGTGATTTCACTGAGACCATCACGAGGACCACTTGCAAGCCATCTTACATCGTTTGCAATTTTCATTAAATCTGCTGCCAATGCTTTCAAAGCACCATGAGCAAATACAATTTCATCCTTACTTGTTAAAGAGTGGAATTTGTTTGGTGATGTTATGAAATCCTTTCCTGTTAGTTCTGCAATTTTAGCTGCCACTGCTACATCAAAGCCTTTTGGAGCATTGAGGCCTGTACCAACAGCTGTTCCACCTAAAGCAATTTCTTTAAGAGGTTTTAGAGCCAACAAGATCAATTCTTTATCTCTTTCAAGAGAAGCTCTCCAACCACTGATTTCTTGAGAGAAAGTGATAGGAGTTGCATCCTGTAGGTGTGTTCTACCACATTTAACGTTGTGGTGATTTACCTTTTCAAGTTCTTTGAATGTATCAACCAAACCATCAATTGCAGGAATGACTTTATCTTCCAATACAAGAACAGCACTGATGTGCATTGCAGTTGGGAATGTGTCATTTGAAGACTGACTCATGTTTATATCATCATTTGGGTGCAAGATCTTCTCACCAGCTATTTCATTACCACGATTTGCAACAACTTCATTAGCATTCATGTTTGATTGAGTGCCACTTCCTGTCTGCCATACAACGAGTGGGAAATGCTTTAAAAGCTCTCCTGAAATCACTTCGTCACATGCTTTAGAGATAGCATCTACTTTTTTATCTGTCATCACTTGAGGTTTCAAGTCTGCATTTGCTAATGCTGATGCTTTCTTCAAATAACCAAAAGCTTTAACAATTTCTTCTGGCATTGTTTCAATACCAACTCCAATGTTGAAGTTTTCATGACTTCTTTCGGTTTGAGCACCCCAATAAACATCTTTAGGTACTTTTACTTCACCCATTGAATCATGTTCGATACGATATTCCATTTTTATTCCCCTTTTATTCGAAATCTAAGCTAGAAATTACTTCTTTTAAGCAGTTTGCGCTATGCTGTAATGATTTAACTTCTTCTTCTGTTAATGGAGCTTCAAGTTTGCCCTCTACACCATTACGACCAACTATGTTCAAAGTACTTAGACATACATCATCAATTCCGTATTCACCATTCATCATAGTTGAAACACTCATTGCACTGTCACTACCACTTAAAATAGATCGACATAGGTGTGTTACTGAAATTGCTACTGCAAAGAATGTAGCACCCTTACGAGCGATGATTTTACCACCGGATGTTCTGATATATTTTTCAACTTCTGCATGGTCTAAATCTGGAACAATCTGTTCTTTGTTGCTCAATGCATCTTTGTAATCATCGATTGGAATGTTGGAAATATTAGCTAAAGACCAAGGAACAAATGAGCTATCACCATGTTCACCAAATACATAAGCATGTACTGATTTTTGAGATAGTGAGTAGTATTCTGCTAGTCTTGCTCTCAAACGAGCTGTATCTAATAGAGTACCAGAGCCTAAGATGTGGTTGTTAGGGATGTCTGAATATTTGTAGAACTGATAAGTTAGGATATCAACTGGATTTGCAACCAATACATAAATTGCATCAGGAGCATATTTTGAAATCTGAGGAATAACTGATTTCATGATATCAACGTTCTTTTGAGCTAATTCCAAACGAGTTTGACCAGGTTTTCTAGCTACTCCACTTGTAATAACAACGATATCAGAACCAACAGCATCTGCATAACTACCAGCATATATTGAAACTGGATCACAGAAAGGTGTTCCTTGTCTGATGTCCAAAGCTTCTCCTAATGATTTTTCTACATTAATATCAATCATTACGATTTCTGCTGCTAAACCAGTTACAGTCATAGTATAAGCTATTGTTGCTCCAACACTTCCAGAACCAATAATAGTAATTTTATTGCTCATGTTAATCTCCTAAAGTTTACATCTCATTTATAGCGTAAACAAATCACATAAAACGTATATTTAAAAGTCTTTATTTTTTGTTCAATTGACGTCAAAAAATATTTCTAGACTCTCAGTTTCTTTATCAATAAATATATCAAAACAAGTTCTTTATGTTAATACAAAATATCGATAAAAATAAATTAATATCGATTGAAATGCTCATTTTTCAGCTCATTTTTAATAATTTTTAATTTTCACTATTTTGTTATTTATTTATCTGTTAAACAATTAAGTAATGTGTTAGTTTTAGCTAATTCAATAAACTTTTATATATAAAAGTTTATTGATTACCTGTATCAACTAATTAGTATTATCGATAATCTAAGGGAGTTATGCGACATATTTTACATAACTGGACCATTTTTTAATGGACCTGATCTTCCTTTGGACAAATAAAAATATATATTTACTGCTGTTGAAATAGGCTGTAGAGATTTGTTTTTTTCCTAATAATATATTACACTGTATATATAAGGTTTCAGAATAACAATTTTTTAAGATTAATTATCTCATTCCAAGAGTGTTATCAAATGTTAATTCATGATTTTTATTAAATCACTTTTTGAGGTGTTGGCAAAAAATAGTCTATTTGATATATTGAAGCGTACTTAAAATATAACCCAATTGGATTAAATAACATTATTTTTCCTTTTTTTATTCAAAAATGTTTGCTTTTACATTCATTTTGACTACCTTAGTACTAGTTCAAACAATTTTGTTTGTGTATAATCGTCTAGGTTATAGTTTTAGTTAACATAAAACTTTAGCAAGTCCTATGACTTGCATTTGATAATTACTATTAGGTCAAAGCGACCGAAAAGGAAGAAGATAGCATGATATCTGATAAGAAAATCAAGGAAACAGAAAATTCCTCAGTCGAGTTGTCCATTACATTGACAGCACAATCCGTTGAAGATGCTTATAAAGCTCTAATTACAAAGTACTCAAAAGACATTGTAATTAAAGGTTTCAGAAAAGGTAAAGCACCACTTAAATTAGTTGAAAACAAGTACGGTGAGATGATCCGTGAAGAAGCAACTTTCAACTTAATTGAAGAAGACTTAAAAACTGCTTTAGATGAAGTAGAAGATAAGTACAAACCTTTAGCTTATTCAACACCAGAATTGAAAGACGAAAAATCTTTAGTACCTTTCAAAGCAAACGAAGATGTAACTTTCACAGTTTCTTATGATGTACTACCACAATTCGACCTTCCAGAATACAAAGGCTTAGAGATTGAAGTACCTACTGCTTCAGTATTGAAAGCAGATGTAGAAGCAGAAATTGAAAAACTTCGTCAACAGAACGCTTTAATTGTATCAAAAGATACAGCAGCAGAAAAAGGTGATATCGTAACAATTGACTTTGCTGAATTGAACAGCGATGGTAAGTACGATAGAAACGATTTCACTGTAACAATCGGCCAAACTCCTACTTTCTTCAACTTAGATGAAGACTTAATTGGTATGAAAGCTGATGAAGAAAAGACAGTTACAAAAGAATTAGCAAAAGATTTCGCTGATGCTGATTATGCAGGTAAAACTGTTGAAATCAAGATCACAATGAAAGCTGTTAAATTCAACGATGTTCCAGAAGTAGATGATGAATTTGCTCAGGATGTCAGTGAAGATTACAACACAGTTGATGATTTGAAAGCTGGCGTTAAGAAGACACTTAAAGAAAGAGCTGATGCTAGATTGAACGATCTTAGATATCAGGCAGTAATGGACAAACTTGTAGAAGCATGCCCTATCGTTGCTCCAAAATCAATGGTAGATGCACAAGCTGATCAACAGTTAAACCAAATTGCTCAGAACAATGGTATGGATTTGAACACTCTAACTCAGATCTTTGGTAGTCAGGGTCAATCTCTTGAAGATCTTAAGAAAACTTGGGCTCCAATGATTCAAAAAGACATCAACAGAAACTTAATCCAAGACAAGATTAAAGATACTGAAGACTTTAAAGTAACTGAAGAAGAGATCAAAGAAGGTCTTGGCGATACTTCTATGTTCACTGAAGATCAGATCAAATACTACACAGAAATCGTTACAGATAACATCAAGTTCTCAAAGGTTAATGACTTCCTAGTAGCAAACAACAACTTCAAAAGCAGCAAGAAATTGAGCTTTGATGAGTTGATGAATGGTCCAGTTGAAGAAGCACCTGCTGCAGATACTGAATAATTAAAATATCATTATTTTAAGGAATTAGAGGCGGGACATTGTTTGTTCCGCCTTTTATCATAAAAAACAAAATAAATTAGGAGTAATTTATGGATAACACTAGAATGCAAACCTTAGTTCCTATGGTTGTAGAACAATCCGGTGTAGGAGAACGCTCTTACGATATATTTAGCCGATTACTCAAAGACAGAATCATATTTCTTGATGGAGAGATAAATGATGCAACAGCAGATCTTGTTGTAGCTCAGTTGATTTTTTTAGAAAGTGAGGATCCATCAAAAGATATAAGTGTTTATATCAACAGTCCTGGCGGTAGCGTAACAGCTGGTATGGCAATATATGATACAATGCAATATATCAGACCAGATGTTCAAACAATTTGTATGGGACAGGCTGCTAGCATGGGTGCCCTTCTATTGACAGCTGGCGCTCAAGGAAAAAGATTTATCTTACCTTCCGCTAGAGTTATGATTCACCAACCTTGGGGCGGTGTTGAAGGACAAGCTACTGATATTGCAATTCACACAAAAGAAATTCTTCGTATTAAGAAATTGACTACAGATATACTTGTATCTTGCACAGGTAAAGATGAAGATACTGTTAAAAATGATGTAGAGAGAGATTATTTCTTAAGCGCTGATGAAGCACTAGAGTATGGCTTAGTAGATAAAGTCATGAGGAGATAAAATGGCATTTGGATCAAAACCCCCAAAAGCAAATAGTTGTTCTTTCTGCGGAAAACCTGCAGAAGATTGTAAACAACTGATTACTGCAAAGCATGGAAGTGTTGCAATATGTGATGAATGTATTGAAAAATGCTACTACATGGTTGCAGGTTATCCAGCATCATCTTCAGTAGAGGGATCAACAATTGATCTTGACGGTGATTCTATGTTCTCAGAGGATGGAAGCATTCCAACTCCTAGAGAATTAAAAGATTACCTTGATGAATATGTAATTGGACAAGAAGATGCTAAAAGAGTTTTATCTGTTGCAGTGTACAATCACTACAAAAGAGTAAAGTTCCAGGAAAAAATAAAAGATCAAGGCGTTGAACTTGATAAGTCAAATATTCTGATGATCGGCCCAACAGGTACAGGTAAGACCTTACTTGCACAGACTTTAGCAAGGAAATTGAATGTTCCTTTTGCAATTGCTGATGCCACCACTTTAACAGAAGCAGGTTATGTTGGTGAGGACGTAGAGAACATACTTTTAAAATTAATTCAAAACGCAAACAACGATATCAAAAAAGCTGAACATGGTATCATCTTCTTAGATGAAATTGATAAAATTGCTAAGAAAGGTGAGAATGTATCAATCACTCGTGATGTAAGTGGCGAAGGTGTTCAACAGGCTTTATTGAAGATCATTGAAGGTACGGTAGCTTCTGTTCCACCACAAGGTGGACGTAAACATCCAAACCAAGAGATGCTCAAATTAGATACCAAGAATATTCTATTCATATGTGGTGGAGCTTTTGTTGGACTTGATAAAGTCATTGAAAAGAGAGTTACAACTCAACCAATGGGTTTTGGTGCAACAATCATTACTAAAGAAGAGAAAGACCTCTCAAAACTGTACAAACAACTTCTACCAGATGATTTGGTTAAGTTTGGTTTGATTCCAGAATTCATTGGTCGATTACCTATTCATGTATCTTTAAACAACTTGAGTGAACAAGATCTTGTTAAAATTGTATCTGAACCAAAGAACTCAATTGTCAAACAGTACATAACATCATTGAAATTGGAGAACATTGATCTAGAATTTGAGCAGGATGCTATCCTGGCTATTGCTGAAAAAGCAGTATCTCAAAAAACTGGAGCAAGAGGACTCAGATCAATCGTTGAAAATATCATGCTAACAATAATGTATGATATTCCTTCTCTTGAAGGTGCATCAAAGGTTGTTATCTCACGTGAATGTGTAACACAGGGTGCAACACCTAAGGTATATACTGAAGGCGGCACATTGATGTTAGAAGAATTAAATAAATTGGAGATAACTGGCTAATGAATAAATATGACTTCCCTCCTTTTGAAGATAAAGTGATCAAGGCTCTTAAAAGTGCTTCCAAAGTAATTATCATAGGTCACAAAAAACCTGATGGTGATTGTTACAACAGTCAGCTTGCTATGGGAAATCTCATGCAACAGATTGGATGCAAGGAAGTAATTCTTGCAAACGATGGTCCTTTCGAAAGAGAGGAAACTAAAGCTGTAGAGCATTTATTTGAAAAGAAACTTACCAACGAGATGTTGAGTGACAATCCCCTATTGATATTGGTTGATTGTGGTGAGCTCAGCAGAATTGGTAGTTTTGAAAATCAAGTGAGAGGTCTCAAGACTGTAGTAATTGACCACCACCCAACTTCATTGAACCAAGGATGGGAGTTAAGTTATATATTCAAAAACTCAACTTCTACTACCCTATTGATTAAAAAACTTTATGAAAAGTTGAATGTTGAGATAACACTTGAGGTTGCAAAACAATTATTTTTTGGTTTTGCAACTGATTCTGGTTTCTTTAAGTTTGTATCACCAACAAATGGTGTTGCAATTAGAGAGGCAGCTGACCTAGTTGAGATTGGAGTAAGTCCAAGTGAGACAATGGCACAGATGAATGGTGGTAAGCCTTATGATTATCTAAAAAATACATGTAAATTAGTTGAAAGAACAAAATTTGTATGTGATGGAGCTATTGCACTTTCCTACTTCAGAAAAACTGATGAAGGAGAGTGTCCAAGTGACAATTACTACACTCAAATTATGAATGTAGAAGGTGTCAAAGCCGTCTGCGTCTTTAAAGAAGGTGATAACAACGTCAATCTTGGGCTCAGAGCAAATTACAACACAACTTTCAATGTAAGTGAATTTGCTGTTAAATTTGGTGGTGGTGGCCATGTGAAAGCATCTGGTGCTACCATAGATGGTGAGTATGATGAAATCGTAAATCGTGTTACATCAGCTATCATAGAAGAATACAACAAACAGTAATTTCAAACTTATATATACAGGGTTCCTAAATTAGTTTTTAGGAATCTTTTTTTGAGCAAAATCCCAATAATATTCGGGATTTTTTTTGATTTTCAATGCCATGCATTTCTTTATAATTGTAAAGAAATGCATTTATAAATCATATTTTAATACATCATATTGATGATAAATAGCAGACACCAACAATCATTTGCAAAGATAGTTTACAATCTGACATCTTTTTGTAAATAACAGACAAACTCAAAAACACAAGCTAAATATTTCAATTAACATGTGGAATTTTCACATCCTCCAGTTGGCATGTTTCATGCAATGTCAATCCTGGAGGTTCAGCTAATTATGAATATAGAATTCACAAAACAACAGAAAGATGAGGTATCAAGACTGGGCTTGATAGTTTCTAAAAAAGGAAGGGACTGCAGAGAGTACAGAGAGTTATCTAAATACTTAAAGATCATGCTGTACAGCATACCAATGAAATACAAACTGATTGATGAAGAAAACTTGAGTGACTTTTATTGCATGTATGAGAAAAAAATTGATTCTTATTATACTATGTTTGATGAGAAGAAGGGATCATTCTTTTCTTTTTTCACTTCAATCATCTGGAATTGGTCTTATTTTTATAAATTGAGACTGAACAAAAAGACAAATGATGAAGCCATAAAACAAAACATCTACCACATATCTCAGATCACAGAGGAGGATTATTCAATTGAGCCAATTGGTGACAACCAGTGTTTGATGTCAAAGGTCTATTATGACAGAGTCTGTGAGAGCTCTCCTGAATACAATCGTTTTTCATCTTATCCAGAACTTGATTCACTGAGAAACAAGCAATTGAAAAGAGATTTCAACAGAATAATAAAAGCCAAAAGATCTAAAATTAACTGTGAGATTGATAATCCTTTCTATAAAAAGCTTTACTCGCAGATGGACAGCAAAGTGATTCGCAGACGAATACTGATTTACATAATGATATTTCCAGATATAATTCTTGATAACTATACCATGGAATGCAGTCAGCTGTTCAGTGTCAATGAAGAGATCATAATCGAGTTGCTATCGACATCTCGTCTTCTATTTACAGATGTCAAAGATACAATTGAAGAAGAGAAAGAAAGAAGTGCAAAGCTCATGATGAGAATTCTTGAGTTAAGGTCCATGAAGGATTATTCAACGCTATATACAAAAAAAGAGATCATTCAAGATAAAATTGAAAATACAACAAGAACTTACAACCACGCTATACAGCACATAGCAAAACTGAATAATAGGCACATAAGTCAAAGAACTCTAGCAGCTGCTCTCGATATCAAAAGTGGTACAGTGGCTTCTTCAATACTTCTGACAAAAAGACTTTTGAAAGAATGCTGCAATGATGAATGTTAATATTGGTATTAATTCACTTTTATTACTTGAATTTTAAATTATGTTTGAGTATCTTTTTTATATGAATTTTATTTTAGCAAGCTCAAATAAGCACAAATTAGAAGAGTTACGACTCTTGATGCCAGATGTAGAGATACAGGAAGCCAACATGGTGGAGGTTGATGAAAATGCACCGACCTTCTTAGGAAATGCATTAATAAAAGCTGAAGCATTATATAAAATAAGTGGTGGGACACCTGTTCTAGCAGATGATTCAGGACTTTGTGTTAAAGCTTTTGATGGAAAACCTGGAGTCAGAACCGCACGTTATGGTTCTGAGGAAATGGGAAGAATCCTTGAAAGTGAAGAAAGAAATGAGTATCTTCTTAAAAATATGGAAAATATTGATGATAGAGATGCTAGTTTTGTATGCTCTCTTGTGGCATATTTCTCCCCCACCCGAATATATACTGTAACTGAAGAAGTGCAGGGAAAAATCATGAGAGAGCAAGCCGGATGTGGTGGATTTGGATACGATCCAGTTTTCTATATCAATGAAGCAGGCACAACAGCAGCTGAATTAACTGATACAGAAAAAGGTAAGTACAGTCATCGAGGTAAGGCAGCTCGAGTTATGAATGAATTGTTAAAAAACATAAAATAGGAGAAAGATGTGAAAAGATCAGAAATTGATATAAATGATACATGGGATCTAACCAAACTTTTTAAAAGCGATGAAGCTTTTACAGAAGCATTGGAAGCTTTTAAACAAAAAGAGGTTGCAGAGGCTGCTTCCTTTAAGGGAGTTTTGAGCCGAGACAAAGAAGGTCTTCTTTCAGGTTTTGCATGGTTGAAAGAGGCAGATTTAAAACTTGAGAACTTATTTGCATATGCTCAGCTTAAATCTTCAGAAGATTCATCAAATGTTAACAATCAAAAGTTACTATCTCAGATCACAAGTGTTTATGCAATGTACATATCACAGCTATCATATTGGGATACCGAAATACTGTGCATTGATGATAAAATTCTCGATAGTTACATATCTGATCCTGATTTTGAGGAAGTCAGTGTTACATTGTCCAGACTCAAAAGACAGAAGGCTCACGTATTGAGCGAGAAAGAAGAGAAGATTTTAGCAGCCCAGATGGAAGTTGGTGGAAAGGCTTCCAAAATATTCAGCGATCTAACAAATGTAGATTTCAAATTCGGCGAGATAAATGGCAAGCCATTGACTCAATCCACTTTTGGTCTTTTTTTAAAAGAGAAAGATGAAGAGACAAGAAAGGCTGCATATGAACAGTTATACAAAGTGTATGCTGATCATCAGTTCACTCTTGCAAATATTTATGAAACATCAATCAGACAGGATATTTTCTCAAGCGTGGTAAGAGGTTACAAATCAACAAGACAGAGAAAGCTCTATGGTGACAATGTGGATGAAAAAGTTTATGACAACCTAATTGAAGAGGTTCATAAAGGTCTTCCAATTCTTCACAGATATTACAAACTCAGAGCCAAATTGATGGGCAAAGATAAGATTCATCACTATGATGTTTATACCTCACTTGTGGATGGATATGAATCTCACCACTCCTATGATGAAGCTGTTGATATGATTTCAAAGGCTCTTCAGCCATTAGGTGAGGAATATGTTTCAACTCTTGTTGCAGGTCTCACAACTGAAAGATGGGTAGATAAATATGAAAATGAAGGAAAACGCTCAGGTGCATTCTCAAGTGGAACATATACCAGCGATCCTTACATTCTTTTGAATTATAATGAAGAATCACTGCGTGATATATTCACCATCATTCATGAAGGTGGACACTCAATGCACTCTCATTACAGCAATGCAAATAACAACTTTTTCAATGCTGACTACACCATTTTTGAAGCTGAAGTTGCTTCGACTTTCAACGAACAGCTTTTAGCTCATTATCTTATCAACAACTCAAAAAGTGATAAAGAGAAGGCTTATATCTTAGGAAAGCAGCTTGATGATGTTCTTGCAACATTATTCAGACAGACCATGTTTGCAGAATATGAACACAAGATGCATGTAATTGCTGAAAGTGGACAGCCTATAACAGTAGATGTTATGAGAGGAGAATACAAGAAACTTCTTGAGCTGTACTTCGGTGATGATGTGATCTTACTTGAGAACAGTGATTTAGAAGGACTTCGTATTCCTCACTTCTACTCTTCTTACTATGTATATAAATATGCAACAGGAATTTCTGCAGCTATTGCATTGAGCAACAAAGTGCTGAACGGCACACAGAAAGATCTTGATGAATATATGTCATTCTTAAAGAGTGGTGGTTCAAAGTTCCCAATAGATACTTTGAAGATGGCTGGTGTCGATATGGGCTCTAAAGAACCAATTGATAATGCAATCAAGCACTTTGAAAATATGTTGAATGAATTTGAAGAGATTGTTAGCAAATAATAATTGAAAAAAATAAAGGTTATAACAGTTTAAAATATCTGTTATAACCTTTTTTTTTGGATTAAAAATTGCTTGAATATTATTCTTTATTGCGTCTATCACCAAGAACAATGCCCATACTTCGAGCAATATTTACCATCTGATTGTGCTCTGGAATGTACTTGAGAGTGCCTGCAACATCAGATAATTTGTTGAAAGTTACTTTGTTGTCATTTATTGCAACGGTTGTTCCAAACTTCTTCTCAAGAACAAGGTGTCCAGCAAAACTTCCCATTTCAGAAGATAAAATTCTATCATATGCGCTGGGATTACCACCTCTTTGAAGATGACCGGGTACAACAATTCTTGTTTCAACTCCGCATCGATTTTCAATATAAGCAGCAAGAGCTTTTGTTGAAGAGCTCTCCCCTCCACGCATTGCTATCCTCTCACTTTTTTTCATCTTGCTATCTTCAATGCTCATTGCGCCTTCTGCAATCGCAATGATGTTGAAAGCATGACCTTCTTCCTGTCGTTTGGTAATGACCTCTGCTATGATCTCTGGATCGTAAGGAAATTCAGGAAGCAATATAACATCAGCACCACCTGCAATACCAGCGTAAAGAGTCAACCAACCTACTTTATTACCCATAAGTTCAACAAACATTGTTCTTCCGTGAGAAGCAGCTGTTGTGTGAACTCTATCTATACATTCTGTAGCAATATCTACAGCACTGTGAAATCCAAAAGTGACCTCTGTTCCAAAAATATCATTATCAATGGTTTTTGGAATTCCAATTACATTCAGACCTTCATTCGATAACAAACCGGCTGTTTTATGAGTTCCTGCCCCACCTACGGTAACAAGACAATCAAGACCAAGCTTTTCATATGTCTGCTTCATCTTATCCAGTTTTGAAACGCCATTTCTATCTTGACTCTTCATCAACTTATATGGCTGACGAGAAGTTCCTAAGATGGTTCCTCCAACATTCAAGATACCTGAGAAATCTTCTTTTTTAAGAATTCTAGTTTCATTGTTTATCAAACCGTAATATCCATCAGTGATGCCAATTAATTCAGCATCTTCAACTTGATTCAGTACAAATTTACAGAATCCACGGATAACAGCATTCAATCCCGGGCAATCGCCGCCACTTGTTAAAATACCAATTTTCATAAAACATCCTTATTCAATTTCTTACAGCTTTATTTTATAACAATTTCAAACCAATTAAAAGAAATAAATAGTAAAAAAAAGAATTTAGTACTACATCTATATAACTTTGTATAAATAGAGATATCAAATATTCTTACAGAATACATGACATTTTCTAGAGCAACTCATCGATTCTGCTCTTTATTTTAATTATTGCCCTGCTGGCCTCACAATCCACCTTTGAAAGAGAGATGTTATTGTTTATTGCCTTTGATACTTCTTTATCATACGGAATGTTGCCCAAATAAGGAATGTTCTCAGATTCTGAATAGCGTCTGATTTCATCAGCAATCTCTTCATTCAGATCATATTTATTGATTATTATAGCAACTGGAGTTTTAAAAGTTCTGCTTGTATCAACAATCCTTCTCAAATCGCTCAATCCAGAAAGAGTTGGTTCAGTAACAAGAACAGCAAGATCAATACCTGATAATGATGCAATTACAGGACATCCAATTCCAGGAGAACCATCGATTATTGCTAGAGGTTGTTTGTCAGTATTTTCATATAGGTTCTTTTTGACCTCTGATACAAGTTTTCCAGAATTTCCAGATCCCATGTTTAAAATTGCAGTAGAGAAGACCTTCTCATCTTTGAAGACCTGTGTGGTTCCAACTATATTCTTTACATGAGATATGGCATCTTGAGGACAGACAAGTTCGCAGACAAAGCACCCCTCACAGGCAAGCTCATCGACAGAACACTTACCATCTTCCTTTTTTATAGAATCAAATCTGCATGAATCATAACATTTTCCACATCCAATGCACTTCTCAGGATCAATTTTAGCAATATCCATACCATAAAATGGTTCTTTTTTTGCTATCTTCTTAGGAGCTTCAATCAAATGTAGATTTGGAGCATCGATATCACAGTCAGCAAAAGCTTGAATGTCCATCAAATCTATCAGAGCTGATGTTATGGTTGTCTTGCCTGTTCCACCCTTACCAGAAAGGACCAATATTTTTTTCATTATGAAATCTCCTCAGTAATTTTATTCAACAGTGATTTAAATAGATCTCGTAAATCAGAATCTGAATCACTGATTAACATTCCAGATGCAACTTTATTTGCAATTTCCTTTGTAAATGGAACTTTTATAAGAACCTCTTTTCCAAGAGTTTTTACATAATCTTCAATCATGGTGTTATTGGGATCTTCAACTTTATTGATTACAAATCCAAAAGGAATTTTAAACAGTTGAACAAGTTCAACAATCATCTTCAAATTATGCAATCCGAATATTGTTGGCTCAGTAACCAGAACACAATAATCAGCCTTTTTTATTGATTCCATAGTAGAACATGCGCTTCCAGGAGGGCAATCAATGATGCTTGTATTTTCAATCTCACTGAGCACTCTGTTGATCACTGGAATTGAAGAGGCCTCACCTATATTCAACAATCCAGAAACAATTTTTAAATCTGCAACTTTATTTACTTCAACAATTCCAACACTGCTTTTCACTTCAGTTATTGCGCCAGTTGGACATACCTTCTCACATCCTCCACAGCTATGACAGACTTCAGGAAACAACATCGGAGAATCTCCAAAAAATGCCAGTGCAGAGAATTGACAGAACTCTGTACAGGCTCTGCATCCATTGCATTTGTCCTTGTCAATGGATGGAATCATCCTGTAGACAGTTTCTGTTTTCATCTCGTCTTTTGCATTGAAAAAAATTCTTCCATTTGGCTCTTCAACATCACAATCTAGATATGTGGAATTGGGAATGGTATTTGCAAGATTAGTTGAGATAAAAGTCTTTCCTGTACCACCTTTTCCACTTAATACTGCTATATTCATAAGTTCTATTCACCTTTTTAGTAAAAATAATGGTGGTATAGATCAACCACCATATCAATAAGTTATTATATCAAGAAATGAAATTATTTTACGTGATGATATCCTGGATGAAAATCTTCAAGTTTGGTTAACTTTCCTTCCTTGAATGCTTTTAAATTAGCTTCTGCTGTATCTTCAATAGCTCTGAAGCATTTAACATTTCCACCTTCAAGAACTTTGACAGCATTGGTTCCCAAACGAAATACAATCAGGGTTTCAACTTTTTCATCTACCAGTGTCTGTGCAGATTTTATACCAGCGCCACCTGTTGCATCTTTAGCAGGATTTATCATGAACTTATTCTCTCCTGTTTCTGTATCATGTATTAAAAAATATACAGCTCTACCAAAAGTTTGATCGAGTTTTGTTTCCATGTTTTCTTCAAGAGTTGCCATTGCAATTTTCATCTGTGTCTCTTCTCCATTAAAGCTAAAATGCTTTTATTAATATTTGTAATTAAAATATAATATCTTTACTGGCATATGTCAATAACTGTTGCTTAGAATTGTTCTTCTTCCTATTTGAAACATTGTTTTTAATTGGTTTGGCATAAATTATTATAATATCAATTCAATCAATATATTTAAAAAAATCCTAATTTAATTAGAAAAAACTGATTGACAAAAATGTTAACAAATGATACTTTCAAGCATATCGAATCAATTACGCGGACATGGTGGAATTGGTAGACACGCAAGCTTGAGGTGCTTGTGGGCGAAAGCCTGTGCTGGTTCAAGTCCAGTTGTCCGCAACATAGAAACTTTCATTAATTTGAGAGTTTTTTTTATCTCCAAAATCAATCACTTTAATTGCAGAACTGCAGTCATGGTGTTTTTCAGTTTCCAATTTGTCCAC